>ERZ1292645.34-Hain-H14-02um-R2-34-length-71035-cov-26_pt1 | contig 71035 bp, 75 predicted proteins | sample MGYA00564401_ERZ1292645 | MGnify/ENA primary metagenome ERZ1292645 (study PRJEB36523, sample SAMEA6512644) | groundwater metagenome | collected 2019-01-09 | study: AquaDiva: Metagenomics assemblies of 32 groundwater samples | reverse complement strand
ACGTCGAGTACATCGAGCGCCAGTCGTTCTGGCTCGACCTCTACATCATGTTCATGACCGTGCCCTGCCTGCTGGGCGACTCCGAGACGGTCCGCTAGGGGCGCCAAGCCCGCCCCCTTAACGGTTTGCAACAGGTCTTCGGGCCATTCTCCTCGCCGGGCGGGTCCAGAACGGGCGCGCCTGCGACGTGCAGAGGGGCGGCTCGATGTTCTGGCGGGGCGTGATCGGCTACTTGCCGGTCAACATTGTGCAGGGGCTCGTGGGGTTGCTCACGATCGTCACCTTCACACGCCTGCTGACCCCAGGGCAGTTTGGCGACTACGCCATCGGCTTCGCCGTGATGAGCCTGGTTCACACCTCGGTCTTCACCTGGAACGAAGCGGCGATGGCCCGCTACTGGCCCAGCGAAGACCTACGCGACGGCGGCGCCGACCATGCCGCGGCGATCTATCGGACCTGGCTGATCCTGCTGGCCGCCGTGCCATTGGCCTGCATCGTCGCCCTGGCCCTGCCGTTGAACAGCGGCCTGAAGCTGGCGATCGTCGCCGGCCTGGCCGCGGTCCTGCCCAGGACCTTCGCCAAGCTCGCCCAGGAACGCCGCCGCGCGGCCGGCGAGGTCGGCGGCTCGGCGACGATCGACCTTGTCCAGACTCTCGGCGGTTTCATGATCGGCGCCGGCCTTGTCTGGGCCGGCTGGGGCGGCGCGGGACCGCTCGCCGGCTTTGGGTTCGCATCGCTGATCTGCGCTGTCTGGTGTTTCCGCTCCGAGATCGGCAAGGCCAAGGGCGGGCGCTTCGAAGCGGTCCGCCTGCAGCGACACGCCCAGTACGGAGTTCCGCTGGCGCTGTCCCTGATCCTCTCGCTGATCCTGTCCAGCACCGACCGTTTCCTGCTGGCCGCCTTCCTCGATGAAGCCGCGGTCGGCGCCTATCACGCCGGCTACAGCCTCGCCAACCGCACCCTCGACGTGGCCTTCATCTGGCTCGGCGCCGCGGGCGGCCCGGCCCTGGTCATGGCCCTGGAGCGCGGCGGCCGCGACGAGCTGATCACCGCAGCCCGCGAGCAGGCCTCGCTGATGATCCTGCTCACCGTGCCCGCGGCGGTCGGCCTGGCCCTGGTGGCGGCCCCGCTGTCGCACCTGATGGTCGGCGACGGCCTGGCCGACAGCGCCGCCCAGGTCACCCCGTGGATCGCTCTGAGCGGCCTGCTGGCCGGCCTGACCACCTACTACTTCAACCAGGCCTTCATTCTCAGCCAGCGCACCAGCCTGCTGCTGCTGGCCATGGCGGCGCCGGTCATCGCCAACATCATCCTCAACATCATCCTGATCCCGCGGTTCGGCTTGCACGGCGCCCTTTGGGCGACGCTAGCCAGCTACGCGCTGGGCCTGTTGACGGCCGCCATCCTCGGCCGCCGCTCGCTCCCCTTGCCCCTCCCCTGGCTGACCCTGGCCCAGGCGGTCGGCGCGGCGGCGCTGATGGCCCTGGTCGTCAGCCGTATTCCAGCCCTTGGCGGCCTGCCGGAGTTGATCGCCAAAGCCGCTGCCGGGGCCGCCGTCTATGGCCTGATCGTCTACCTGGTCGACGCCGGCGAGTTCCGCAGCCGAGCCGAAGCCGTCCTGCGCACCCTACGCGCCCGGAACGCGACATGACCCAGACCGTGACCCTGTTCGACAACGCCGCCTGGGCGCGAAACCAGGCCAAGCTTTCGGTCCTCATTCCGTTCAAGGGCGACGATCCGACCCCGCTGCTCGCAGCGCTGGCGCGCGAAACCTGCGCGGCGGAGATCGTCATTCTGGACGACGGCTCCGATAACGCCGACCTCGCCGCCAAGGTCGAGGCCGCCATCGCGGCCCTGCCTCTACCCGCACGGTTTGTCCGCCTGGCGCGTAACGAAGGACGCTCCAAGGGCCGCAACCGCCTGGTCTCCCACGCCCGCGCCGACCGCTTCCTGTTTCTCGACAGCGACATGCTGCCGGACGATCCCCACTTCCTCGGCCACTGGCTGAACCTCGTCGCCGAGGCCGACCCACCAGTGGCCTTCGGCGGGTTCTCGCTGAAACAGGTTCCCGCGCGCCGCGACCAGGCGCTGCACCGGGCGATGGCGTCTCACAGCGACTGCCTGGGCGCCGAGGTCCGGGCGCTGAACCCGGAGAAGCACGTCTTCACCTCCAACCTGCTGGTGCGCCGCGACGTGTTCCAGGCCGAGGCCTTCGACGAGAGCTTCGCCGGCTGGGGTTGGGAGGACGTCGAATGGGGCATGCGCGTCGCCCGCCGCTGGCCGATCCTGCACCTCGACAACACCGCCACCCACCTAGGTCTCGACACCGCTGGGGCCATGGCCGCCAAGTATGAGCAGTCGGCCGCGAACTTCGCGCGCGTCATCGCCGCCCATCCGGCGGTGGTCGCGACCTATCCCAGCTACCGCGCCGCCAAGGTCCTGAAGCGGGCCCCGCTGCGCGGCCTCTGGCGGCCGATGCTGAAGCGCTACGCCCTGACCGAGGGCGCCCCGCTCTCCAGCCGCGCCTTCGCCATGCGGCTCTATCGAGCCGCGCTCTACGCCGAGGCGGTCTAGCTCAGCGCCGCCGTGCGCTTGGGGTCGAGATTTCCCGGTCCGGCCAGGCCAGCTTGACTGCGATCGTCACGAACAGCAGCCAGCGGAAGTCATGGAAGGTGACAGCGATGCTCTCCGTCAGCGTCATCAGGCTGTAGACCATCAGGAACGGCACAGCGAGATAGGCGCCCCGGTCGCGGAACACCGCCACCACCGCCAGGACCACGGTCTGAAAATACATCATGGCGAAGGCCGCCAGCCCGAACACGCCCAGTCCCAGCCACTGTTCGATCCAGGAGTTATGGGCGTGGATCGGCACGAACCCGGCGTCCCGGCTGATCTCGGCCAGCGGCGCCCAGACGCCCTTCAAATCCCACACGACCCCGTAGCCGTAGCCTGTCCAGGGTCGCCGCTCGATCTGGCGCATGGCGGCGTCCCAGATCTGGGTCCGCCCGGTGAAGGTGGCGTCCTTGCCCAGCACGCTGAAGAACAGGTCCGAGGCGAACAGGAACAGCGCCGCCACCATCGCCACGCCCAGCACCGCCAACCAGATCGTCGTCACCCCCGCCGCCGGATTTCGGCGCACCAGGGCCACGAAGATCAGGCCGCCGAACCCCAGCATCAACGACACCAGCGAGGTCTTGGAGGTCGACATCAACACCAGGAACAGGGCCAGGATCGCAAAGCCCGACCAGAGCAGCGCCCGCCGGGGATTGAGCACCGCCGCCGCCGCGAGCACCACGAACCCCAGGGCCATGATCCCGCCCAGCGCGTTCTTCTCAGGCCAGACGCCGCGCCAGGCCCCCGGGAACAGCGAGTGCATCACCCCGATCGAGGGGACCAGCAGCGAGACCAGGATCGCGATGACCGTGAGTAGCGCAAAACAGCCCGCCAGGATCTCGGTCAGAGTCTCCCAGCGATAGCGGGCGGCCAGGATGATGGCCCCCAGCGTGGTGAAACAGAGGGCGACCGCGCGGCGCAGGGTTTGATCAGGCGCCACCGACCAGGCGGTCGAGAGCACCACGATCAGCAGCAGGACGATCAGGAACGGCTGGCGCAGGGTGGCCAACAGCGTCTCGCGCGGCGACAGGACGCACAGCCCCAGGGTCGCGGCGTAGGCCGGCAGGTACAGCATGCGCACGATGCCGCTCGCCGCCGGGTCGCCGCTCTCGCCCAGCAGCGGGAACACCCAGAACTGGCTGTAGATCAGGAAAACCAGGGCCGCGGCGCCGATGGTCAGCAACCGCCACGCCGTAACAGGCTCCTCCCCGGCCGCATCTCGGCCGAAGACGGCCTGGGTCACGGCAGGATGGCCTTCAGGAATGCCGGCGTCGTCACCACGCCGCGATTGAAGAACAGGCCGGTCATGTGCCCGCCGGCGGCGGTGACGGCGTCGCGTAGCTGGGCCGGGGCCCGGACATCAGCCTGGTCGGCGGCGACCACCAGCACGGTCTGATCCATGAACGGCGCCACGGTCAGGGCCGCGCGTGACCGCTCGGGCGAGGGCCCGTCGACAATCACCACGTCGGCGAACCGGCGCAGGGCGTTCCAATAGTCGCCGGTCGGCAGGATGTGGACGGTCTGGCTGCCGACCAGCCGTTCGCGCTGGAACCGTGTCACCCACCACCGCGCCGCGCCGACCCGGTGGGCGGCGAGATAATGGGCGTCGGGCCAGACATCGCCGTTGGCGGTGCGCGCCGCCGGCTGGACCGTAAAGAACATCGAACCGTCCGGGCTGGCCTGGGCCGGCGCCGACAGCGCCCCGTAGCGTCCGGCGCCCGCGGTGATCGCGGCGTGCTGGGGCGCGGCCATCAGGTCAAGGTCAACCAGCCAGACCGAGCGCCCGGCGCCCTTGGCGACATAGAGCGCCAGTTCGCGCGCTACGGTCGAGACGCCCTCGCCTCGGCGCGCGGCGGTGATCTGAATCACCCGCCCACGACCAGCCGCAGGCGGCCCGAGGGACGCCCACAGTTCGGCCATCTCGGAGTTCAGGTCGACCATGTCTCGAATCGCTGCGCGCGGAGTTGGCCAAGGCTACCGCAAAGCGGAGCTTTCTACCGCGCCTTCATCGTGGCCGCGCCCAGGATCGGGAGGTCCAGGGTGCGCGAGGCCGATTGCGGCGTCGGCATGCCCGGCCGCAGGAACATCCGCAGCAAACCCGCGCAGAGGGCGGTGAAGCCAGCGAACAGGAAGGCCAGCACCACCACCGGCTTCCGCAGGCTCTTGCCCTTGGTCGGCGGGATGGCGCGCTGGACGATCCGGATGTTGTCGTTGGTCAGGGCGGCGATCTCCTGCGCCGCGCGGCTTTGCTCTTCCTTGACCGTGAAGTCGCGGACATTGGCCTGCATGACATCGCGGTTGAGCGAGAGCTCCTGGAACCGCGGCTCCAACTGCGCCAGGCGCAGGCGGCGCTGCATCACTTGCTCGATCTGGCCGGCCAAGGCCGCCTGGGACTGCTTCAGGGCGCCGACCTCGGAGGTCAGCTGGATCTTCTCGGTCTGCAGCGTCTGATAGACCGGATTGACGCCGATGCGCTTGGCGCCCTCGCCCGCTGTCCGCCCCGCCGCGATCCCGGCTTCCAGTTGGGCGATCTGGGCGTCCAGCTCCTGCACGGGCCGCGCGTCGGCGCGATAGCGCGACAGCAGATCTTCCCGCTGCAGCTTGAGGGTGACGAGCTTCTCGCCCGGCGCGCTGGATACGTCGCGATAGAGGCCGACCTCGCGCGCCACGGCGCCGAACTGGCCGTTCAGGGCGGCCAACCGGCCGATACGGTCCTGCAGCTGGGCGTCGGTCTGATACTTCTGCTGCTCGATCTGCGCCTGCAGCTGCGACAGCGACGTCTTCTCGGCGACGAAATCACCGATCCGGTTGTTGGTGAGGAAGTCCTCATAGGCGCCGTCGGCCTCGGCCAGCCGGCTTTCGAACAACCGGCGCTGCTGTTCCAGCGCCGGAGAGCTCGGATCGAGCAGCACCGAGCGCCGATAGATCAGATATTCCTCGAGCAGGGTGTTCAGGATCAGCGCCGCGGTTTGCGGGTCCTGGTGGCTGAACCCGATCCGCACCACCGGGGTGTCCGGCGCGGTTTCGATCTTCAGACCCTGCTCGATGGAGCGGGCGGCCAGCGCCATGATCAGCTTTTTGTCGGCCGGGGAGGCCTTGGCGTACTTGGTGGCGAGCTCAGGATAGGTTCGCGACAGGCCAAGCCGCTCGATCACCCGCAGCTTGAGCTGCCCCGCGCCGAGGATCTCGGTCTCCGATTGCAGCATCTGGTCGGAATCAAGCACCGCCCCTCGCCCGGCGTCACCGGCCCGCGGCTCGTAGACATACTCCTGGCCCAGCCGCACCAGCACGCTGGAATAGGCTTCATAGCTGGTCTTCATGTTCAGCGCCGCCAGCACGCCCAGCACGAAAATCGCCAGGAAGATCGCCAGCATCAGGTAGCGCTCGCGCCACAGCAGCGTCGGGAAGTCGGTCAGGGCGTAGCGCGGCCGCGCCGTCCAAAGCGAGGATGGCGCTGCGTCCTGCGTCCGTGCTGCCCAACCGCCCTGCGCGACCATGGAATCCCGACCAAACCAACCCTGACCGGACCCTGGGGGCCTGCGATTAACACTCCGTTACCCATTCTCCTTAACCTTTAGGCCATGCTCAGAAGGCGCTCCTCCGCACCCGTGCTCGCCGCTTGCGCCGGCCTGGCCTTGGCCGGATGCGCGATGCCGTCCGCTCCGCCCATGGACGTGATGGGACGGTGGCGGGAACCCGCGCCACGCCAAGCTGCGCAAGCGTTTGGCGACATTCCCTACGCCAGCTGGAGCGACTACGAGCCCGACTACCGGTTCTATCCCGGCGACGAGCTGGAGATTTCGCTGGCCTCGGCGCCGGAGCTCAACAAGACCGTCACGGTGCAGCCCGACGGGCGCATATCGCTGCCGCTGATTCCCGCCGTGATGGCCGCGGACCGGACGATTCCCGAGCTTCAGGCGAGCCTGGCGCGGGCCTACTCCACCCAGCTTCTACGCCCGCAGGTCGATGTGGTCGCCAAGGCCGCGCCCCTGAAGATCTTTGTCGGCGGCGAGGTGGGCAATCCCGGGGTCATCGACCTGACCGGCGACGCCGACGCCCTGCGCGCGATCATCCAGGCTGGGGATTTCAAGACCACGGCAGATCGCAGCGCGGTCTACATCATTCGCCGGGGACCGGACGGACGCGGCATGATGCGGCGCGCCGACCTGTTCCGCGGCCTGAGGAACGCCGAGGCGGACCTGGTTCCCTTAAGGCGCTTCGATATCGTCTATGTCCCGCGCAGCGGCGTGGCCGAGGCCTCGCTGTTCGTGCAGCAGTACTTCCGGGACCTGTCGCCGATTCAATTCGGCTTCAGCTACGCGCTCGGCGCGCAGAATGTCGCTCAATAGACGCAGCGAGAGCTGATCGCGACGCGATCAGCCGGTGGCCAGCCACTCGCGGGCCTGACGCTGAGCCTCGGCGACCTCGTCGGACGCCATCTCCTGGCTCAGTTCCTTGCGATAGACCTTGGCTTCCAACGAGCCGCGCATGGCGGCCAGGTTGAACAGCATGTGGGCGGACACGTAGTCGAGCGGCGCGCCGCCCTGTCCGGTCGAATAGAGCAGCCCCATCTTGAACAGCTCGTCGCCCGAAGCATTCGGTGTCGGCAGCGGCAGCCCTTCCGCGCCTTCGTTTTCCACGCTCGTAAGCATGAGTTCGTTTCCCTAGCCCCGCTGGTCCGTCCCCATTCTGGGTTCCGATCCCGGCGTTCATGAGGGATAGAAAAGTCGATACCCACTAAACATAGGGTTAATCGCCAAAATTCAGCGCGTGCGACGGGTTCTCAATCACTATTCGCGACGCTTACTGCCTGGAAAACTCGGCATCCGGAATCCTATATTTTCCGCGCCCTGGAGCCGTGGCGAGACGTCGTGCGCCCAAGCTGACAACCTCGTTCAGGTCGAGTTCAGGCAGGGCGGATCAAATTGTGTATCAACGACACTAACTGCTGAGCCTGGAGGCCTAGCCATGAAACGCCTGATCTTAAGCCTCGCCGTCGCGGCCGCCGTCGCTGGCCCGATGGCCTTCAGCGCGACCTCGGCCCTTGCCGACGACGACCGCGGCCGTGGTCGCGGAAACCACGAGCAACGCTGGGACCGCCATGACGGGCGCGGCGACCGCGATCGCGGCGGTCGCTGGGAGCGTGATGATCGCCGGGGCGACCGGGGTGATCGCTGGGACCGCCGGGACGACCGTCGCGACCATTGGGATCGCCGCGACGACCGCCGCAGCTACAACAACTGGGATCGCGGTCGCCACAACGGCTATTACTACAACAACCGCTGGTACTACGGCCCGCCGCCGCAAGCCTATTACGGCAATCCCTACTATCGCCCAGGCTACGCCGCCTGGCGCCGGGGTTCGTCGCTGCCGCCCTACTACCGCGGCTATGTGGTGAACGACTACTACCGCTACCATCTGCGCCAGCCGCCGCGCGGCTATGCTTGGTACCGGGTCGGAGACGACTATCTGCTGGCCGCCATCGCCAGCGGCATCATCTTCGACATCATCGTCAACGGCTCTTAGCCGCCCGAATGAAAACGCCCCGGAGGTCTCCTCCGGGGCGTTTGACTATCAGATGCCCAGCTTGGACTTCAGCAGCTGGTTGACCGTTCCGGGGTTGGCCTTGCCCCCGGTGGCCTTCATCACCTGGCCCACGAACCAGCCGATGGCCTGAGGCTTTTCCTTGACCGAGTCGGCCTGGCCCGGATTGGCCGCGATCAGGTCCTCGATGATCTTCTCCAGCGCCCCGGTGTCGGAGACCTGTTGCAGCCCTTGCTTCTCCACGATTTCACGCGGACGGCCCTCGCCGGCCCACATGCGCTCGAAGACGTCCTTGGCGATCTTGGAGGAGATAACGTCCTCCTCGATCAGCGCCACCAGCTCGGCGATCACGTCGGGCTTCAACGGGCTGTCAGTGATGTCCAGGCCGCCGGCCGTCAGCTTGGCGGCCAGTTCGTTGGTCACCCAGTTCGAGACCAACTTGGCGTCACGGCCCTTGGCCGCTTCCTCGAAGAAGTCGGCCCTGGCCTGCTCGATGATCAGCACGCCGGCGTCATAGGCGGTCAGGCCATACTGCGACTGCAAGCGCGCCTTCTTGGCGTCCGGCAGTTCGGGCAGCGAGTCCTGGATCGCCTTCACCCACGCCGGGTCGAGCTCCAACGGCAGCAGGTCGGGATCGGGGAAGTAGCGATAGTCGTGCGCCTCTTCCTTGGAGCGCATCGAACGGGTTTCCAGCTTGGTCGGATCGAACAGGCGAGTTTCCTGATCGATCTTGCCGCCGTCCTCGATGATCTCGATCTGGCGGCGGGCCTCGTACTCGATGGCCTGCTGGATATAGCGGTAGGAGTTGACGTTCTTGATCTCGCAGCGCGTGCCCAGGTGGCTGAAGTCGCCGGTCTCGCGGAACTTCTCATAGTTGCCAACGCGGCAGACCGAGACGTTCACGTCGGCGCGCAGGTTGCCCTTCTCCATGTCGCCGTCGCAGGTGCCGAGATAGACCAGGATCGTGCGCAGCTTCTTCACATAGGCCGCAGCCTCGGCGGAGCAACGCATGTCGGGCATCGACACGATTTCCATCAAGGCGGTGCCGGCCCGGTTCAGGTCGACATAGGTCGAGTTCGGGTCCTGGTCGTGCAGCGACTTGCCGGCGTCCTGCTCCAGGTGCAGGCGCTCGATGCGGACGTTGAAGGTCGAGCCGTCGTCGTGTTCGACGATGACCACGCCCTCGCCCACGATCGGGTCCTTGAACTGGCTGATCTGATAGCCTTGCGGCAGGTCAGGATAGAAATAGTTCTTCCGGTCAAAGTGGCTCTTCAGATTGATCTTAGCCTCCAGGCCAAGACCGGTCTTCACCGCCTGCTCGACGCAGTGACGGTTGATGACCGGCAGCATGCCGGGCATGGCCGCGTCGACCAGCGAGACCTGCTGATTGGGCCCCGCGCCAAATCCCACGGCGGCACCGGAGAACAACTTGGCGTTCGACGCCACCTGGGCGTGAACCTCCAGGCCCAGAACCACTTCCCATTGGCCGGTGCGGCCGGCGATCAATTTCGACGTATCGGTCATGCCGCGTTCCTAGCGCCCCTGGCGGCGGAGCGGAAGTCGGACGCGTGAAATCCCTTGCACGACGCGCGGAACAGGGGCTGAAATCCGCGCCTTAATTAGGGGATTAGGAAACACCCAGATGAACAAGCTGCTCACCGCAGGCCTCGTTGGCCTGTCGCTCTCCCTTGGCGCGCTCACGGCTCCGGCCTTCGCCGAGACTCCCGCCGCCGCCGTCTCGGCCGGGGACACCCCGATCGCCGACATCGCCGCCACGCCGGAAGGCAAGGCCGCGCTGGACAAGAACCTGCCGGGCATCACCAGCCACGAGGCCTACGACCAGTTCAAGGGCATGACCCTGAAGCAAGTCCAGCCGATGAGCCAAGGCGCGATCACCGACGATCAGATCAAGGCCCTGCAAGCCGATCTGGACAAGCTGAAGAAGTAAGTTCGACCTTGGTCGAAGCGAGAGCCCCGTCCTCACCGGCGGGGCTTTTTGCTGCACGCCTTCGAAGGCTCGGCGGCAACCTGGACCAGGGCGCAGGCGTTTAATCGCCAAGGCCGGTCCCGACGCAACGGACGCCGGGGCGTCCGCGCCCCCGAAAGAGGCAGGTCCGATGAGACAGGCCGGCGCTATCCCCACCACCCTATTCCTCCTGACCTCAGCCGTCGGCTGGTTGTTGGCCTATCTGACCTATCTCGGCGCCGGTCCGACGCCCGCGCTCTGGGTCGCAGGCCTGTTCCTGGCGCTCGCCCTGCTGGTGGGCGCGGCCGTCAAGGTCGCCCGCCAGTGGGAGCGCGCCGTGGTCCTGCGGCTGGGCCGCTTCCAGACCCTGCGGGGTCCGGGCCTGTTCTTCATCGTGCCGCTGATCGACACCATCGCCTACTGGATCGACATCCGGGTGATCACCTCGACCTTCAAGGCCGAGAAGACCCTGACCAAGGACACCGTCCCGGTCGACGTTGACGCGGTGCTGTTCTGGAAGGTGGTCGATCCGAAGAAGGCGGCGCTCGACGTCGAGGACTTCAGCAACGCCATCGCCTGGGCCTCGCAGACCGCCCTGCGCGACGTGATCGGCAAGACCATGCTGGCCGACATGCTGGAGGGCCGCGAAAAGATCAGCCGCGAGCTGGGCCGGATCATCGAGGCCCGTAGCCAGCCCTGGGGCGTCGAGGTCATCTCGGTCGAACTGAAGGACGTGCTGATCCCGGCCTCGCTGGAGGACGCCATGTCGATGCAGGCCCAGGCCGAGCGCGAACGGCAGGCGCGGGTCATCCTGGGCGATTCCGAACGTCAGGTGGCCGCGAAATTCAAGGAAGCCGCACTGACCTACACCGACGATCCCGTCGCCTTCCATCTGCGGGCGATGAACATGCTTTATGAGGGGCTGAAGCAGAACTCGACCATCGTGATCGTGCCGTCGAGCGCGGTCGAGACGATGAACCTGGGCGGCCTAGCCGGGACCACGGCGCTCGGACTGCAACTGGCCAAGGGCCGCGAACACAAGCCAGCCCCTGCACGGCCGGCGGCGATCCGGCCGGCGGCCTGAGCCAACCGCTAGATGGAGCGCGCCATGAACGTGTTCATTCTGTTCGCGGGCAGCGGGCCGGTGGTGATCCTCACCTCCCACGCCTCGATCGAAGACCCTGCCCTGCTGGAGAAATTAGCCGCCAAGGGCGTCGACAAGTTCCTCGCCTATAGCGTCCCGTCGGCCCTGGCCAAGGCACGCTATGGCATGCACTTCGACATCGTGGCGCGCGGCCTCTCCGAAACCGACGACCTGCGGGTGTTGGATTTCGACGGCGCGCGGGCCTTCCGGCTGTTCGCCTTCAAGGAAATGACCGGCCCGTTCGTCTACGAGGCCGCGACGCCGCCCCGGGTGGGATCGCTGGCGACAGCATAGGGTTGGAAGCCCTCCCCGTCAGGGAGGGCTTCTCAACGATCTACCACCACTTGGCGGGCTTGGCCTTGAAGTCGGCGGCCTTCTCGATGGCGCCGCCGAGCGAGAACAAGGTCCCCTCGTCCAGCGCCTTGCCGATCAGCTGCAGGCCAAGCGGCAGGCCGTTCACATCGACGCCGGCGGGGATGCTCATGCCGGGCAGGCCCGCCAGGTTCACCGTCACCGTGAAGATGTCGTTCAGGTACATGGCCACCGGGTCGTCGGCGTTCTCGCCCAGGCCGAACGCCGCGGACGGCGCGGTGGGGGTGAGCAGCGCGTCGACCTTCTCGAAGGCCTGGTCGAAGTCGTCGGCGATGCGGCGGCGGACCTTCAGCGCCTTCAGATAGTAGGCGTCGTAATAGCCGGCCGAGAGCACATAGGTGCCGATCAGGATGCGGCGCTTGACCTCGGGGCCGAAGCCGGCGGCGCGGGTGTTCTCGTAGGTCTCGGTGAGGTTGGCGCCCTCTTCGCGCAGGCCAAACCGCATGCCGTCATAGCGGGCTAGGTTCGAGGACGCCTCGGCCGGGGCCACGATGTAGTAGGCCGGCAGGGCGTATTTGGTGTGCGGCAGGGAGACCTCGACGATCTCGCAGCCGGCGTCCTTCAGCCAGGCGATGCCCTGCTCCCAGAGCTTCTCGATTTCAGCCGGCATGCCGTCGACCCGGTATTCCTTCGGAATGCCGACCCGCAGGCCCTTGACCGACTTGCCGACGAAGCTCGGGAAGTCCGGCACGTCGATGTCGAGGCTGGTCGAGTCCTTGGCGTCGTGGCCGGACATCGACTTCAGCAGGATGGCGGCGTCCTCGACGGTCTTGGCGATCGGACCGGCCTGGTCGAGCGACGAGGCGAAGGCGACGACGCCCCAGCGCGAGCAACGGCCGTAGGTCGGCTTGATGCCCACGGTGCCGGTGAAGGCGGCGGGCTGGCGGATCGAACCGCCGGTGTCGGTCGCCGTGGCGCCCAGGCAGAGGTCAGCGGCCACCGAGGCGGCCGAACCGCCGGACGAGCCGCCCGGGGTCAGCTTGGCGTTGGAGCCTTCCGAGCGCCACGGATTGATCACCGGACCGAAGGCCGAAGTCTCGTTGGACGAGCCCATGGCGAATTCGTCGAGGTTCAGCTTGCCCAGCATCACCGCCCCGTCGCGCCACAGATTGGCGGTGACGGTCGACTCATAGGTCGGAATGAAGTTGCCCAGGATGTTCGAGCAGGCCGTGGAGCGGACGCCCTCGGTGCAGAACAGGTCCTTGATGCCCAGCGGCGCGCCGTCCAGCGCGCCGGCCTCGCCCTTGGCGCGGCGGGCGTCGGAGGCCTTGGCCATCTCGATGGCCTTTTCCGGCGTTTCGAGCACGAAGGCGTTCAGCGGCTTGGCGGCCGCGACGGCCTCGACGTGGGCCTGGGTCAGTTCCTGCGAGGAGAACGACTTGTCGGCCAGCCCGTCGAGGGCGGCCTTCAGCGTAAGCTTGGTGAGCGAGGTCATACTATTCCACCACCTTGGGAACGACGAAGAAGCCGTCCACGGTCTTGGGCGCGTTGGAGAGCACCTTGGAGGCGTCGCCGCCCTCGGTGACCACGTCCTCGCGCATCGGCGCAGGCATGTGCACCGCCGAGGTCATCGGCTCGACACCGTCGGTGTCGACTTCGCTCAGTTGTTCGATCCAGGTCATGATGCCGTTCAGCTCGCTCGCGAGCTGTTCCAGCTTCTCCTCGGGCTCGGCGATCCGCGCGAGCCTCGCGACCTTACGGACGGTCGCGGCGTCGATGGCCATGGGGCCCTCCTAATGGTTCGAGGGAGGGGTTAGCCGTGTGGGCCTCCCTTTGACAAGCGATGACCGCTATTGAGAGCCATGGCCGTTGTCGAACTGACTGAAATTCCCGCCCTGATTCCCCGCTATTCCGCCCTGATCGGCCTCGATCTGGGCGAGAAGACCATTGGCGTGGCGGTGTCCGACACCACCCGCATGGTCGCCAGTCCGCTGGAGCTGATCCGCAAGACCAAGTTCACCCAGGAGGCCAACCGGCTGTTCTCGCTGATCGACGGGCGCGAGGTCGGCGCCATTGTCATCGGCCTGCCGATCAATATGGACGGCACCGAGGGCGTCCGTTGCCAATCCAACCGCGCCTTCGCCCGCAACCTGCTGCGGCTGCGCGAGATCCCGATCGCCTTCTGGGACGAGCGGATGTCGACCATGGCGGTGAACCGCTTCCTGATCGACCAATTGGACGCCAGCCGCGCAAAACGGGCCGGTCTGGTGGACCAGATGGCGGCCGCCTGGATCCTGCAAGGCGCGCTGGAACGCCTGCGATCTGTGGGTGAATGAGCGGCAACGCTTGGCGCCTCCCGCCAGGAGGCCTAAGACGCCGCTTTAATGAGCGCAGCACCCACCGGTCTGAACGAGGTCCTTTCGAGGACCTTCCCCTTCCCGAAGCGTCACTTCCTGTCCGTGGTCGATCTCAACCCTGTTGAGGTCACCGGACTGCTGGATCTGGCCGACAGCTTCGTGTCCCTCAACAGGCAACATTCGAAAAAGCTCGACCTGCTCAAGGGTCGAACTTTGATGAACCTGTTCTTCGAGAACTCGACGCGAACCCAAAGCTCGTTCGAGCTGGCCGGCAAGCGGCTGGGCGCCGACGTGGTCAATATGAGCCCGCGCTCGTCCTCGATCTCCAAGGGCGAGACCCTGATCGACACGGCGGTCACGCTGAACGCGATGCAGCCCGACCTGCTGGTCGTGCGGCATTCGTCCTCGGGGGCGGCTTCGCTGCTGTCGCAGAAGGTCACCTGCTCGGTGATCAACGCCGGCGACGGCCAGCACGAGCATCCAACCCAGGCGCTACTGGACATGCTGTCCATGCGCCGCGCCTTCGGCCGGATCGCCGGCCTGAAGATCGCGATCTGCGGCGACGTGCTGCACAGCCGGGTGGCGCGCTCGAACGTCGGGCTGTTGCAGATGATGGGCGCGGACGTGCGCCTGGTCGGCCCGCCGACCCTGATGCCCACCGACGCCGACCGTTGGGGCGTCGATGTCTATCACGACATGCGCAAGGGCATCGCCGGCTGCGACGTGGTGATGATGCTGCGCCTGCAGCTTGAGCGCATGGACGGGGTCATGGCCCCCTCGCAGCGCGAGTATTTCCGCTTCTACGGCCTGGACCGCGAGAAGCTGGCCTTCGCCTCCGACAATGTCCGGGTCATGCACCCCGGCCCGATGAACCGTGGGGTCGAGATCGACTCCGACGTCGCCGACGATCTCGCCGTCTCGCTGATCCAGGATCAGGTGGAGATGGGCGTGGCCGCGCGCATGGCGGTGCTGGCCTCGCTCGCGGCGCGCCTGGACAACGACTGATGAGCGCCATCGCCTCCGTCTGCGTGTTCTGCGGGGCGAGCCCCGGCGGAGACCCTGTCTATCGCGCCGCCGCCGAGGCCATGGGGCGGCAGATCGCCGAACGAGGCATGCGGCTGATCTATGGCGGGGCCAAGGTCGGGTTGATGGGCGCGGTCGCCGACGCGGCGCTGGACGCTGGAGCCGAGGTGATCGGGGTCCTGCCCCACGCCCTGAGCGACAAGGAAATCGCTCATACCGGCCTCACCCGCCTTGAGATCGTCGGCTCGATGCACGAGCGCAAGGCGCGGATGGCCGAGCTTTCGGACGCCTTCATCGCCCTGCCCGGCGGCGCCGGCACCCTGGAGGAGATCTTCGAGATCTGGACCTGGGGCCAGCTCGGCTTCCACGCCAAGCCGGCCGGGTTCCTGAACGTGCGCGGTTACTATGACGGCCTGCGCGGCTTTGTGGACCATGCGGTCGGCGAGGCGTTCCTGAAGGCCCCGCACCGCGACATGCTGATTTTCCGCGAGGACTGCGTGGAGATGCTGGACGCGCTAGGCGCCTACGTCCCGCCCGTCGTCGAAAAATGGATCGGACGCCCAGAACTATGACCCAACGCCCGACCGCCTTTGTGAACGCCCGCCTCGTCGATCCGGCCAGCGGCTGGGACGGCCCTGGCGCGCTGCTGATCCGTGACGGCAAGATCGCCGATGTCGCCCAGGGCGGCGACCTTGGCACGCTCTCGGCCGACATCGACGTGATCGACGCCCGCGGCGCGATGCTGGCCCCGGGCCTGGTCGATATCCGCGTGAAGACCGGCGAGCCCGGCGCGGAGACCAAGGAGACCCTGAAGTCGGCGGCCCTGGCCGCGGCGGCCGGCGGCGTCACCTCCATCGTCCTGCAGCCCGACACCGATCCGGTGATCGACGAAGCCTCGGTGGTGGACTTCATCCTGCGCCGCACCCGCGACATCGAACTGGTCCATGTCTATCCGGCTGGCGCGGCCACCAAGGGCTGTAAGGGCGAACGCATGGCCGAGATCGGACTGATGCGCGAAGCCGGCTGCCTCTATGTGACCGACGCCGACCGGCCGATCGTCAATTCCAAGGTGATGCAACGGGTCCTGGCCTACGCCAAGAGCTTCGACACCCTGGTCGCCCACCGCCCGGCCGACCCCTGGCTGTCGGCCGGAGCCGTCGCCACCGCCAGCGAGTTCGCCGGCCGCATGGGCCTGTCCAGCGTGCCGCCGATCGCCGAGAAGATCATGCTGGAGCGCGACCTGGCCCTGGTCGAACTGACCGGCGCGCGGTTCCTGGTCGACCAGATCACCACCGCCTGCGCGCTGGAAAGCCTGGCGCGCGGCAAGGCGAAGGGCCTGCCGGTCACCGCCACCACCTCGATCAACCACCTGTCGTTCAACGAGATCGACATCGGCGACTACCGCACCTTCCTGAAGTTCGACCCGCCGGTGCGCGGCGAGGACGACCGGCAGGCGACCATCGAGGCCCTGGCCTCGGGCCTGATCGACATCGTGGTCTCCGCCCACGCCCCGGCCCCGGCCGAGGACAAGCGCCTGCCCTATGACGAGGCCGCGCCCGGCGCCGTTGGCTTGCAGACCCTGCTGCCCGCCCTGCTCGCCTTCCACCATGACGGCCGCATTCCGCTGGTGGACCTGATGCGCACGGTGACCAGCCGCCCCGCCGAACTGCTGGGCCTGGCCGCCGGTCGCCTGGCCAAGGGCGCGCCCGCCGACCTGGTGCTCTGCGACCTCAACGCCCCCATCGTGGTCGACCTGGACAAGCTGAAGTCCAAGTCCCGCAACTCGCCCTTCGACGGCCGCCGGCTGTTCGGCGAGGTGCAGATGACGATTGTTGATGGGCGGGTCGTGTATCGGGTCTGACAGACCGACCCCAACCAAGAACAATTGACGAACAATCTCCTTCGCTAGAAGCTTGGCCTTGACGCTGGGCGGATGACGGCGCGCGCGAGCGCGGCTACCACTGGGCTGACGAGAGGGAACGCCGATGCCTGATTCACTCAGCCCTATGCTGATCGCCGCCGCCGTCGTGGGAGGCTATCTGCTGGGCTCGATCCCCTTTGGCCTGATCGCCGCCAAACTGGGCGGCCAGGGCGATATCCGCTCCATCGGCTCAGGCAATATCGGGGCGACCAACGTGCTGCGCACCGGCCGTAAGGACCTGGCGCTGATCACCCTGCTGGGCGACGGCGGCAAGGGCGCGGTGGCGGTGCTCATCGCCTGGCTGCTGACCCGCAACGCCGGGGCGCAGGCGCAGGCTCAGTTGACGGCCCTAGCCGGCGGGTCGGCGTTCCTGGGCCACCTGTTCCCGGTCTGGTTGGGCTTCAAGGGCGGCAAGGGCGTGGCGACCTTCTTCGGCACCCTGCTGGCCGCCGCCTGGCCCGTGGGTCTGGCGGCCGGGGCGACCTGGATCGCCATGTTCTTCATCTTCCGGCTGTCGTCGCTGGCGGGCCTGACCGCGGCGGCCCTGGCGCCGATCCTGGCGCTGTTCGTGTTCGACCGCCCCTACCCGATCGCGGTGATGGCGCTGGTCATGGCGGTGCTGATCTTCATCCGCCACAAGGACAATATCGGCCGCTTGCTGAAGGGCGAGGAACCCAAGAGCGGCTCGGCTAAGAAAAAAGACCCTGCGTGATCCGCGCGCGCGGAGAACCAACGACCTGATCCGCCAGGGCGCGGCGCTGTGCGAGGGCGTGGAAGACGTGCTGCGTGCGCTGGAGAGCTTCGGCGGGTTCCGCGAGCCGGAACGGCCCTTCGCCCCGTCGCCAGTTCCGGACACCGAAATCGACGCCGTGCGCGAGCGAGTCGCCGCCCTGCTGTCGCCCACACCGGTCTCTCGTGATGAGCTGGTGAGGGCGGCTGGCGCCCCGGCCTCAGTGGTTTTCGCGGCCCTGGTGGAGCTCACCCTGGCGGGCCGGGCGGAATTGTTGCCGGGCGGATTGGTCGCGGGGCTCTAAAGAGCCCCGGTTTTCAGAAGGCGGGCGCCTATCCAAACGTGCGCCTTGCCTAATTCCTCAGGCTGGTTGACACAGCCTAGGCGCCTCCCTCACCTTTCGCGCCCTTGAATTTCGGGCCTCCTGCCCGGGACGCCCCTATATAGAGCGCCCATGAACCTCGTCGTCGTCGAAAGCCCGGCTAAGGCTAAGACCATCAATAAGTACCTCGGCTCGGACTATACGGTCCTGGCCTCGTACGGCCACGTGCGTGACCTGCCGGCCAAGGATGGATCGGTACGGCCCGACGAAGACTTCGCCATGATCTGGGATGTGGACGCCAAGTCCGCCAAACGGCTCAGCGACATCGCCGAGGTCGCCAAGAAGGCCGACCGCATCATCCTCGCCACCGACCCCGACCGCGAAGGAGAGGCGATCTCGTGGCACGTCCTGGAGGTCCTTCAGAAGAAGAAGGTCCTGAAGGACACCAAGGTCGAGCGCGTGGTGTTCAACGCCATCACCAAGTCGGCCGTGACCGAGGCGATGAAGAACCCGCGCGCCATCGACATGGAGTTGGTGGACGCCTACCTCGCCCGCCGGGCGCTGGACTATCTGGTGGGGTTCACCCTCTCGCCGGTGCTGTGGCGCAAGCTGCCGGGCTCGCGCTCGGCCGGCCGCGTGCAGTCGGTGGCCCTGCGCCTGGTCGTCGATCGTGAGATCGAGATCGAGAAGTTCAAGACCCAGGAATATTGGACCGTCGAGGCCGACGTCTCGGCCGGCGGCGATCCCTTCCTGGCCCGCATGGTCAAGCATGACGGCAAGCGTCTGACCAAGTTCGACCTGGGCAACGAGGCCTCGGCCCACGCCGCCCAGGCGGCGGTGAAGGCCGCGACCTTCAAGATCTCCGCGGTCGAGAAGAAGCCCGGCCGGCGCTCGCCCGCCCCGCCCTTCACCACCTCGACCCTGCAGCAGGAAGCCTCCCGCAAGCTCGGCTTCTCGGCTCAGCGCACCATGCAGGCGGCCCAGAAGCTGTACGAAGGCATCGACATCGGCGGCGAGACCGTCGGTCTGATCACCTACATGCGTACCGACGGCGTCCAGGCCGCGCCCGAAGCTATCGACGAGGCGCGTCAGGTGATCGCCGGCGTCTATGGCAAGGAATACGTCCCCGAGAGCGCCCGGATCTACAAGACCAAGGCCAAGAACGCCCAGGAGGCCCACGAAGCCATCCGGCCGACCAGCTTGACCCGCAACCCCGGCTCGCTGCGCCTGGAGAGCGACCTTGGCCGCCTCTACGAGCTGATCTGGAAGCGGATGATCGCCTCGCAGATGGAGGCGGCCCGCATCGAGCGGACCTCCATCGATCTGGAAAGCGCCGACGGCAGGACCGGCCTGCGCGCCACCGGCCAGGTGATCCTGTTCGACGGTTATCTGGCCGTCTACGAGGAAGGTCGCGACGACGCCGACGACGAGGAAGGCGGCCGCCTGCCGCAGGTCAAGGAAGGCGCCGACGCCCGCGTGATCGACGCGCGCGCCGACCAGCACTTCACCGAACCGCCCCCGCGCTATTCGGAAGCCAGCCTGGTCAAGAAGATGGAAGAGCTCGGCATCGGCCGGCCCTCAACCTACGCTTCGGTGCTGACCGTGCTGCGCGATCGCGAATACGTCCGCATGGACAAGAACCGTTTCATTCCCGAGGACAAGGGCCGCCTGGTCACCGCGTTCCTCGAGCAGTTCTTCGCCCGCTACGTGGAATACGACTTCACCGCCGCCCTGGAAGAAAAGCTCGACCTGGTCTCGGCCGGGGAGATGAACTGGAAGGCCCTGCTGCGCGAGTTCTGGCAGGACTTCCACGCTGCAGTCGGCGAAATCGCCGAACTGCGCGTCACCAACGTGCTCGACGCGCTGAACGAAGCGCTCGGCCCGCACATCTTCCCGGCGAAGGAAGACGGGTCCGATCCGCGCGGCTGCCCGACCTGCGACACCGGCCGGCTGTCGCTGAAGACCGGCAAGTTCGGGGCCTTCATCGGCTGCTCCAACTATCCGGAGTGCCGCTACACCCGCCCCATCGCCCAGTCGGACGATGAGAACGCCGCTGAAAGCGGCGACCGTGAACTGGGCGTCGACCCGGTCACCGGCGAGAAGGTGTTCCTGAAGGCCGGCCGTTTTGGCCCCTATGTCCAGCTCGGCGAGGGCGAAAAGCCCAAGCGTTCCTCCCTGCCCAAGGGATGGTCGGCCGCCGCCATGGACCTGGAAAAGGGCCTGCGCCTGCTGCGCCTGCCGCGCGACGTCGGGGCCCACCCCGAGGACGGCGGCATGATCACCGCCGGCATCGGCCGGTTCGGACCGTTCGTGCTGCACAACGGCACCTATGCGAACCTGCCCAGCGTCGACGAGGTGTTCGACGTCGGTCTCAACCGCGCCGTCACTCTGCTGGCCGAGAAGCGGGCCGGCGGCGGACGCCCTGGACGTGGCGAATCGGCGGCCCTGAAGGATCTGGGCGCCCACCCGGCGGACGGCGCGCCTGTGAAGGTGCTGGCCGGCCGCTATGGCCCCTACATCAAGCACGGCTCGACCAACGCCAACGTGCCCAAGGGCAAGGACCCGGCGGACATTACGCTGGAAGAAGCCGTGCTCCTGATCGCCGAGCGCGAGGCCAAGGGCGGCGGCAAGAAGAAGCCGGCCGCGAAGAAAGCCGCTGCGAAACCCAAGGCCGAAAAGGCCGCGGCCCCCAAGAAGGCCGCGGCCAAGAAGCCGGCTGCGAAGAAGCCCGCAGCCAAGAAGGCCAGCGCCAAGACCGAGGAAGCGGTCCCGGCGAGCGCCGGCGGCGCCGCGCCCTGGGACGACGAGTAGGTCGTTGAGGCGGCCTTAACCGGCCGCCGGCAACCTGCGCGCGAGCCAGGGAGCCCAGCATGCCGGAGACGCCGACATTCGGCCGCCGCCAGCCCAAAGCGTTCGCGCCGCCCGCTCGGAGCGGGCGCGTTCCGAGCTTGGCTGAACTCGGTGTCGCCCCGGCCGACGCAGATGCCCAGGAACTTGAAGCCTGGCGCCAAGCGCAACGCGAGAAACGGCGCCGGGCCTATCTGCGCCAGTTCACCGGCCTGAGAGGCGTGGGTTTTGGACTCCTGCTCTGCAGCGTCATCCTGAAGTTGGCCGACCTGAATGTGCTCAGCCTGATCCCAGGGACTCTCGCCCCGATTTTCATGTTCGTCGGCTGGCGCCGCAATCGAGCGGCGGACTGAAACCGGCGTCGCTCGATAGTCCGTCGCGAAAACACATCGCAGCGGCTATCTAGGGACCATGGCCAAGTCTCGCACGCCCAAGTCCGCACGGTTCGCCCCCAAGACCGAAAGGCCGCCCCAGGGGCTGCCCGATCGCGAAACCCTGCTGAAGTTCGTCCGCGAGGCCGGTGAGACCGACAAGGCCGACATGGCCCGCGCCTTCGGCCTGAAGGGCAACGACCGCCGCGCCCTGCGCGACATGCTCAAGGAACTCGAGACCTCCGGCGCGCTCGGCAAGCGTGGCCGCAAGGGCTTCTCCGAGGCCGGCGCCGTGCCGCCGGTCGGCGTCGTGGACGTGGTCGAGCGCGATCCGGACGGCGACCTGCTGGTGAAGCTCGTCAAGGGCGACGACGTCCCGCTGGTGCGGCTGGCCCCCGACCGCACAGGCGCCGTGGGCGGCGCGCCGGGCCTGGGCGACCGGATGCTAGTGCGCTTCGAAAGGCTGGAGAACGGCGAACTCGAAGCGCGGGTGATCAAGCGCCTGGGCCAAAGCGCCCACCGCATCCTCGGCGTCGTCCGCAAGGAGAACAAGCAGGTCCGCGTGGAGCCCGTCGATCGCCGCTCCAAGGAGAGCATGATCCTGGTCCCGGCCGAGGCCGCGAACCTCAGCGACGGCGATCTGGTTCTGGCCCAGGTCACGGTCGAGGAGCGCTATGGCCCCAAGCGCGGCAAGGTGCTGGAGGTCGTCGGCCGCGTCGACCAGCCGCGCGCCGCCTCGCTGATCGCCATCCATTCGCACGGCATCCCCACCGGCTTCAGCCAAGACGCCGAAGCCGAGGCCGAGGCCGCCGAGGCCCCGACCCTGAAGGGGCGCGAGGACCTGCGCGCGGTCCCGCTGGTCACCATCGACCCGCCGGACGCCCGCGACCACGACGACGCCGTCTATGCCGAGCCCGACACCGATCCGGCGAACGAGGGCGGCTGGATCGTCTGGGTCGCCATCGCCGATGTCGCGGCCTATGTCCGCTCCGACTCAGCCCTGGACCGCGACGCCCGCGACAAGGGCAACTCGACCTACTTCCCCGACCGCGTCGAACCGATGCTGCCCGAGCGGCTGTCGGCGGGCCTCTGTTCGCTGCGGCAGGGCGAGAACCGCGCCTGCCTGGCCGTGCGGATGGTGTTCGGCAAGGACGGCCGCAAGCGTTCGCACAAGTTCATCCGCGGCCTGATGCGCTCGGCCGCCAAGCTCTCCTACGAACAGGCCCAGCGCGCGATCGACGGCTTCCCCGACGACCAGACCAACCCCCTGCTGGAACCGATCATCAAGCCGCTGTGGGCGGCCTATGAGACGATGATGAAGGGCCGCCGCGCCCGCTCGCCGCTGGCCATCGAGAGCCAGGAGCGCAAGATCGTCATCAACGCCGAGGGCGAAGTCACCTCGATCACGCCGCGCGCCGCGCTGGAGGCCCACAAGCTGATCGAGGAGATGATGGTCCAGGCCAATGTCTGCGCCGCCGAGACCCTGGAGCAGAAGAAGACCCCGCTGATCTACCGGATCCACGACACCCCCAGCCAGGAGAAGGTCCAGTCGCTGGCAGAGTTCCTGCAAACGCTGGGGATCGCCTGGAACAAGGGCGAGGCGCCGCGCACCGACCGCTTCAACAAGCTGCTGGAAGAGACCCGCGAGGGTCCCAGCGCCCAGATCATCAACGAGGTCGTACTGCGCACCCAGATGCAGGCGATCTATTCGACCGAGAACATCGGCCACTTCGGCCTGAACCTCGACCGCTACGCCCACTTCACCTCGCCGATCCGCCGCTATGCCGACCTGATCGTGCACCGTGCGCTGATCCGGGCCCTGGGGCTGGGCGACGACGGCATCACCGACCGCGACATCTCGCAGATGAAGGACACCGCCGAGCGGATCACCTTCGCCGAGCGGCGCTCCATGGCCGCCGAGCGCGACGCCACCGACCGCTATGTGGCGTCCTTCCTCTCCGACCGGGTGGGCGCAGAGTTCCCCGGCCGCATCACCGGCGTCACCCGCTTTGGCCTGTTCGTCCGGCTGGACGAAACCGGCGCTGACGGCCTGGTCCCGGTCTCGACCCTGGGCGACGAGTATTTCGTCCACGACGACAAGGCCCACGCCCTGGTCGGCGAACGCACCGGCCGGCGCTGGCCGCTCGGAACCTCGGTTCAGGTGAAACTGAAGGAAGCCGCGCCCATCACCGGCGGGCTGGTCTTCGAGATGATCAGCGAGCCCCTGCCCGTCGATCCGAACGCCCCTCGGCCCCGGCTAGGCATGCGAGCTCGCACCCCCTTCACCGGCCCCAAGCGTGGTGGCGGCGCTGGACGGCCGCCCGGCAAGGCCAAGTCGAAAAGCGGAAAGCGCCGCTAGCGCGCTGATGGCTCGCCAATAGATTTGCGAAGCTTCACTGGAAGAACGGCGTAATCATTACATGAACAAGAAAATGGGCGTTTCAGTCGCGGTCATCGCTCTCCTGGCGGCGGGAGGCCTGTATCTGCTCGTGAAGCCGGCAGGGGACGCGCCGGCTCCCGCCATGCCCGCCCCTGCACCCGTGGCGTCTGCAGGGCCGGCGACCGCGCCGGTCGATCAAGCGGCGACAGCCGGTCAGGTTGCGTTCGACGCCAAGAACTCAACATTCACGCTCGATGGACAATCCGTAACTCTGAAGAACGGCACATCGAGCATCCCGTCGGCTCCAGGGTCCGCGAGTTCAACAACCACGCGATATTTTGGCGATGATGGACGCGGCGATCTCAATAACGACGGCCAAGAAGACATAGCCTTCATTGTCACCCAAGACGCGGGCGGCAGCGGCCTCTTCTATTATGTCGTGGCCGCGATGAAGGAAGCCGATGGCTATAAGACCACCAATGGATTTTTCATCGGCGACCGCATCGCTCCGCAGTCGATCACCATTCCACGGAACTCAAACGAGCTCCAAGTCAACTTCGCTGACCGCCAGCCGGGGGAGCCCATGACGGCTCCACCGACGGTGGGGCGCGTTCTGCTTCTCAAAGTGACGCCGCAAGGCGTGCTTGAGGGCCTGATGAAATAGGCCCTCTCGGACGAGGGCTTCCCACCACGGGTTCCGGCGCCGCTAGGCCGGCTGCAAGCCCGCCAGGAACCCCTGCTTGGTGATGGTGATCCGCTCGTCGCCCAGGTCACGTAGGCAGTCCTTCTCGCTAAGCGTCGCGAAGGCGGCGTCCAGCCGGGCGGGCTCGAAGCCGCGCGCGATCCCAGCGTCACGGACCGGCGCGCGCGACATCGCCTCGCCCGGCCAGATGTCCATTTCCCGCAAGGTCGCCAGCACCGCGCGCTCGGCGTCATCGAGGATCAGCAGCCTCGGCCCGGTGGGGGTCAACTCCCCCGTGGCGGTCTGATCGACGCCTGCGGGCGGTCCCTCGGGCTCCAGCATGCCGCGGGCGATCTGCTCCTCCCCCATCACCACGCGGTCGGCGCCATGGGCGATCAGGTGCGCGGCTTCAGTGTCGGAGTGGGCCCGGGCGACGATCTCCAGTCCCGGATTGGCCTTGCGGGCCTTGTCGACCACGCCCCCGCCTTCGAAGCCGTCCGCCACGGCGACGAACATCCGCACCGCGCGCTCGACACCTGCAGCCTCCAAGACCCTGGGGTCGGTCGCCGTGCCCATGATCGTCTCATAGCCGTGATTGCGGGCTCTCAGCCCCATCTCCGTCTCGGTCTCGACCAGGACGAAGGGATAGGCCTCGGCCCTCAGCCCCGCCGCGACCACCTCGCCCACCCGGCCGTAGCCGACCAGGATCGTGTGCCCGCCCAGATGGGTCGGTGAGAGATCGTTGGCGGGTTCCGGGTCGGGCGTCGGAACTGCGGGCGCCGGTTGGGCGCGCGGCGTGCGCGTCGCCAGGCCGAAGATGAACGGGTTCAGCATGATCGAGATGATCGCGCCGGCCAGGATCAGGTCGCGGCCGTCCTTGGGCAGGATCTCCAGGTCGACGCCCATGGTCGCCAGGATGAACGAGAACTCCCCGATCTGCGCCAGGCTGGCGGCCACCGTGACGGCGGTGGTGTTGGAGCGTCCGAAAGCCTTGATGATCGCCAGCGCGGCCAGCGACTTGCCGATGATGATGATGCCCAGCACCGCCAGCACCGTCCACGGATGGGCCAGCACCACGAACGGGTTGAACAGCATCCCCACCGAGACGAAGAACAGCACGGCGAAGGCGTCGCGCAACGGCAAGGTCTCCTCGGCCGCGCGCTGGCTGAGTTCGGATTCGGCCAGGATCATGCCGGCGAAGAAGGCCCCGAGCGCGAACGACACGCCAAACAGCATCGCCGCCCCGAACGCCACGCCGAGCGCGATCGCCAGCACCGCCAGCCGAAACAGCTCGCGCGATCCGGTGTGAGCCACATAGTGCAGCAGCCAAGGCACGATCCGCCGCCCGACGATCAGCATGAAAGCGACGAAGCCGCCGACCTTCAGCAGCGTGATCCCCAAGGGCATGACCCAGGCGGTGAGCGGATCGGCCGCGCCGTCGCCCGCCTTCATCGCCCCGGCCAGGGCCGGCAGCAGCACCAGGGCCAGGACCATGGCCAGGTCTTCGACGATCAGCCAGCCGACCGCGATCTTGCCCCGGTCGGTCTGGATCAACCGCCGCTCCTGCAAGGCGCGCAGCAGCACCACCGTCGAGGCCACCGAAAGCGCCAGGCCGAACACCAGGCCCGAGATCAGCGGCCAGCCGAGCAAGGTGGCGAGCCCGATGCCAAGCAGGGTGGCGACCGCCATCTGCCCCAGGGCGCCTGGCACGGCGATCTTCCGAACCGCCAGCAGATCCTTGAGCGAGAAATGCAGCCCGACCCCGAACATCAGCAGGATCACGCCGATCTCGGCCAGTTCGTTGGCGATCTTCTGGTCGGCCACATAGCCCGGCGTGAACGGCCCGACGAGCACCCCCGCCAGCAGATACCCCACCAGGGGCGACAACCGCAGGCGCTGGGCGAGCGCGCCCAGGGCGAAAGCGGCCACGAGGCCCGCAACGATGGTGGCGATCAGCGGCGTGTGGTGGGGCATGGGCCTCCGGAAACTTGAGTGTGGAACCTCTTGAATTTGGGACGATGTGGGCGCAGATCAACCAAAATGGCTGAAATCTCCGGACACAACGACGTCATCCAGCCCTGCCAGTGCCGGGCCGCGCGCGGCCTGCTGGACTGGACGCAGGATCACCTGGCTCATGCGGCCGGCGTCTCGCGCAGCACGATCCGCGATTTCGAGAGCGGCCGGCACGCTCTGCAGCGCTCCACCGCCAGACTGATCGAGACGGCGTTGGACGAGGCCGGCGTCGTCCTGCTGAACGCCGAGGCCGAGGGTTTCGGCGTCAGGCTTGCCGCGGCGCGGTGAAGACCAGGGCCATCCAGGCCGCCAGCGCCCAACTCGACCCCAGGGCCCACCCGGCCAGGACGTCGGTTGGCCAGTGAACCCCTAGATAGACGCGGCTGACGCCCACCGCGAGGACGCCGCTGATGGCCAGGCCATAGACCAGCGCCTTGGTCCGCCGCCGCGGCTCCACGCTCGCCACCACCGTGGCCAGGGTCAGGAAGGTCGCCGCCGCCGCCGTCGAGTGGCCGCTGGGGAAGCTCTGGGAATAGACGATGCTGCCATGGGCCACGATCATCGGCCGGTCGCGATCATAGAACGCCTTCAGGATCTCGCTGGAGGCGTAGGCCAGCACCACCGTCGTCGCGAAGATCAGCGCCTCACGCCCGCGTCGGTGGAAAACCAGCAGCAGGGTCGCGGCGATGGTCACGATGGTCAGCACCGTGAAGCCGCCCAGCGCGGTGATGTCGCGCATCGATTCCTCGAACCACCGCGGCCCGATCGGATCGGAAGGATCGCCCGGCATCCGGAACGCGAGCAGAAGCCGCCGGTCGAGGGCCGCGGTTTCCCCCTCGGCGACCTCGCCCGCGATGGTGAGGAACAGCGACGGGACGCCGACCAGGGCGACGAGCAGCACCAGGGTTCGCGTCTCAAGCTTGCCCAGCAGGGACTTCAGGCGTTCGATCATCGCGCCGGCGACTCGCGATCTGCGGCGCCAAGGCTGACGGGGACGGACCGAATGAAGACCATGCTCTCTTCCTGGCAGATGTGGGCGCTGTTGTCGGCGGGGTTCGCGGCCCTCACCGCCGTTTTCGCCAAGGTCGGCGTGGACAATATCAACTCCGACTACGCCACCCTGATCCGCACCATCGTGATTTTGGGAGTCGCCGCGTTGATTGTCACCGCCACCGGCCAATGGCAGGCGCCGGGCGCGGTCAGCTCGCGGACCTATCTGTTCCTGGTGCTGTCGGGCCTGGCCACCGGCGCCTCCTGGCTCTGCTACTTCCGCGCGCTCAAGCTCGGTGACGCGGCGCGGGTCGCACCCCTGGACAAGCTTAGCGTCGTCCTGGTCGCGGTGATCAGCGTGGTCTTCCTGGGAGAGCGGTTGTCGGGGGCCAACTGGGCCGGCGTCGGGCTGATCGCGGCCGGCGCCGTACTGGTCGCGTGGCGCGGTTGACGTAAGGGCGGTGTTCCCAGGGCCTGAGTCGGCTCATACAGTTGTTTCATGAGCAATGTCGAAACAGTCCGGCGGCCGGAGGGCGGTCGCCTCCGCGCTGACGGAACCCGCGCCGTCCGCCCGCGTAACGCCGCCACCCTGATCATCGTCCGCCGCGACCGCAGCACGCCGCAGGTGCTGATGGGCAAGCGTCACAGCGGCCATGATTTCATGCCGAACCTCTGGGTCTTCCCGGGCGGGCGCATCGACCGCAGCGATTTCCGCGCGCCCTTCGCCACCGACCTGCGGCCCGAGGTGGCGGCGAAGTTCGAAGCCCATATCCCCATGACCCGTGGCCGCGCCCTGGCGCTGACCGCCATCCGCGAAACCTACGAAGAGGCCGGCCTGCTGCTCGCCAAGCCGGTTCCGGCGCGCCCGGTGGCGGGACCCTGGCGGGAATTCCTGGCCCATGGCGCCGCGCCCGACCTGGCGGCCCTGGAGATCGTCGCCCGCGCCGTCACGCCGGCCGCCCTCGCCAAGCGCTTCGACACCTGGTTCCTGATGGCGAAGGCCGAGCATCTGATCAGCCTGGAGCGCCAGCCGGACTGCGGCGAGTTGGAGGAGATCGCCTGGGTCGACTTCGACGAGGCCATCGCCCTGCCCCTGCCCTCCGTCACCCGCACCGTGATCGGCGAGGCTATCCAGCGGCTGGAAGACCCCAGTCGTCCGCAGCCCTTCATGCGCTTCACGACAGGCGCTCCCCGCTTGAGCCACCTGTAGAGCCCGTCGCGCATTTCAGCTGCGAATTATTCGCAACAAGCTTGCGCTTGGCCGCCCCCGTTGTTAGTGCGAACCATTATTAGCACCTCCGGGGGAATGGGATCTTGTCGGCTTCTGAGCTTGTTGGCGCCAAACCGGCCATCGACGAGGCCCAAGTCTTGGCCAAGGCGCAGGCCAAGCGCGCGGCCCAGCGCCGCGCCGCGCTCATGCGCCAGATGGTGCAATGGCATTGGATCAGCGCCGCCATCTGCCTGATCGGCATGCTGCTGTTCGCCGTCACCGGCATCACGCTCAACCACGCCGGCGCCATCGAGACCAAGCCCCAGACGGTCGAGATCGAGGGCCAGCTTCCGCCCGAACTGATGGCTATCGCCAAGGCCGCCCAGACCTCCAAAGCCGCCTTGCCCGAGGAAATCCGCGCCTGGCTGGCCAAGGACCTCGACGTAAAGGCCCCGAAGGGCGCGGCGGTCGAGTGGACTGACGACGAGGGCTATGTCGCCCTGCCTCGTCCCGGCGGCGACGGCTGGGTCACCTTCGACGCCGCGTCCGGCGACGTGCTGGCCGAGCGCACCGACCGCGGCGCGATCGCCTACCTCAACGACCTGCACAAGGGGCGCAACTCCGGCGCGGTCTGGAGCCTGTTCCTCGACGTCTTCGCCGTCGGCTGCGTGGTCTTCTGCCTGACCGGCCTGGTGCTGCTGCAACTGCATTCCAAGGCCCGCAAGATCACCTGGCCGCTAGTTGGCCTGGGTCTCGCCGTGCCTCTGATCCTCGTCCTTCTCTTCATCCATTGACCGGAGCCTCCATGCGCCTGCCCGTCTACACCGCCGCTCTGACCGGCCTGATGGCGAGCCCCGCCCTGGCGGCGGACCTGGAGCTCAGCCTGGAGATCCCTCGGCTGACGGTGGCCGAGTATCACCGGCCCTACGTCTCGGTCTGGATCGAGAACCCCGACAAGACCGCCGTGAAGACCCTGGCCGTCTGGTACAACGTCAAGCTGAAGAACAACGAAGGCCAGAAGTGGCTGAAGGACATGCGCCAGTGGTGGCGCCGGGCCGGCCGCGACATGAGCCTGCCGGCCGACGGCGTCAGCGCCGCGACCCGCGCGCCCGGCAAGCACCAGGTGGTGTTCAAGCCCGGCGCCCTGCCCGCCGGCCAGTATAACCTCGTCGTCGAGGCCGCCCGTGAAGTCGGCGGCGTCGAGGTGCTTCGCGCACCGTTCCAATGGCCGCCCAAGGCCCGCGTCTCCTCCTCGGCGAAGGGCGCCAGCGAGCTCGGCGCCATGAGCGTCACCCTCAAGCCGTGAACCCCAGAAGGATCCATCAGATGATCTCGCTTCGTCGCGGCGCCATCGCCGCCGTCTCCCTCATGGCCGTGCTGGCCGTTCCGGTCGCCGCCAACGCCCACCGCCAATGGCTGCTGCCCTCGGCCACGGTGCTGTCGGGCAATGATCCCTGGATCACGGTCGACGCCGCCGTCTCCAACGACCTGTTCTACTTCGACCACATGCCGATGCGCCTGGACGGCATCACGGTCATGGGCCCCGACGGCTCCAAGGGCGAGATCAAGAACGGCTCAACCGGCAAGTACCGCAGCACCTTCGACGTCCAACTCGACAAGCCTGGCACCTACAAGATCGCCAATGTCAGCGACGGCCTGATGGCGTCCTACAAGCTGAACGGCGAAGCCAAGCGCTGGCGCGGCCCGCTCGCCGACCTGGCGACCGCCATCCCCAAGGACGCCACCGAGGTGAAACTGACCCAGTCACAGCGCCGGCTGGAAATCTTCGCCACCCGCGGCAGCCCGACCAAGGAGGTCCTGAAGGTCACCGGCCAAGGCCTCGAGCTGGAGCCCGTCACCCACCCTAACGACCTCGTGTCGGGCGAGGCCGCGACCTTCAAGCTGCTGCTGGACGGCAAGCCGGCCGCGGGCGTCGAGGTCGAGGTCGTCCCTGGCGGCAATCGCTATCGCAACGGCACCGGCGAGATGAAGTTGACCACCGACGCGCAGGGCGCCTTCACCATCACCTGGCCGAACCCGGGCATGTACTGGCTGGAAGCCTCGGTTCGCGGCGGCAAGGCCACCGTGCCCAACGCCGAGCGCAACGCCTCCTATGTGACGACGCTGGAAGTTCTCCCGGACTAGGCCCGCGCCTGATGAACCGCGTTGCGGTTCCCTTGGACCTCTCGCCGCCGGCCGCAAGGCCGCGCGGCGGAGCCATGATCGAACTCGGCGGCCCGACCATGGGCGTCGCCTGGAGCGCTAAGGCCCTCGCCCCGGTCGGCTTCGACGCCGCCGCGGCCGAGGCGGCGATCCAGACCCTGCTCAACCGGCTCGTCGCGCAGATGAGCCCGTGGGAGCCGCAATCGGACATCAGCCGGTTCAACCGCGCGCCGGCCGGCGCATGGATGGACATGGCCCCGGCCTTCCACCACGTGCTCAGCGGCGCGCTGCGCTGGGCGCAGGCCAGCGACGGGGCTTTCGACCCCACGGCGGGGCGACTGGTCGACCTGTGGGGCTTTGGCCCTGCGGGGGCCGTGGAGGCCCCGCCAGCGCCCGCCGCGATCAAGGCCGCCCTTGCGGCCGGCGGCTGGGACAGACTGGCCCTGGAGGGCTCCAGGGCCTTCCAGCCGGGCGGGCTGGAGCTGGACTTCTCCGGCATCGCCAAAGGCTTCGGCGTCGACGAGGTGTCGCGGGCGCTCAGCGCCATGGGCCTACCCGACCACCTGGTCGAGATCGGCGGCGAGTTGCGCGGTCAGGGCGTCAAGCCAGGCGGCGAGCCTTGGTGGGTGGAGATCGCCGCTCCGCCCGGATCGGCCCTGCCCGGCGGCCCCATCCTGCTGGCGCTGCACGGGCTCGCCATCGCCACATCGGGGGACTACCGGCGCTTCCTTGAGCATGACGGCCGCCGCTACGCTCACACCCTCGATCCCCGACTCGGCCGACAGATCGACAACGGCGTGCGCTCGGTCAGCGTGATTCACGGGTCCTGCATGGACGCCGACGCGCTCAGCACCGCCCTAAGCGTGCTGGGGCCGGTGGCGGGGCCGGAATTCGCCGAAAAACACGGCCTGGCGGCCTATTTCCTGGTGGACGACGGGGACGATTTACGCGAAATCCCCTCCTCGAAGTTCGAAGCCATGCTCGGCTGAGACATCACCCCATGCGGCAATTTCCCGACCCGGATTGACTTTGGGTTCGGGATTCGTATTGTCCGCCGCTCTTTCGAACACCTGCCGGTCAAGCCGGCCCCGCGAGGACCGACCATGGCGAAGCCCGCCTCCATCAAGATCCGTCTGAATTCGTCGGCGGACACCGGCTACTTCTACGTGACCAAGAAGAACGCCCGCACCAAGACTGAAAAGCTGGTGATGATGAAGTACGACCCCGTGGTCCGTAAGCACGTCGAATTCAAAGAAGGCAAGATTAAGTAGTCTTCTTTCAGACTCTCCAGTCTGTGAAGCGCCCGGCCGTCTGGCCGGGCGTTTTTCGTTGTCAGAATCGCCGCGACTTCCCCAGCAGGGAAAGCCCAAGCCCGACAACGGTTATGCCGAACATCAGGCCGATGATCAGCGTCAGGCGCTGCTCGCGGGCGCTGACCTCGGCCCCGGCCTTCATCGCATCGCCGTAGTGGCCGAAGAACGACATCCAGAACATCGCGCAGGCAAAGCCCCATCCGGCGGTCAGCCACCGCTCGACTGGCCTGCGCAGCGCCAGCAAGCCGCCCGCCACCAGCAGGGCCGCGGCGACATAGTCGACCGCCCAGAACGGCCACCACTGCCAGTCGCCCCAGTTGCGGACCGCCTCCAGCACGCCGAGAATCAGCCCGAAGGCGATGGCCAGCCACGCCGAAATCTTGATCATCCCGATCCTCCCCGATCTTTGGGGCCAAGCTTGGCCTTGATGGATCGATATTGGAAGAGAGCAGCCGGCCGGCTACCTGAAGATCATAATCCAGTTCTCGAACCCGCCAGCGCCACCGACGCGGCTATGGTCTGCGACCTCGAACCCTAGCCGCCGGTAGAACGAGACGTTCTCCTTCTTCTGGGTCGTCAATGAGGCTGGGAAGCCGGAGGGCTTCACCGTTTCGGCCAACTCCCGGCGCAGCAACGCGCTGCCCATACCCTGCCCGCGATGGGCCGGGTCCACGACCATGTTGTTCAGATACCAGCTGTCCTGCCCGGCAAGGCTCTGATGCCGGCGCGCCTCAAGCTCGTCGACAGACTTCAGCATGCGTGAGAACGCGGGCCATCCGTGCAGGACGGGCATGCTGAAAAAACCAAAGCGCGCGAGTTGCCTGAGCGTCGCCTTGGGCGCACCCGGCGCATGCCAGAACGCCATGGCGGCGATCTGGCCTTCAGCCCCCCTGGCCGCGAAGCTCTGCCCGACAGTGAACTGACCGCCGAGATTGGTGTGCATCAGCCAACGGAGCTGCTGGAGACGCTTGGCGGGGTCAGGGTAGATGAAGGTGTGCGCTGGGTTGTCGTAGAAGGCGTCTGCAAGGAGGTCGGCGGCGGCTGCTCGGTCCACAAGCGTCAATGATATCGGCTGCATAGTCGGGGTCCCTCTGCAGGCGACGCCCCAACGAGCGCGGCTCAGGCCGCCCGGGCGACGACCTTGTTCCGGCCAGAGGCCTTGGCCTCGTAGACAGCTTCGTCGGCGCGCTTCAGCAAGGCTTCAGGCCGATCGGTCTCGCCGATGGTCGCGGCCACGCCGATGGAGATGGTGACGGTCAGCAGCTCCGAGCCGCTCATCACCCGGAAGGGCGAGCCGGCGACATGCAGACGGATACGCTCGGCGATCCGTTCGGCGTCTTCGAGCTTGGTGTCGGGCATCACCACCACGAACTCCTCGCCGCCATAGCGGCAAGGCAGGTCGATGGCCCGCACGTTGGAGGCCAGGCGCACGGCGAATTCACGCAGCACCTCGTCGCCCACGTCGTGGCCATAGCCGTCGTTGATCTTCTTGAAATGGTCGATGTCGATCAACAGGCAGGCCACGGCGTCACCGCCATGGGTGGCGCGCTTCACCAGGGCCTCGAGCTGCCCGGTCATGTAGCGGCGGTTGTGCAGGCCGGTCAGCTGGTCGGTGACGGCCAGCTCCAGCGAATGATCGAGATTGTCCCGCAGATAGTCGGTGTAGCGCTTGCGGCGGATCTGGGTGCGCGCGCGCGCAGCCAGCTCCTGCGGATCGATCGGCTTGGAAAGGATGTCGTTGACCCCGATCTCCAGGGCCTTCACCAGCCGGGCCCGCTCGTCGAAGTCGACGATGGCGAGGATCGGCAGGTGCCGGGTCGCCTCGTCCGACCGCATCTGGGCGGCCAGCCGCAGGCCGTCGAAGGACCGCGAGGTCGCATTGACGATGATCAGGTCCACCGGCCCCTTGGCGGTCATCAACGCCTTGTCGGGATCAGCCTCGATCACCGGTCGGTGCTCGATGGCCAATTCCGCGGCGACGCGCTGGGCCTGGCGCTCGTGATCGTCGACGATCAGCACCCTGCCCCCGGTTCCGCCCAGCCGCGACGCCGCGCCGGCGATCACGCCCATGCGGCGGCCCGAGGCCTCCCGGTCGCGCAGTTCATCGATGACCATCTTCAGCCGGGTCAGGCTGCGCACGCGAGCGAACAGCATGACGTCATCGATGGGTTTGGTCAGGAATTCGTCGGCGCCGGCCTCCAGGCCGGCGATCCGGTCGGCGCGGCCATCCAGGGCGGTGACCAGCACCACCGGCACGTGCCGCGTCTCGGGGTCGTCCTTCAGCCGCCGACAGACCTGAAACCCGTCCATGCCGGGCATCATCACGTCCAGCAGGACGATGTCGGGCTTTTCCTTGGCCGCGATGGCCAGGGCCGTCGGTCCGTCGCTCGCTGTCAGGACTTCATAGTACTCGGCCGTCAGCTTGGCTTCGAGCAAGCGGACGTTGGCCTCGATATCGTCGACGACAAGGATGCGCGCGGACATGGCGGGGCTAACTCAACAGACGGCGAATGGTATCGAGGAAATGTGACACCGAGATGGGCTTCGAGATGTAGGCCTCGCAACCCCCTTCACGGATACGCTCCTCGTCGCCCTTCATAGCAAAGGCGGTGACGGCGACGACCGGAATCCCGGCCAGTTCGTCGTCCTCCTTCAGCCACTTGGTGACTTCCAGGCCCGAAATTTCCGGCAGCTGGATATCCATTAAAATCAAGTCGGGGCGATGCTCCCGGGCCAACGCAAGCGCCTGCAGCCCCTCGCGGGTCTGCAAAGTTTCGTAGCCTTGGGCATCGAGCAGATCATGAAAGAGTTTCATGTTCAGCTCGTTATCCTCGACGATGAGGACCTTCTTGGCCATTTTCGTCTCGACGATGCTTCGGAGCCCGCGAATCGACGCTGACCCAACCTTGTCATCGTTGATCTCACGGATATCCTTAAACTCGCGTTAGTCGCGCTCGGAGACCCAAACTGACCAACGCCCCGTCCGTCGCCGCCTCGATCCGGCCGCCCAACCTCGCCGATATGGGGCTCGACACCCGCCGCCCGCTGCTCCTGGTCGACGTCGATGAGGTGCTAGGCCTGTTCATGCAGGGGTTTGGGCGTTTTCTTGAGGATCGCGGCCTGGAGTTCCGCGTCGACCGGTTCGCCCTGTTCCAGAACATCTATCGCCCCGGCGAGGACCAGCACCTGCCGGTCGACCAGGGAAAAATCCACTTCGATGACTTTTTTCGGCTGGGCTGCGGCGACATGGAACCGGCCCCTGGCGGCGCGGAGGCGCTGCGCGCGCTGTCGGAACACGCCAATGTCGTGATCCTGACCAATGCGCCTGGCCCGGCCCGCATGGCGCGCGCCCGCTGGCTCGGACGCCATCGCATGGACTATCCGCTGGTCCTCAACACCGGCCCCAAGGGACCGCTGGCCGCCGGCATGGTTCGCCAGGTCCGAGGCCCGGCCGCCTTCATCGACGACCTGATGTCGAACCTCGACTCGGTCGCGCAGAGCGCGCCGCACGTGCACCGCTTCCAGATGGTCGCCGATCCACGGCTTCAGCCGTTGGCGCCCACCGCGCCCGACCGCCATCGCCGGATCGACGACTGGGACGAGCTGCGGCAGGCTATCGAGGCCGCGATCCTCTAGGATCTGCGGCCTCATCGCCTCAGGAGGCCGGCGTCGCCGGGGCTGGCGGCGCGGCGGCGGCTTGAGTGAACTCGGCCTCGATCATGACTTCCACCTCGTCGCCGACGCCGAAATTCGAGCCAGGCGCCGGAACGCCGTAGCTCACGCCGAACTCCGAACGCTTCAGCACGCCGTGCGCCGAGAAGCCGATCCGCGAGCCGGGATCCATGGCGCTGGGCTTGGAGCCGCCGTTGAAGGTCGTCTCCAGCGTCACCGGACGGGTCACGCCGTGCAGGGTCAGGTCGCCAGTGACCTTGGCCGTCGCCGGGCCGGTCACGTCGACCTTGGTGGACTTGAAGGTGATCTTCGGGAATTTCGCCGAGTCCAGCCACGACGGCCCCGCCAGTTCGGCGTCGAAGTCGGGCTTGTCGCCATGGAAGTCGGTCTCGATCGAGCGCGGATCGATCGTCGCGCTCACGCTCATCGCCGCGGGGTTGGCCGGATCGAACTGCAGATCGGCCTCGATATCAGTAAACCGCGCGGTGTAGCGGGACATGCCCAGGTGGCTGACCCGGAAGGTCACGCTAGCGTGGTTCTCGTCGATTTTGTAGGCGCCGGGCGAGGCTTCATTGACCGGCGCCTTGGCGGCAGGCGCGGCGGGCGCCGGCGCGGTCTCGGCCTTTTGAGCCGGTTGCGGCGAACAGGCCGCCAGCGACGCCGCCGTCAGGGCGGTGATCCAAAAACTACGTTTCATGCTGAAGTTCCCATCGAGATTGGCGAGCCTGCGCCCAGCTGAAATCCACATCCGCCGCCCAGGGTTGCACGAAGATTGTCGTTCAAGCCACGTCAAACCGAACCGCCGCCTCCAGGCCCGTCTCACCCATTGAACTGCGGCCCGAAACGGAACAAATCATGATCCCATGATCCGGATCGGGGTGGACTTCGGCGGTACGAAGATTGAGGCCGCTGCGCTCGACGCCAACGGCCGCTTCCTGGCGCGCGTCCGCGGCGGTTCTCCCAGGGACTACGGCGCTGGTCTCGAAGCCGTGCGCGACCTCGTCGCCGAGGCCGAGCGCCAGGCTGGGGTCAGCGGCGCCAGTGTCGGGGTCGGCGGGCCAGGATCGCCATCACCGCTGACCGGCCTGATGCGCAACGCCAACTCCACCGAGCTGAACGGACACCCGTTCCCCGTCGACCTCGCCCGCGTCCTGGAACGCCCGGTTCGCTACGCCAACGACGCCAACTGCTTGGCGCTGTCCGAAGCCGTCGACGGCGCAGGCGCGGGTCACGAGGTCGTGCTGGCGGTGATCCTCGGCACCGGCTGCGGCGCCGGCGTCACGGTCGGCGGACGCATCCTGGAAGGCCGCAACGCCATCGCCGGGGAATGGGGCCACATGCCCCTGCCCTGGCCGACCGCGACCGAGCATCCTGGCCCGGAATGCTGGTGCGGCCGGCGCAACTGCCTGGAGCTGTGGGTTTCCGGCACGGGCTTCGCCAAGGATCATGGCGGCGGCCGGAGCGGCGAACAGATCATCGCGGCGGCCCGGCGCGGCGACGATGCGGCCAGCGCCGCCCTTGACCGTTACGTCGACCGGCTGGCCCGGGGCCTGGCGGTGGTCTGCGACGTCCTCGATCCGGACGTCATCGTGCTGGGCGGCGGCATGTCCAACGTCGCCGAGCTCTATGAGCGCCTGCCCGGCGCCATCGCCCCGCTGGTGTTCTCCGACGTCTTCACCACGCCGCTCGCCCCCGCCATGCACGGCGACTCGTCCGGTGTTCGCGGCGCCGCCTGGCTTTGGCCGCTGGTTCCATGAGCGCGCTCTGCCGCGATTGCTTCAGGCGCGGCGACCTTGGCCGTCGCTGTCCACGCTGCGGCTCCCCGCGGGTGATCGCCCACGACGAGCTGGAGCAGCTCTCCATCGCCCATATGGACTGCGACGCCTTCTACGCCTCGGTGGAAAAGCGCGACGATCCCTCCCTGCGCGACCACGCCGTGATCGTCGGCGGCGGCAAGCGCGGGGTGGTGACCACCTGCTGCTACATCGCCCGCATCTCCGGCGTCCGCTCGGCCATGCCGATGTTCAAAGCCCGGCAGCTCTGCCCGCAGGCGATCATCATCAAGCCGAACTTCACCAAGTACCGCACCGAGAGCCGGCGGATCATGGCGATGGTCCGCGACCTGACCCCGCTGGTGCAGCCGCTGTCGCTGGACGAGGCCTGGATGGATCTGTCGGGCACCGAGCGCCTGCATGGCGCCCCGCCGGTCGAGACCCTGTCGCGGCTGCAGGCCAAGATCGAGGCCGAAATCGGCATCACCGTCTCTATCGGCCTGGCCCCCAACAAGTTCCTGGCCAAGATCGCCTCGGACCTGGACAAACCGCGCGGCTTCTCCGTCATCGGCTCGGCCGACGCGCAAGGCTTCCTGGCGACCAAACCCGTGGGGATCATCCCCGGCGTCGGGCCGGCCATGGTCAAGTCGATGGAAGGCGCGGGCTACCGCACGGTCGGCGATCTGGCGCGGGCCGAGCCCAAGGAACTGGTCCAGCGGTTCGGCGCCAACGGCCTGCGCTTGTCAGACCTGGCCCATGGCCGCGACAACCGCCCGGTCAATCCGAACGAGGAGCGCAAGGGGATCAGCGCCGAGACCACCTTCAACGACGATCTCCACACCTTCGCGGACCTGGAGGACAAGCTCGCGCCCCTCTGTGAGCGGGTGGCCCGCCAGATCCGGGCCGGCGGCGTCGCCGGTCGCGTCGTGACGCTGAAGCTGCGCGGAACGGACTTCAAGATCATCACCCGGCGCCGGGCGCTTCCGGTGCCGACCCAAACCGCCAAGACCCTGTTCGCGGTCGGGCGGGAGCTCCTGGCCAAGGAGGCCAACGGCCGCAGCTGGCGGCTGATCGGCATTGGAGTCGCCGAACTGATCGACGCCGATGCGGTGGAGCATGACTTCTTCGCCGGCGCGGAACGTCGCGCCCTGGTCGAGGAGACCGCCGTCGACAAGCTAAGGGCGCGATTCGGCCCCGATGCCGTGACGACGGGACGCGCCCTGGGCGCGAAACGCACCTCCGACGATTGAAACCTGCATGGCTCGCAGGCCTATAGCGTGACAAAAACACGCGGATCGCGGGGTTGGGATCGCAAGCGACGATTTCAACCCTTCCATACGGCGTCCTTTTCCATATCTAATCCATAGATAGCGAGGGCGAGCGCCCTCAGGAGACCTGTTAGATGGCCGAGCGAAAGCAAGGTGATCAAGATACGGGCGTCCGGTCGACGGTCATCACTCAGACCAAGCCGAAGACGCAGAAACCGTCGATGTATCGCGTGCTCATCCTAAATGATGACTACACGCCGATGGAATTCGTCGTTTACGTGCTTGAGCAGTACTTCAACAAGTCGCGCGAAGACGCGACCAGGATCATGCTGCACGTCCACCAACATGGGGTGGGTGTGTGTGGCGTGTTCACTTACGAAGTGGCGGAAACAAAGGTGGCTCAGGTCGTTGATACCGCAAGACGGCATCAACACCCGCTGCAATGCACCATGGAAAAGGATTGAGGCCCAGAGTGCCGTCATTCTCGCGCCATCTAGAAGAATCTCTCCACCGCGCGGTGGCCTTCGCAAATCAGCGAAAGCACGAGTACGCGACGCTTGAGCACCTGCTGCTCTCCCTCATCGACGATGAGGATTCGGCCGGTGTCATGCGGGCGTGCGACGTGGACCTAGCGGCCCTGCGCACCACCCTCACCAACTATGTGGACAACGAGCTGCGCTCCCTGGTCGTCGATGACGGCGAGGACGCCAAGCCGACCTCATCGTTCCAGCGCGTGATCCAGCGTGCGGTGATCCACGTCCAGTCCTCGGGCCGTGAGGAAGTGACCGGAGCCAATGTGCTCGTGGCCATTTTCTCCGAGCGCGAGAGCCATGCCGCCTACTTCCTGCAAGAGCAGGACATGACGCGGTACGACGCGGTGAACTACATCGCCCACGGCATCGCCAAGAAGGCCGGGGCCGACCAGCCCAAGGCCGTCAAGGGCTCCGAGGACGAGGACAAGCCCGCGGTGAAGACTGGCGGCGAGGCGCTCGAAGCCTACTGCGTGAACCTCAACGAGAAGGCCAAGCAGGGTAAGGTCGATCCGCTGATCGGGCGTTCGGCCGAGGTCGAGCGCTGCATCCAGATCCTGTGCCGCCGGACCAAGAACAACCCGCTCCTGGTCGGCGACCCCGGCGTCGGCAAGACCGCCATCGCCGAGGGCCTGGCCCGCAAGATCGTCAACGGCCAAGTGCCGGAGGTGCTCTCGGGCTCGACCATTTTCTCGCTCGACATGGGCTCGCTCCTGGCGGGCACCCGCTATCGCGGCGATTTCGAAGAGCGCGTGAAGCAGGTGGTCAAGGAACTCGAGAACCACGCCGACGCGATCCTGTTCATCGACGAGATCCATACGGTCATCGGCGCCGGCGCGACCAGCGGCGGGGCCATGGACGCCTCGAACCTGCTGAAGCCGGCCCTGGCTTCAGGCACCCTGCGCTGCATGGGCTCCACGACCTACAAGGAGTTCCGTCAGCACTTCGAAAAGGATCGGGCGCTGGTTCGCCGGTTCCAGAAGATCGACGTCAACGAGCCGACCATCGATGACACGATCAAGATCCTGAAGGGCCTGAAGACCTACTACGAGGACTTCCACAAGCTCCGCTACACCAACGACGCCATCAAGGCGGCGGTGGAGCTGTCGGCCAAGTACATCACCGACCGCAAGCTGCCGGACAAGGCCATCGACATCATCGATGAAGCCGGCGCCGGCCAGATGCTGCTGACCGAGTCCAAGCGCAAGAAGGTCATCGGCGTGAAGGAGGTCGAGGCCGTCGTGGCCAAGATCGCCCGCATCCCGCCGAAGTCCGTCTCCAAGACCGACACCGAGGCTCTGAAGGAGCTGCAGGTCGATCTGAAGCGCGCGGTCTACGGTCAGGACGAGGCGATCGAACAGCTGTCCTCGGCCATGAAGATGGCCCGGGCCGGTCTGCGCGACGCCAACAAGCCGATCGGTTGCTACCTCTTCTCGGGCCCCACCGGCACCGGCAAGACCGAGACCGCCCGCCAGCTGGCCTCGACCATGGGCATCGAACTCCTGCGCTTCGACATGAGCGAGTACATGGAGCGCCACACGGTCAGCCGCCTGATCGGCGCGCCTCCCGGCTATGTCGGGTTCGACCAGGGCGGCCTGCTGACCGACGCCGTCGACCAGCATCCGCACTCGGTGGTCCTGCTGGACGAAATCGAGAAGGCCCACCCGGACGTCTTCAACATCCTGCTGCAGGTCATGGACCACGGCGTCCTCACCGACGCCAACGGCAAGAAGGTCGACTTCCGCAACGTGGTCCTGATCATGACCACCAACGCCGGCGCCTCCGACGCTCAGCGGAACGCCATCGGCTTCGGCCGCGGCAAGCAGGACGACGAAGTGGACGAGGCTCTCAAGCGCCTGTTCACCCCGGAGTTCCGCAACCGCCTCGACGCCGTGGTGCCCTTCAAGTCGCTCAGCCAGGAGATCATCCGGCAGGTCGTCCAGAAGTTCGTCATGCAGCTGGAAGCCCAGCTCGCCGATCGTCACGTCACGATCGAGACGACCGAAGAAGCGACCGACTGGCTGGCCAAGAACGGCTTCGACGAGCTCTACGGCGCCCGGCCTCTGGCCCGGGTCATCCAGGAGCACATCAAGAAGCCGCTGGCCGACGAGATCCTGTTCGGCAAGCTGGTCAAGGGCGGCCACGTCAAGGTGGTGCTCAAGGACAGCAAGCTGGCCTTCGAGATCGAGGGCGACGACCGCGAACCGGGCGCCCCGATCATCGAGGATCCGGCCGAGGACACCGCCGCCGCCGAACTGACCAACTAGGCCAGTCGCCAGTCACGAAACGAGAAACCCCGGGGCGCGAACCCCGGGGTTTTTTCGTTTCCCCCGCTGGGGAGAGGTCGGGTGAGGGGCTAGAGCCTCACCGCTCGGCGCGGCCGATGGCTTGTTGAGCGCCGCTCCGCGACGCCCCCTCACCTAACCTCTCCCGAGGGAGAGGGACCTCTCAGGCGATCTTGGCGGCGATCTGTTCGGCCAGCACCTTCAGCTCGGCGGGATCAGCCATGCCGCCCGAGGCGTGACGCCCCATGGCCACGCCTTCCCAGCGCGGGATGATGTGGAAATGCAGGTGATAGATCGTCTGCCCCGAAGCCGCGCCATTGAACTGGGTGACCACGATGCCGTCCGGATTGAGCGCCGAACGCACCGCCCGCGTCACCCGTTGCACGCCCAGGATCAGCGGAGCCAGGACCGCGGGGTCCTCCTCCAGCAGGTTGCGCGCCTTGGAGTGCTTGGGAATCACCAGGGTGTGCCCCCGGCTCTGCGGAAACACGTCCATGAAGGCGAAGACCTCGCCGTCCTCAAAGACCTTGGCGCAGGGCATCTCGCCCCGCAAAATCTTGGCGAAGATGTTGCCGTCCTCGTAGGTCCCGTCCAGGCTCATCGCGCGCTCCTCCAAACACTTGGCACGGTGGTAGCGCATCGGCCCTGAGGACGGAACATGAGCCTGACGGAACGCCAGCAGAAGTGGTTCGCCTCGATCCAGGCCAGCACCGAGCGTGAGACCGGCAAGACCATCGACGAATGGATCGCCATCGCCCGCACCTGTCCCGAGACCAAGCCCCGCGCCCGCCAGGCCTGGCTGAAGGAACATCACGGCCTTGGCGTGAACCGGGCGTCCTACGTACTCTCGCTGGCCTTCCCGTCAGAAGAGCGCTGGGACCAGCCAGACGTTCTGCGGGCCAAGCTCTGGAGCGACCCCGCCGCGATCAAGATCCTGGAAGCGGTCGAGGCCGCGGCTATCGCCCTGCCCGATGTGGTGGTCGGCCAACGCAAGGGCTTCACCGCCTTCTCCCGCAAGGTCCAGTTCGCGGCGCTGCGGCCGCTCAAGGATGGCCAGGTCGCGCTGGGCCTGGCCATCGTTCCGACGCTCGAACTAGGTCTTCAGGCGCCCAGGAACGAGCCATGGTCGGAGCGCTTGACGGCGCGCCTCCCCCTCCCCGCTCCCGCCGAGGTCGACGAGAGGATCACCGCGCTTCTGGCCGCGGCGTGGGCGCGTTCCTAGCCCGCGCAATCGACGTTTTCGTCAGAAATTTCTGGCGGCTCTGACTATTCCAACCGCAAGCGCCATAAGGCTTTTCGCCTTCACAGAACCATCAATCCTTCGTCGCGCCGACGTCACTCGCTCTCCCTAGGGGACGGTTCCTCAACTTCGGGGATCGACGTTATGACCAGCCGCAAACTCATCCTGCTCGCCAGCAGCGCCGCCGCCATCGCCTGGTGGGGCCCAGCCGCAGCCGACGACGTCGCCGACGGTTCGGCGCAGGTCGAGGAATTGATCGTCACCGCCCAGAAGCGCGAACAGAAGACCCTCGACGTTCCGATCGCCATCACCGCCTACAGCCGCGCCAATCTCGATCGCCTGGGCGTCCAGGAGTTCGAGGAGTTGTCGCTCTATGTCCCTGGCTTCGAGGTCCAGAACCAGTCGCCGAACAACCCAGGCTTCGTGATGCGCGGCATCACCTCGGACTCCGGCGAGGCCACCAACGAGCCGCGGGTCTCGGTGTTCCAGGACGGCGTCTCGATCTCCAAGTCCCGCGGCTCCTACATCGAACTGTTCGACCTTGAGCGCGTCGAAATCGCCAAGGGCCCCCAATCGACCCTCTATGGCCGCGGCGCCCTGATCGGCGCGGTGAACCTGGTGCAGGCCAAGGCCGACCCGACCGGCTGGGCCGCCAGCTCCAAGGTCGAGGCCGGCAATTTCGGCTACGCCATGTTCGAGAGCATGCTGAACATGCCGGTCAGCGACACCTTCGCCGTCCGAGTGGCCGGGCGACTGAAGAAGCGCGACGGCTTCGTCGAAAACCTGCTGGGCGGCAAGGACTTCAACTCGACCAACACCGCCGCCGGCCGCGTCGTCCTGAACTGGCGTCCGACCGAGAAGCTGAGCGCTGACCTGATCTACAACTATGAGCGCGACCGGCCGAGCGGCACCTCGTTCAAGTCCCTCACCTACCTCCCCACCAATCCGACCACCGGCGCGGTCATCGGCGATCTTGGCCGCAACTCCGGCGCGGCCCTATCGGCCTCCGACGGCTTCGAGGGCGGCAAGGACCTTGGTCTCGACCGCACGGTCTGGGGCGTGACCGCCCTGGTCGACTACACGATCAGCGACAGCCTCAGCCTCTCGTCGATCACCGCCTATCGCGAGTTCGACAGCCTGGAGGTCTTCGACGCCGACGGCTTCTCGCTGCCGCTGTTCGTCTTCGCCGAAGACGCCCAGGGCAAGCAGACCAGCCAGGAGCTGCGCCTGAACTATGACGGCGGCGGCAAGCTGACGGCGTTTGGCGGCGTGAGTTACTTCCACGAGGACGGCTTCCAGCGCGTGCCGCTGCAATTCAACGAGAAGATCTTCGCCCTGCACTCGGCCGGCGTGATGCCTAAGCCGCGCGGCCTGTCCCTGCCAGTCATCAACGCGCTCGCCCCGGCCGCGCTGAAGTCGGCCCACCGCGAGACCTCCGCCAACTACGGCGAAACCACCGCCTACGACGTCTTCGCCGACGCCACCTACAAGCTCACCGACAAGCTCGAGCTGACCGGCGGGGTTCGCTACACCCACGATGACAAGACCAGCGGCTATGGCGCCAGGCTGGAAAATGGCGGCTCGGTCGCCGGCGGGTCGACGCCGACCCTGGCCCGCGGCCTCTTCCTGCAGCCTACGAAGAACGGCCTCCCGGAATACCAGGATCTGACCGACGAGGGTCTGACCTACCGGGTCGTCGGCCGTTACGCGGCCAGCGAACAGCTCAGCTTCTACGCCTCCTATGCACGGGGCCGCCGTCCCAAAATCCTGACCGTGGCCGCCCCGGCGGCGCCCGGCGGACCTGTGCGCTTCAACGAACTGCCGGCGGAAAAGGTCGACTCCTACGAGGTCGGCGCCAAGAGCGAGCTGTTCGAGCGTCGGCTGAGCCTGGAGGGCTCGGTCTATCACTACAGCTACGACAACTTCCAAACCTCGGTGCTGAACAGCGCCGGGCAGATCGTCGCCGCCAACGCCGGCGAGGCCGCCGCCACCGGCTTCGAGGGGCAGCTCAACCTGCGGCCGACCAGCAATCTCGAGGTCTTCGGCACCTACGCCTACAATCACGCCCGGTTCGGCAACGGCATTTTCGAGGGCAATAGCTTCAGGCTGTCGCCCGACCATTCGCTGTCGCTCGGCGCGCGCTTCACCGCCCAGGTCCCGGGCGGCGCCCTGGCGATCACCCCGACCTACACTTGGCAGAGCAAGGTCTTCTTCGAGGCCAACAACGACATCCCGGCCCTGCAGACCAACGACACCATCCAGGATGAACTGCAGGAGTCCTACGGCCTGATGAATCTGCGGGTCGGCTACACGCCGGCCCAGGGGCCCTGGCAGGTGGAGGTGTTCGCCACCAACCTGCTGGACGAAGAGTACATCAAGGACGCCGGCAACACTGGCGGCGCCTTCGGGATCCCCACCTTCATCGCTGGCGAGCCGCGCTACTACGGCGTCTCGTTCTCAATCCGCTACTGATCGGGAGCCTGACCGATGTCGCTTAACAGACGCAATGCGCTGACCTGGCTCGGGCTGGGGATCAACGCCGCAGCGCTCACGCCTTCGGCCGCCCAGGCCGCAGCCGTAACCTTCGACCACGGCGTAGCCTCGGGCGATCCGCTCGCCGACCGGCTGATCATCTGGACGCGGGCCACCCCGCCCGCCCCGACGACGAAGCCCTTTCCGGTCGCTTGGACGGTCGCCGACAGCCCCGACTTCAAGAGCGTGGTGGCGCGCGGTCAGGTCCAGGCCGGCGCGGACCGCGACTTCACCGTCAAGATCGATGTCGGGGGCCTCAAGCCCGGCGCCGACTACTGGTTCCGGTTCACGGCCGCGGGCGTCTCGTCTCCGGTCGGCCGGACCCGCACCCTGCCTGTCGCGGGCGTCAAGGACGTCGCCTTGGCGGTCGTCTCCTGCTCGCTCTACCCGGCGGGCTACTTCAACGCCTACGACGCCGTGGCCAAACTCGACCGCGTCGACGCCGTCGTTCACCTGGGCGACTACATCTACGAGTACGGCGCCGGCCCGAACGATTACGGGACCGCCGGGGCCGTCAAGATGGGCCGGCTGCTGGAGCCGAAGCACGAGATCGTCTCGCTGGCCGACTACCGGCTACGCCACGCGACCTACAAGAGCGATCCGCACCTGCAGGCCGCCCACGCCCGCGCGCCGTGGATCTGCGTCTGGGACGACCACGAGACCGCCAATGACTCCTGGCTGGGCGGGGCCGAGAACCACACCGCCGGCGCCGAAGGCGACTGGAACGCTCGCAAGGCCAACGCCCTGCGCGCCTATTACGAATGGATGCCCCTGCGCGAGCCCGCCGCCGGCGGCCTGGCCGAGGCGATCAACCGGACCTTCCGCTTTGGCGACGTCGCCGAACTGGTGATGGTCGAGACCCGGCTGCTGGCTCGCGCCAAGCAGCTCGACTACGCCGAACTTCCGATGCGAACGGTTGATGGCCAGCAAGTTCCGGACTTCGCCGCCTTCATGGCCGAGCGCGCCGACCCGGGGCGTCAGTTGCTGGGCGACAAGCAGGAGCGTTGGCTCGCCGACACCTTGAAGACCTCCGCCGACGCCGGATGCGCCTGGCAAATCTTGGGCAACCAGGTGGTGATGGGCCAGGTGAAAGGCCCCGACCTCAAGGCCGCCATGTCACCGGCCGATTGGGCCGCGATGCTGGCTGACCTGCCCGAGGCGTTCCGCCCGCGCATCGAGAAGATGGCCGCCCTGTTCGCCCAGGGCGTGCCGTTCAATCTCGACGCCTGGGACGGCTACCCCGCAGCGCGCGAGCGGGTCTATGCGATGATCAAAGCCGCCAAGGCCCAGGCCATCGTCCTGGCCGGCGACAGCCACGCCTTCTGGGTCAACGAATTACATGACGCGACCGGCGATCGCGTGGCCGTGGAGTTCGGGACCACCGCTGTCACCAGCCCTGGCTGGGGCGACTTCCTGCCCAAGCAGGACATGGGCAAGATCATCGCCGACCAGAACGACGAGGTGATCTATTCCCATCAATCGGCCAAGGGCTTCACCCTGCTGACCCTGACCCGCTTGGAGGCCCGCGCCGACCTGATCGCGGTCTCGACCGTCACCGACCGCGACTATCGGGCCAGCACCCTAAAGACCTATCAGGTGGCCCGCGAGTTCGGGGCCGGGGTTCGGGAGGCCTAACCCCGATCACCCCTGCCGGAACGGCGAGTACTCGTCCGCCAGCCACTCCATCTCGCCCTCCACCGCCTCGCGCTCCCTTTGCAGGAAGTCCTCGACCGGGGCGCGCAGGCGTGGGTCGGCTATGAAGTGCGTCGAGTAGATCGGGCTCGGCAGGTAGCCGCGGGCGATCTTGTGCTCGCCCTGGGCGCCGGCCTCCACCCGTGCCAGGCCGCGCGAGATCGCGAAGTCGATGGCCTGGTAGTAGCAGAGCTCGAAATGCAGGAACGGCACCTCCTCGACGCAACCCCAGTTGCGGCCATAGAGGCAGTCATCGCCGATCAGGTTCAGGGCGCCGGCGATCCACCGACCATCGCGCCGCGCCATGACGAGCAGCACCCGATCGGCCATCCGCTCGCCCAGCAGCGAGAAGAACAGGCGGTTCAGATAGGGCCGGCCCCATTTGCGCGAACCGGTGTCCATGTAGAAGCCGAAGAAGGCGTCCCAGTGATCCTCGGTGATCTGGCTTCCGGTCAGAGAGACGATATCGACCTCCGCCTGAGCGTCGCGGCGCTCGCGGCGGATGGTCTTGCGCCGGCCTGAGGACAGGGCCGCCAGGAAGTCGTCGAAGGTCCCGTAGCCGCGGTTCTCCCAATGGTACTGCCGCCCCTGGCGCAGCGAGAGCCCCTGCCCGCCCATCCAGGACCACTCCTCCTGCGTCGGGAAGTTCACGTGGAAGGACGAGGCCTCATAGCGCTCGCACAGCGCCAGGCCTCCGCCCAGCAGGATGGACCATGCCTCCTGTCGGTCGACATCTGGCCGCACCAGCAGGCGTGGCCCGGTGGCCGGCGTGAACGGCGCGGCCGAGATCAGCTTGGGATAGTAGCGCCCGCCCGCCCGCTCATAGGCGTCGGCCCAGGCGTGGTCGAAGACGTATTCACCCTGACTGTGGGACTTCAGATAGACCGGCATCACCGCGGCCACCCGCCCGGCTTCGTCCTGCACCGACAGGTGCTGAGGCCCCCAGCCGGTGCGCTCGACCGCGCAACCGGACTCTTCGACAATGTCCAGGAAGTCGAAGGAGACGAACGGATTGCCGAGATAGCTCGGGGCGCCGGCGCAACCATCCCACGCCTCGCGCCCGATCTCGGCGATCCGGCGGCTGACCTGCACCGCCGGCTTCAGGCTCACGCGGCGAAACCCTCGAAAATCAGATTGTCGCAGTGGTCCTTCACCGCGTCCCATTGAGCCGGATCACGGACCGTCCAGCCGACCACCGGCATGCCCTCGGCCCGATGCTTGGCGACCCGTTCGTCCGGCAGCATGTCGATATGCATGGCCAGGAAGTGCGGCCGGGCGATCGCCACGTGTTCCAGCCGGGCGAAGGACTCGCGCTGGACGTCGGCCAGATGCGGCGCGCGCTTGTAGTCGTAGCTGTCCAGCCCGCGCAGCACGCCCGGGAAACGGTCGGCGAACCAGGCGTGGGAATAGGGATTGAACCCGATCACGCAGGTCGGCCCGACGTGGTCCATCAGCACCTCGTGAACCCGTTGCTCCAGCGGCCCGACCTCGCCATAGGGGGTCTTCAGCTCGACATGGACCATGACCCGGCGTCCGATGACGGCCAGGGTCTCCAGCAGGGTCGGGATGTATTCGTCCGTGCCGGCCAGCTTCATCTGCGCGAGATCAGCGGCGCTGTAATCGCGGATCCGACCTTCGGCGCCGGTCATCCGCTTCAGGTTGTCGTCGTGGAAGACCACCGCCTCGCCATCGGCCGACAGCTGAACGTCAAGCTCAACGCCATAGCCGGCCTGGCGGGCCGCCTGGAAGGCGCCCAGCGAGTTCTCCGGCGCGCCGCCTGGCGTCCACAGACCCCGGTGCGCCACCGGCGGGTGGAACAGCAGGTCCCAGGCTTCGCCGAAGGAGTTCTTCACCGCACTTCCACCACCGCATCGACCTCGACGGCGAAGTTCAACGGCAGGCGATAGACGCCGACGGCCGAGCGGGCGTGTTTCCCGGCGTCGCCGAACGCCGCGACCATCAGGTCGGAGGCGCCGTTCACGACCTGGGGAATGTCGAAGAATTCAGGACCGGACTGCACGAAGCCGCCCAGCTTCACCACGCGGACGACGCGATCGAGATCGCCGTCGCAGGCCGCACGCATCTGGGCGATCAGATTGATCCCGCAGATCTTGGCCGCGCGCTTGGCGGTCTCCAGATCGACATCCTCGCCGACGATCCCGCGCACGCCGCCATCGGCGTCGAGCGAGACCTGGCCGGAGATGTGCACCAAGTTCCCGGCCCTGACGAAGGGCACGTAGTTGGCGACCGGCGGGTTGGGCTGCGGCAACGTGATTCCGAGCGCGGCGAGACGTTCTTCGACCTGGGACATACCGAAGGTCTAGCGCCCGGACCGGAGCCCGAAAAGAGAAAAGGCCCGCGCCATGAATGACGCGGGCCCTTCCGGGGGAGATGCCTCAGATACGCGAGGCTACTGGAGGTTCTTAGCGAGCCGCTTGCAGGCGCTCGACGGCGGCGGTGACGCGCTCGTTCAGCGGCTTCACCGAATCCTTCACCGAGGCCGACACGATCTCCGACATCTTGGAGAACTCGGCCATGTAGGCTTCGAGGGCCGACTTGGCGTAGTTGGTTTGCAGCTCGACCACTTCCTGGATCGACTTGGCGCCCGACAGCGACTTGGCGGCGGCGACCTGGTCTTCAACGGCCTTCTTGGAATAGGCCATGGCCTGCGCGCCCAGGGCTTCGGCGCCCTTGGTCGAGGCGGTCACCGACGCGATGACGGCTTCCAGGTTCTTCTTGGAGTGGGCGTTGACTTCGTTCAGCGAGGCCAGCGACTTCTCGACCGCGTCCTTGAACGCGACGTTGCCGGCGGTGGTGAACTGTTCGACGGTGTTCTTGACGGTTTCAGCGGCGGCCATGGTGGGCTCCTGGGTCGGAATTGGGCGGCGTGTTCGCCGCAACGCAAACTGGGACGGGGATAGCCTTGATTACGAACACGGTTTTCTCATGTTGCAGTGCAGCAGTCAAGCGACTTTTGTGCAGTGCACAATAACCTTCATGAGAGCGTCATCGTAACGTCGGAGCCACCCCTCCCCGTCCCGATCGGCGAACCTCGCCAAGTCGCGTCCCGGCGCCCGGCTGGCCGTGACGACGGACTTTCGAACGCCAAGACGATTTCGACGCGATGCCGAGATGTTGATTGAGAACGTTGCGACAAATCGGCTCGTTCAAGAGCTGTTTACCATCGCGCAAGGCTCCAGCTGTCATGTTAGGATTCTCGTAAGGCGGTCCTATTCACCGCCCAACCCTAGTATCGACGGACGAACCGTATGTTCGAGCGCGCCCGCCGCCTGTTTGCGTCAATCGCCCTCGCCGCCGCGACAGCTGTCGCGCCGGTGGCGTCTACCGCCCAGGCCCAGATCCCTTACCTCCAGCTGCCCGACAGCCAGCCGAAGTACGCCGCGGTTGTTGTCGACGCGAAAACCGGGGAGGTTCTGTACGCCAAACGCGCAGATAGCCCGCGGTATCCCGCGTCGATCACAAAAGTGATGACGCTGTATCTGGCCTTCGAAGCGCTGCAGGCCGGACGGCTCAAGCTGGACGATCCGGTCGAGATCTCGCCGCGCGCCGCCGCCCAGGCCCCGACCAAGCTCGGCCTTCGCCCCGGCGAAACCCTGACCGTCGAACAGGCTATGCAGGCCCTGGCCATCAAGTCCGCCAACGACATCGCCGTCGCCCTGGCTGAAAAGCTCGGCGGCTCGGAAGCCCGCTTCGCCGCCATGATGACCCTGCGCGCCCAGGAGCTGGGCATGCGCAACACCCGGTTCGTCAACGCCTCGGGCCTGCCCGACAGCCGCCAGATCTCGACGGCGCGGGACATCGCCATCCTGTCGCGCGCGGTGATGCGCGACTACCCGCAATACTACAAGCTGTTCAGCCAGCAGAGCTTCACGTTCCGCGGCGTGACCATGCGCAACCATAACGGCCTGCTGGGCCGCATGCCCGGCGTCGACGGCTTGAAGACCGGCTATACCAACGCCTCGGGCTTCAACATCGCGGTCTCCGCCGTGCGCGACAATCGCCGCCTGATCACCGTGGTGCTGGGCGCGCCGTCCACCGCCATCCGCAACAACAACGCCGAGGACCTGATCCTCACCGGCTTCGACGTGATGGCCCGTCGCGACCGCGGCGAGAAGATCACCGTCGCCCAGAACCTGTTCGAGCCGGAGCCCCGCGGCCCGATCGTCCGCCCCTCGATCGAACAGGGCGACAACGATCAGGACGGCCTGAAGATCGTGCTGGCCTCGGCCACGCCGTCCATCGCGGCGGCCCGCACCAAGGTCGAGCCTTCCTCGTCGGCCCTTCGCGGCTCGTCCAAGAAGGACGCCGGCAAGAAGGCGGCCGGGAAATGGGCGGTCCAGGTCGGGGCCTTCAAGTCCAAGGCCGACGCCAAGGAACAGATGACCTTCGTCACCAAGCGCTTTGGCAATCACTTCCAGACCGCTCGCGGTTCAGTCGGCGACAAGGTCGGCGGCTCCTATCGCGTCCGCTTCACCGGCTATAGCGAAGCCTCTGCCAAGGACGCCTGCAAAGCGATGAAGGCCAAGCGCCTGGCCTGCCTGGTCGTCGACCCGGCCTAGTCGTTACTTCTTCAAAAGACGATCCCTGGCCGCGTTGAGTTGCGCGGCCAGGCCGCTGGTCCCGCCCTTGTCGGGGTGGGCCATGCGCATCAGCCGCGAATAGGCGGCCTTGATATCCTCATCGGTGGCGCTAGCGTCCACGCCCAGGATCGAGCGGGCTTCGGCGGCGCTGATCCGGCTGCTGGCCCGGGGCGGCGGCGACGGGACGCCGGTGCGGCGCGTCGAGACCGCCAGCCACAGCCCCAGCACCACCAGCACGATGGACTTCCCCCACCCGCCGCGCATGCCGACATAGGCGGCCGCGGCGAAGCAGGCGACGGCGAAGGCGCCGGCCAGGAACCGCCACTCACGACGCTTCAAGACGGGCTTCCCTCGGCTCGCCCACAGGAACAGCACCAGGACGGCGCAGCCGATCGCGAGATAGAGCATGGGATTTGGCGGCTACTGAGCCGCCAGGAGTTCTTCACCGGCCAGACCCAGCGATCCCACCAGCGCCCGCAGCTCCTGGCGCGCCGCCACATGCTGCAGCGACATCGCCACCGGCCTGATGGTCGGCGACAGGTCGGCGATGGTCAGGCCGAAGGGGAAGAGCTCGCGATAGATCACCCGGTCGCGCAGGCCCGGCCCGACGCGGAACCCGACCCGGCGCGACAGAGCCTGGACCCGTTCGTCCAGACGCTTGCGGTTACGGGCCTCGGTCGGGGCCAGACGGTTACGCAGCACCACCCAGTCGATGGACTTGCCGCTGGCCACGGCGCGCGCCTTGCGGCTGTTCCAGACGGTCTCGGAATAGAGGCTGGGACGCTTCAGATCGAGCGTCACCGGGTCGACGATGCCCAGCATGTCGAAATCGACGAAGCTGTCGTTCATCGGCGTGACGATCAAGTCGGCCAGGCCATGGGCCGAGCGGCTGATCGCCGTATCGCCGCCGGGGGTGTCGATCAGCACGAAGTCGGCCTCGCTCGAGGCCTTGCCGAAGGCCTCCTCGAAGTGGGCCATCGCCTCGGCGTCGGGAACCTTCGCCAGATCGGCGCTCAGCGGGTACTCGAGCGGCATCGGCGCGACCGCGCCGTTGGCGTCCAGCCACGCGCGCCGATGGGCGAAGAAGTGCCCCATCGACTGCTGACGCAGGTCGAGGTCAAGAATCGCCACCTTGGCGCCGGCATGCAGCAGCGCGGCCACCACGTGAATGGCGATGGTGGACTTGCCCGCCCCGCCTTTTTCATTTCCGACGACGATCACCTTGGCTTGTGACATCGAATTTCCCAACTCCACGATCAGTCAGCGGCTTCGCACTGATTCTATTCGTTAAGGAACCCTTACAGCGACGCTGCGTCAACGCGCGCGCCGACGCGGTCTGTGGATGGAATGGACGGGGGGCCGCGCCCGCGCCATAAGCCCCTCGCCTCAACAGCGAGCCCACCATGCCCCAGATCGCCATCGTCCGCACCGTCGCCGACCTCCGCGCCCAAGTGGCCGCCTGGAAGCGCGACGGACAACGCGTGGCGCTGGTCCCCACCATGGGCGCGTTGCACGACGGTCACCTCTCCCTGATCACCCTGGCCAAGACGAAGGCCGACCGGGTCGTCGCCAGCGTTTTCGTCAACCCGACCCAGTTCGGACCGAATGAGGATTTCGACGCCTATCCTCGCAACGAGGAGCGCGACGCCGACCTCCTGGCCGGGGCCGGCTGCGACCTGCTGTTCGCGCCCACGGTCGGTGAGATGTATGCGCCTGGCTTCGCCACCACCGTCAATGTCACCGGCGTCTCCGAGCCCCTCGACGGCGCCGCGCGGCCAGGCCATTTCGCCGGCGTCGCCACCGTGGTCTCCAAGCTGCTGATGCAATGCGGACCCGACGTCGCCGTCTTCGGCGAGAAGGACTACCAGCAACTCCAGGTGATCAAGCGCGTGGTCGCCGACCTGAACATCCCGACGCAGATCGTCGGCGCACCGACCTCACGGCTGGAAGACGGCCTGGCCCGCTCCTCGCGCAACGCCTATCTCAGCGCGGCCGAGCGCGAGATCGCCGGCCGCCTGAACCTGGCTCTCGCCGACGCCGTCCGCCGCCTGCAGGCCGGCGAGAGCGTCGAACGGGTCGAGGCCACCGGCCTGGCGGCCCTGGAACGCGCGGGCTTCCAGCGGATCGACTATTTCGAGGTCCGCAACGCCGAGGACCTGTCCCATCCCGGCCCCGGCCCCCTGAACATCCCGGCCCGCGTCCTGGCGGCGGCGGTGATCGGCAAGACCCGGCTGATCGACAACATGGCGGTCTAGACCCGAACTATCGCTTGCCAATCGGCGGCCGGAGCCGGCTCAATCGGCTCCGGCGGGGCGTCCTTGAACAGGAGGACGAACATATGGCCGGCAAACCAAACATCATACTTGTGCACGGCGCCTGGGGGGACGGCTCCCATTGGCGGCACGTGATCCCGCCGCTGCACGCCAAGGGCTACAAGGTCACCGCGGTGCAGAACCCGCTGACCTCGCTGGCCGACGACGTCGACCGCACCACGCGGCTGGCGGCCGCGCAGGACGGCCCGACCCTGCTGGTCGGCCACTCCTATGGCGGCGCGGTCATCACTGGCGCGGGCCACGCGCCCAATGTGACGGGACTGGTTTATGTCGCCGCCTTCGCCCCGGACGAAGGCGACAGCCTGGGCGCGCTGCTGGCGCGCGAAGCGCCGCCGGGCGGAGCCGCCATCCGGCCAGACGCCGACGGCTTCCTGTGGATCGCCCCAGACCAGTTCCACGAGAATTTCTGCGCCGACCTCGACGAGACCGAGGCCCTGGTCATGGCCCTCAGCCAGAAGCCGATCGCAGGACGCTGCTTTGAGGACAAGTCCGGCCCGCCGGCCTGGAAGTCCAAGCCCAGCTGGTATCAGGCTTCCTCCGGCGACCGGATGATCCCGCCGCCGACCCAGGCCTGGATGGCCGGCCGGCTCGGAACCAAGAAGACCATCACCTTGGATTCCAGCCACGCCTCCCTGGCCTCGCATCCCGCCGAGATCGTCGCTCTGATCGAGGAAGCGGCGGTCGCCGTCAGCTAACCGCCTACCAGGCTCCAGCTTCCCGGAGTTGGCGCGCCAGCTCCGGGGGGATGTCTCCGTCCACGCCGCCCGACAGATCCGGCGGCGCATCCTTGGCTTCGAGGTAGCGCCAGCCCTGGAAGGCTCGGCGCGGGGTTGGCGCGACCCGCACGAAGTTCGGATCCACCGTCACCTCGCAACGCGCATTGGGTCCCTCGCCCACCGTGTCGACGGCCAGGATCGGCTGGCGGCAGAGGATCACGCCCTTGAACACTCGATAGAGCGAGCCGCCCGCTAGCAGATCGGCGGCGCGCTTGGGCGTCTGGCGCGTGTGCATGATCCACGGGCCAGGCTTGTCGGCGTGCCACGCCAACAGGTCCTCAATGGTGTCGCAGCCCACCACCAGCTTGATCATATGCAGCGTCATGGGACGATCAGAGCGCCCAGCTGGGCTTGCGCTTGTCGAGGAAGGCGCGGACGCCCTCCTGACCTTCGTCGCTGATCCGCGCGCGCGCGATGCGCTTGGCGGTTTCATCCATCACGTCCTCGATCGCCTGGTAGGCCACATCCTCGACCAGCCGCTTGGACTCAGCCACCGCGCCGGGCGCGCAGGCCATCATCTCGGTGGCGATACGCTCGCGAGCGGCGTCCAGTTCGACGGCGTCGGCCACCACCTCGGTGACCAGTCCGACCTTCTCGGCGTAGGCGGCGTCGAACAGCCGGCCGGTCGCGAACAGGCCGCGCGCCTGACGCGGGCCGACCGCGGCGACCACATAGGGGCTGATGGTGGCGGCGATGATGCCGAGCCGCACCTCGGAGAAGCTGAACTTGGCGTCGGCGGTGGCCACGGCCATGTCGCAGGCCGCGGCCAGGCCCGCCCCGCCGCCGAAGGCCCCGCCCTCGACCAGGGCGACCGTCAGCGCCGGGATGTCCCACAGGCTCTTCAGCATCTTCGCCATCTGATAGGCGTCGTCACGGTTGTCGGCCTCGGTCCGGTCGATGGCGTCGCGCATCCACTCCAGGTCCGCCCCGGCGCTGAACGTGCCGCCGGCGCCGCGCAGGAACACCACCCGCACGCCCTCGGCCCCATGCAGGGTCTCGAACGCCTCATGCAGGGCGGCGATCAGTTCGGCGTTGAAGGCGTTGCGGCGCAAGGCCCGGTTCAAGGTCACGGTCGCCACGCCCTCGGGCGTCGCCTCGATCTGCACCAGCTTGGACGCGACGTCGGTGTCGGGCACCTCAACCAGCGGATCGGCGATGGGATTGGTCATGCTGCGCACTCCTGTACGAGGCTAGAACGCTGGACCCGGACGTTTGGATCAGGCCAAGCCATAGCCGCCCACGACGACGCAAGCTAGGCTGCCCGCGTGGTCACCTTGCCAGACATCCCGACCGACTCGGCGCTAGCGCGTCTCTTCTACGAGGAGCGCAGCCAAGGTGACGCCACATGGTTCTCGCTGCCGGGCGGCGCGACCCTGTTCAAGGCCGGCGAACCTGCCGACCACCTCTACTTCCTGCGCGCCGGGCGACTAGGCGCGTTCCGCAAGGAAGAAGGCGGCGAGCCCCAGTTCCTGGGCGTGATCCGACCCGGCGAACCGGCGGGCGAAATGTCCCTGATCACCGGCGTTCCGCACACCGGAACCGTGGTCGCCCTGCGGGATTCCGAGATCTTCGCCATCCCAAGGCAGCTGTTCCTCGACGCCTGCGAGACCGACGCCACGGTGATGACTGAACTGGCCCGCCTGATGATCCTGCGCAGCCGGCAGGCGGCGACCAAGGCCTCGGTCGGCGAACCCTCGGTGTTCGGCTTCGTCGCCGCGGGCGAACCCACCGCCGTGCGCACCCTGGTCGACAAGATCGGCCGCGAGATGGGCAAGCTCGGCTACTCGGTGACTGTGGTCGGCTCGGAGGCCCAGCACGCCCCGACCGAGTGGTTCTCCGAGGTCGAGCGCAACTACGACTTCGTGCTGTACGCGGCCGAGGCCAACGACCTCGGCTGGCGCCAGGTTGTGGGGCGTCAGGTCGACCGGCTGTTCCGGGTGGCCCGCGGCGACGCCGCCCCGCCCGCCGAAGGCTTCGCTCGCACCACCGAGCCGCTCCAGGCCCAGAACCTGGTCGATCTCATCCTGGTGCAGCCGAAGACCCGCGCGACGCCGCAAGGATCGCAGGCCTGGGTCGACGCCCTGAAGCCGGCTCGCCTGTTCCACGTCCGCCGCGAGCGCAGCGAAGACATCGCCAGGCTGGCGCGGGTGCTGACCGGGCAGTCCGTGGGCCTGGTGCTCTCGGGCGGCGGCGCGCGGGCCTACGCACATATCGGCGCCATCCAGGCGCTGCGCGAACGCGGCGTGCCCGTCGACTTTGTCGGCGGGGTCTCGATGGGCGCCATCATCGCCGCGGGCCTGGCGCTCGGCTGGGAAAGCGCGGAGATGGACACCCGCATCCGCGACGCCTTCGTCTCGACCAGCCCGCTGGACGACATCGCCCTGCCGCTGCTCGCCATGACCCGTGGCGAGAAGGTCCGCGAGCGCCTCGCCCGCCATTTCGGCGATATCGAGATCGCCGACCTGTGGCTGCCGTTCTTCTGCGTCTCGTCCAACCTGACCACCGGGACCTACCAGCTTCACAAGAGCGGACTGCTGCGCGACGCCCTGCGCGCCAGCATCTCGCTGCCCGGCGTCCTGCCGCCGGCCACCACGCCAGACAACAACGTCCTGGTGGACGGCGCGGTGATGAAGAACTTCCCCGCCGACATCATGCGACTGTCCCAGCTTGGCCCCATCGTCGGCGTGGACGTCAGCCGGGGCCGGTCGATCACCGCCGACGATGTGGCGCGGCCGGAGTCGGTCTGGCGCTGGATCCGCTCGGGCCAGTGGCGCAAAGGCCCGCCGATCGTCTCGTTGCTGATGCGGGCGGCCACCGTCTCCAGCGGCCGGGATCTGGCCGCCGCGCGTGAGGCCACCGACGTCCTGGTCACGCCGGACCTGACCGGCGTCGAAATCCGCGACTGGTCGGCCTACGAACCCGCCGTGGCCGCTGGGTATCGCGCCACCATCGAGGCCCTGGACAAGCTGGATCGGCCAGTCACCGAACTGCGCCGCCGGCCCAGCCGCCATGCGCCCGCCGCCCCAGCCGCAGCCGCAGCCGCAGCCGCAGCCGCAGCGGTCACGATCACCTGACTGTTAGACGGCGTTCAATAAACAGGTTTGCGACTCTGAAAATCGCCCCCATATTGAAGATCCTGTTCAACAGCTGAAAGGAGGTGACCAAGTGTCTCATTGTCTTCATCTGCAAGTGGAATCCGTGACACGGGTTGCCGCTTACGAGGTCTCCAAGTAAGCGCCGAGTTGCGAGCCGCTAATGCGGTCCGACAATGGAAGGGCCGGTCCCCTCGGGGGGACCGGCCCTTTGCGTATGCGGAACTATTTCCAGCCGCCCGCCCGCGCCGCGGTCTCTTCGGTCCGGTCCAGCGGATCACCCACCATCATCTGATCCATCGCAGCCAAGACCGCCGGGGGCATCGCCGATCCCGCCATCTGGTAGTCGCCGCCGGCTTGCGGCCTGACTTCGGCGAGCGTGCGCACCGCCCAACGGCCATCCTCCCTGCAGGCCAAGCCGGCCAGGGCTTCGCGATCCATCCGGAATGTCCGGCAATAGGCCCGGCCGGCGTCCCGGAACGAGACCCCCATCCGTACCGGCCCCTCATCAGCCGCCAGCTTGCCGTCCAAGGCCCTGGCCAAGGCGCCCCGCGCCTGTAGCCCTCCCGCCCCCGAAACCACCGGCCCGGAGGGAATGGCGTAGCCCGCCAACACGCCGAGCGCCAAGCACGCGGCCATGGCCGCCCAGTGCGGCGGGCCAAACCGTCGAACGAGCGCCGACCGCGCTACCCGTTCCGATGGGCCCCCCCGGGCGGCGGCCAGCAGTCGTTCGGGAACCGGTTCGGTCAGAACGGCCGCGAAAGCCCCCCCCGCCGCATCGCGCAACTGCAGATGCCTAGCCACCTCCTCGGCCAGGGCCGGGTCGGAGGTCATGGCCGCTTCCACCGTCAGGGCCTCTTCGTGGCTCAGCTCCCCGTCCACATAGGCCAGAACCGTTTCCTTGGAGATCATACCGGCCTCCCCGCCTCCGCCAGCCGCGCCAGCACCTGATTGCGGCCACGCACCAACCGGCTCGTCAGGGTGCCCATCGGAACCTCAAGCACATCGGCGGCCTCACGATAGGAAAGGCCCTCGATCAACACCAACGCCACGGCCATGCGCTGATCCTCGGGGAGACGCGCCAGTTCGCGCTCCACCTCGACGGCCTCTAGGCGTCGTTCGACCCGCGCCGCCCCCTCGTCGCCCACGTGCTCGCCCGCCTCCTCGGGCGCGAAGACGAGGTCGCGACGTCTGCGGGCGCGGGTTTCATCGATCCAGGCGTTCTTCATGATCCGAAACATCCAACTGTCGAGGCGCGTACCGACTGTCCACTGCTGCGTCCGCGCCAAGGCCCGCTCCACCGTCAGCTGAACGAGGTCGTCCGCATCAGCGGGCGTCCGCGCGAGCACGCGCGCGAAGCGGCGTAATCGCGGCAGCAACTCGACCATTTCGCGCTGGAATGCGTTCAAGACTTGCCTCTGTCTAAGGATGAAACGCCCCGCCTCACGCGTTTCATCCTCAGTGCGCACGATTTTCCAGGATCAAACCATGGTTAGACACCGAACCCCAGCCAGACGACGGTCCTGCGCCTGGAAGACCGCGGTCCTGCTGCTGGCCCTGGCCGTGCCGCCAAGCGCCCAAGCTCAACTCGTGCCCGGGCTCGACTTGCCCACCACGTCCTTGCCCGGCCTCCCCAGCGGCGCGATCCAAGGCCGCCTGCCCCCACCCCTATCCTTGCCCGACGCCCCCGGCTTGGCCAACCGGGTCCTGCAGCAGGCGCGCGCCGTGCGCTTGACAGCCCTGATCCGCGACAATCCCGCGATCATCGACGTCGACGACCGCGGCGCGCCCGTCGTTAAGGGCGAGGTGCTGGCGGTGTCGCCCTCGCCGGAGGCGCTTGTGCGGCTGGAGACAGGCGGCTTCCGCGTCCGAAGCCGCACGGCGTTTGAGGGGCTGGGGCTCGACCTGGTCGTGCTGGCGATCCCTGCCGGGCTATCGGCGCGCGAGGCGGTCAGACGCGTCAGGGCGATCGATCCCGAAGGCGAATATGACTTCAACCACATCTATTCAGCCGCCGGCGCGGCCGAAGCGACCGGGGCGCCTGCATCAGGCGACGGCGGGGCCGCCGCCCGGGTCGGGCTGATCGACGGCGGCGTCGACACCCGCCATCCGGCGCTGCGCAATGTCCGCATCGAACAGCGCGGCTTCGCCCCCGGCGGCGTCCAGCCGCGGGCGCACGGCCTGGCGGTCGCGTCGCTGCTGGCGGGCTCCCAAGGCCGCTTCCAAGGTTCGGCGCCCGGCGCCTCGCTCTATGTCGCCGACGTCTACGGTTCCACCCCGGCCGGCGGGTCGGCGGCGGCCCTCGCCGCCGCGCTCGGCTGGATGGCGCAGTCGAAGGTCGGCGTGATCAATGTCAGCCTGGTGGGCCCGCCGAACCTGACCTTGCAGGCGGCGGTGAGGGCCATGGTCGCCCGAGGGCACCTGATTGTCGCCGCGGTCGGGAACGACGGCCCGGCGGCACCGCCGCTGTATCCCGCGGCCTACCCTGGCGTGATCGCGGTCACCGCCGTCGACAGCCGCCGTCGCCTGTTGCCTGAGGCCGGACGGCCGCCCCGCATCGACTTCGCCGCCCCCGGCGCCGACATGGCCGCTCCGGGGGCGGACGGCGGCTTCGTAGCGGTCAGGGGGACATCTTTCGCCGCGCCGATTGTCGCCGGCCGGCTTGCACGAAACCTGCCGACCCCCGACCCAGCCTCCGCCGCGCGCGCGACCGCGCTCCTGGCCAGGGATGCGCAGGACCTGGGCGCCAAGGGACCCGACGCCAGGTTCGGCAAGGGCCTGGTCGGTTTCGAGTTGGCCACGCGCCCCGCGACCGTGGCCGCCAGGGGCGTGCTGACCCATCCCTGATTTTCTTCGCTAAGCAGGGATGAAATCTCCCATCGGCGTCGTTGGACCCTGTGAGAGGCGACTGAGCCTCTCGACCATCGCAGGAGATTCCAATGCGCAAGACCACGCTCATTCTCGCCGCCGCCGCTCTCGCCTTCGCCGGCGGCGCCCAGGCCCAGCTGCTGGGCGGGTCGCTCGGCGGTTCCGGCTCGGTCCTCGGCGGCGTCTCAGGGGACCTTGGCGGCTTGACCGGATCGGCGGCCGGGTCCTTTGGCGGCTCCGGCTCGCTCGGTGCCGGCCGTCTGGGATCGCGGCTCGATGACGTCCGTGGCCGCGCGACCGACCGCGTCGACAGGACCCGCGGCGAAGCACGAGCCGCCAAGCACGCGGCCACAGCCACCGCCCTGGGCGCGGCGGGCCAGGCGCAAGGCGCCGCTCAAGGCGCCGCTGGCTCAGCGACGAACGCTTCAAACCAGGGACTCGACCTCAACGCCGAAGGCCAGGCCGGTGGCGACACTTCCGTCGTGAGCGGCCTGACGTCGGCGACGGGCTCAGGTTCCGCATCAGGCTCGGCCTCGCGCCAGGGCGCGAGCGCGTCGGCCGGCGGCGCGGCTCAGGCTTCGGCCCAAAGTCCGCGTTAACCCAAGCTGAGAAGCGCGGCGCGCGAGGAGAGGCTCGTCTGAGCGCGCGTAACCGCCGCTTCCAGCAGGCGGGGCCGTCGAAGAAGCCTTCGGCGGCCCCGCCTTTACCTCAGAGGTCATGGAGCCCGGACGCCCGTGCCGCTAGGCTCCCCGAATGATCGCAACAGCCACAGCGGTGGGTGACCACCTTCGACAATGGCGTCAACGCCGCCGCCTCAGCCAGCTCGACCTGGCGCTCGACGCCGAGATCTCGACGCGGCACCTGAGCTTCCTGGAGACCGGCCGCGCCCAGCCCAGCCGCGACATGGTCCTGCGCCTCGCCGATCAACTGGAAATCCCCCTGCGCGAGCGCAACACCATCCTGATCGCCGCCGGCTTCGCCCCAGTGTTTCCGCAGCGGTCGCTGGACGATCCGGCCCTGATCGCCGCGCGCAAGGCCGTGGACATCATCCTGACCGGCCATGAACCGCATCCGGCCCTGGTGGTGGATCGCGGCTGGAACCTGATCAGCGCCAACCGGATGGTCGCGCCGCTGATGGAGGGGGCCGATCCTGAACTGCTGAAGCCGCCGCTGAACGTGCTGCGCCTGACCCTGCATCCCAAGGGGCTCGCGCCTCGGGTCCAAAATCTGCACGAGTGGCGCGCGCACCTGCTGGACCGGCTGCGGCGCGAGGTTGAAATGACCGCCGATCCGCGCCTCAGCGAGCTGCTGACCGAGTTGAAGGCCTATCCGATCCCCGGCGGACAACCGCCGCGCAGGGCCTTCGACGAATATGGCGGCGTCGCCATTCCCTTCCGGCTCGATACGCCCTTGGGAACCCTGTCGTTCTTCAGCACCACGACGGTGTTCGGCACGCCTGTGGACGTGACCTTGTCGGAACTTACCCTGGAGACCTTCTTCCCGGCCGATACGCAGACCGCCGAGGCTCTGCGCGCCGCCGCCGCGGCCCTGCCCGCCTAGAAGGCGACGCAGGCCGCCTGGGTGACCAGCAGCACCGATTCCTGATTGAACCGCTTGGCGTAGGCCTTGCGCGCGTCGTTCAGCTTCTGCGGGCCTTCCCGGCCGTTCGGCAGGACCAGGACCACGATCTTGGAGGCTTCGCGGATCAGCTTGTTCTCCGCGCCCTTCCACTGACCGCCGCCGTCCAGGACCGTCAGGCCGCCGGGGAAGCGAGGGGTCAATTCCTCGTCGAGGAACTTGCGGAAGTCGGCGTCGCTGACGCCGGGCTTGTCGCCGATATTCTGGCCGAAGAAGAGTTGAGCGGTGCGCATAGGCTCCTGCCCCATCGGACAGGCGGGCGCTGCATCCAGGGTGGCGCAACCACCGAGCGCCAGCACGCCCGTGGCCGCCGCGATGAGCACGACACGCTTCATGGAAAGGTGGTTAGCACGCGTCGCGGGCCGGGCGAAACCGGCCCGTGGCTATTCGTCGCGTTCCAAATTCTCGTCGGTCGGCTCGATGTCCGAGCGACCCAGGCGGTCGAGGATCATGTAGACCGCCACGCCGATCAGACCGACGCCGGCGATCCCCGCCAGCCACACCACGGTGCCAGGGTTCAGCACCCCGCCGCCGGCCGGGCTGGGCACGTTGATCGCCCAGAACAGGCACCCGCCAAAGAGGCCCACGCCGGCCGTCGCCAGGCCCAGGGCGGGCAGGAAGGCGGGCTTGGACTTCTTCGCCGGCTGGGTGGCGTCGAAGGTCGGTTCATAAGCGGCCGCGAGCGGCGCGCTCACCTGCGCGGCGGGCTCCAGCTCAAGCTCAGCCAGGGGCTCAGCAGGTTCCGGCTCGATCTCGGCCACGACCTCTTCCAAGATCGGATCATCGAAGAGGCTCGGCTCGGACTCGTTGGCCGCGACCAGCTCCAGCTTCGGCGGCTTGGCGGCCGGCGGCGCCAGGTCTTCTTCCGGCTGGGTCAGGTTGAAGGCGTGCTCGGCCTCGCTCGCCAAGGCGTGCGGGAACGGCGCCAGGCTCGATGTGGCGATTTCTTCGATCACCAGGCGCGGGCCGGGCGCGGCGGCTTCGGCCACCGAGCGGATATTGGCCACGTCGTCGGCGCTGAAGATCGTCGAAAGGCGCGAGGTCAGCGTCGCCGCCGCAAGGGTGGTCGGGCTGGGGCTGTCGTCCTCCACCGCCTGGGTCGGCGTCTCCTGGTTCGCCTCGTCGCGCTCGACCCTCGCGACCGGGCCGTCCATCGGCGCGGTCAGGGCGGTCGGGGTCTGGCGCGGCACCACGCCGGTGGTGTCCAGGTCCAGGTTCGGCTGCAGCAACGGCGACGGGGCCGGCACCCAGCCGTTCGTCGGGGTCAGGAACAGGGTCTTCTCGGCCGAGCGGCGGCGGACCAGGGCGTCGACGACGATGCGTTCGCCCTCGAACTCGGCCTTGCGCCACAGTTCCATGGCGCAGGCGGCCTGGATCAGCGCGCCCTCGTTCAGGCGGCGCAGCACCGAGGAGCCGCGGAAATTGTCGAGACCGATATTGAAGGCGAAGGCGGTCAGCGCATCGAACTGATTTTGCGTCAGCGGCGTGTAGACCCACTCGTTCACCGAGTGCGCCACCGCGATCAGGTCGTAGATGAGGAGAGCTTCAGCGTCCTGTTCCGAGACATCGGCGCCCTCGCGGGCGGTCAAGGTGTGGCCATAGCCGATCGTCCAGCGGCCATCAGCCAGCCGCGCCGACTTGCGTCGGTAGCCTTCGAAACGCTTGATCAGCTCAATCGCTGATCTGGACACCTGATAACGCGGTTTCATGGCCCGGTTGACCCATCCTGACACACGGGCGCACGCACCCAGGGCTCGACCGGCAAGATAGAGGCCGCTTACAGCAGGATCACGGCCGCGAGACCCAGGAAGGCGAAGAAACCTGTGAAGTCTGTGGCGAAAGTCACGAAAACTGAGGATGAAACCGCCGGGTCGCGGCCCATCTTCTCCAGGGCCAGCGGCGCAAGCACCCCGGCCAGCGACGCCACGAACAGATTGATCATCAGGGCCAGGCCGAAGGTCAGGCTAAGCCGCGCGTCGTGGAACAGGAAATAGACCACCGTGCCGGTCACCAGGGCCAGGGCCGCGCCGTTGGCCAGGCCCACGCCCATCTCCCGGAAGACGGTGCGATAGGCGTTGACCTCGGACAGCTCCTTGCTGGCCAGGGCGCGTACCGCGACCGCCAGGGCCTGGGTGCCGGCGTTGCCGCCCAGCGAGGCGACAATGGGCATCAGGACCGCCAGGGTCACCAGCTTGGCGATCTCGCCCTCGAACCCGTGGATCACGCTGGCGGCCATCGCGGCGGTCACGGTGTTGATCATCAGCCAGGGCAGGCGCGCGCGAATGATGTCGACGACCGGCGCGTTCCGGCCGGCGTCGGACACACCGGCCAGGGCCAGGATGTCTTCTTCGCTTTCGTCCTGGATGACGCCGACGATGTCGTCGACGGTGATCTGGCCCACCAGCCGACCGCCGGGCTCGATCACGGGCGCGGAGATCAGGTGATACTTGTCGAAGATGTAGGCCACCTCCTCCTGGTCCATTCCGACCGGGATCTCGGTGATGGCCTCCATGATCTGCGCCAGCGGCGCGTCACGCTTGGCGCGCAGCAGATGACTGACGGGTACGGCGCCCACCGGCTTGTGGCTGGGGTCGATCACGTAGATGTCGAAGAACAGCTCCGGCAGGTCGTCGGCTTCCTGGCGGAAGTGATCGATCGTCTGCCCCACCGTCCAGAACTGCGGCGCGGCGACGACCTCGCGCTGCATCAGGCGGCCGGCGGTCTCGTCCTCGTAGGCCAGCGATGATTCGATGGCCGTCCGCTCGGTCTCGGGCATGGCGGCCAGGACCTGGACCCGCTTGTCGGCCTCAAGGTCGTCGACCACGTCGGCGGCGTCGTCCGAATCGAGCTCCTCCAACGCCTTGGCCAGAGTCGCGGGCGCGACGGTCTCCAGGACCTCTTCGCGGATTTCGGTGTCGAGTTCGGAGAGAATTTCAGCCAGGGCTTCGGGCGCCAGGTGCGCCAGAATCTCCTCGCGATAATCCGCCGAGAGGAAGCCCATCAGGTCGGCCACGTCGGCCGGGTGTAACGCCCCGAGTAGATCCCGGAGGCGCTCGGCGTCGCCGCGATCGGCGGCGTCAACCACCATCGCGACGAAGTCCGGGTTTAGCGCGTAGTCCTCGCCTAGGGCGAGGTCTTCAAGGTCTTCTTCCAGCTCCGGAGAGGTCTTGTCGCGCACTTCAGTCGGGTCAGCCGTTTGGCGGCTCATTCGGACCTCTCTGGGTGTTTGACTAAGATTTGCTCTGTAGCTGTTTAAGACCTTGTTTCACTGGTGCGGTCGAGAAGACTCGAACTTCCACGGGTTGCCCCACAGCGACCTCAACGCTGCGCGTCTACCAATTCCGCCACGACCGCTCGTGGTGAGGCGCGGCTGTTAGCAAACGCTTTTGGCTTTGTGAAGGCCTACTGACCACCAGCCATGAAATCATACACATCTGCTGCACGGGTGACGGCGATCGAGATGCGGTCTTCGTTGATCTGAATCTCGCCGCGGGCGACCGGATGGTTGTTCGCCAGGATCCAAACCTCGTCGTTCACGCCCGCGTCCAGAGGGATCACGGCGCCCCGCCCCATGCGAAGCAATTGCTGCATCGGCAGCGTCGATCGGCCAAGAACGACCGAGATCTCGACATTGACCGCTTTGACCTGACCCAAGACGAAAAGCCCTCGAAACTCTAATACATATAGGGTCCCAGCCTTGTTCAGCCCGCCCCAGGCGCCACATTGAGTCCGACATGCTTGACCGGCCGTTAACCCTAGCCGCAAACGCCCCGCTCTTTGGTCGCGAAGATGGCGTTCCGGCCGGCTGGGCGGTGTCCCAGGGCCAGGTGCCCTATCCCGAGGCCGTCGCCGCCATGGAGGCCCGCGCCCTGGCCATCGCCGAGGGCCGCGCCGGAGAGCTTGTCTGGCTGCTGGAACATCCGCCGCTCTATACGGGCGGGGTCTCGGCCAAGCCGGGCGATCTGCTGGATCCGAATCGATTCCCGGTCTTCGCGTCCGGACGCGGCGGGCAGTTCACCTATCATGGCCCCGGGCAGCGGGTGGCTTACGTAATGCTCGACCTGACCAAGCGTCGACGCGACGTCCGCGCCTTTGTCGCCAGCCTCGAGACCTGGGTGATCGGGGCGCTTGGCCGCTTCAATGTCGAGGGCGAGATGCGCGACGGCCGCGTCGGGGTCTGGGTCGAGCGCCGCACGCCCGGCCTGCCCACGCGCGAAGACAAGATCGCCGCCATCGGCGTGAAGCTACGCCGCTGGGTGTCGTTCCATGGCGTGTCGCTGAACGTCGAGCCGGACCTGGACCACTTCTCCGGCATCGTGCCCTGCGGGCAGACGCAGCACGGCGTGACCAGCCTGGTCGACCTTGGCCTGCCAGTCACCATGGACGAGGCCGACGACGCCCTGCGGGCCAGCTTCCGGCAGGTGTTCGGCGCGGTCGAGGACGCCCCGCCGCCGCTCTGAGCGATGCTCGCCCGCTGGGGGAGCTGTCAGCGAAGCTGACTGAGGGGGACTTGGACTCACGCCCCCTCCGTCGCGCTACGCGCGCCACCTCCCCCAGCGGAGGAGGATCTTGGAGGTCAGGCCGCCAGCGGCCTCAGCGGGTTGGGGCCGTAACGGTTGGCGCCCTCCTCCCCGCTCAGCACGCCCAACTCCACGACGGCCCAGATCAGCGAGACCCCGAACAGGAAGTCCAGGAACCCGATCGGCTGGGGCCAGACGGCCACCAGGGCCGCCAGGATCAGCGCCGCCCACCATCCGGACTTGCCGCGGTCATGCAGGCGCTTGGAGAGCACGCAGGCGCCGCCATAGATCAGCGCCGGATAGACGAACCATCCCGTCAGCCAATGGATCGTGACGCCGACCACAGCCTCATAGACCGAGGCGACGCCCAGCAGGATCGCCGCGCCGAGCAGGAACGGCGTGCGCGCGATGCGGCCGTCCGCGGACAGGAACAGGGCTCCCCAGTCGGTCTGGCCGTTCATGGATGCGTCACCTCGGATTCGACGCTTGGATCATAGCTCAAGCGAACTCGACCAGCACCTCGTCGGCGGCGACGGAGTCACCGGGCTTGGCGCCAATGGTTTTGACGACGCCGTCGCGCTCGGCGCGGATGATGTTCTGCATCTTCATGGCCTCGACGACGGCGACGGCCTGGCCGGCCTGGACGGCCTGGCCGAGCACGACGTCGAGGGTGACGACGAGGCCGGGCATCGGCGAGAGGATCAGCTTGGAGGTGTCGGCGGCCTGCTTGGGCGGCAGCTTGCGGTGCAGCTCGGCCGAGCGCGGGGTCAGGACCAGCACCCGCTGGACGGCGGCCCGGTGGCGGATCACGAAGCCCTCGGCGGCCGGCTTGACCGCGACGGTGAAGGCCGTCCCGTCCAGGGTCCCGCGGAACAGCGGCTGGCCGGGCTTCCACGCAACGTCGGTCAGGCTGAGCGCCCGACCGTCGTCGAAGGTCACGGTGAAGGCGTCGCCGCCGTTGGCGAGCCTGACCCGCCGCTCGTCATGACCGGCGATGACGATCCACTCGTCGCGCAGCAGCTGCGGGGCCGATCGGGCGGTGAGCTTGCGGTGCATGGCGCAGGCCACGGCGGCCAGCAGGTCGGCCTGGAAGGCGGTGGGCTCGGCGCCCTTGAAGCCGTCCGGGAACTCGTCCTTGATGTAGTTGGTCGACAGCACCCCGGAGCGGAAGCGCTCCTGATCCATCACCGCGGCCAGGAACGGGATGTTCTGGCCCGGCCCCTCGATGTGGAAGTCCTCCAGCGCCCGGCCCATGGCGTCGATGGCCGCCAGGCGGTCGGGGGCCCAGGTCGAGAGCTTGGAGATCATCGGATCGTAGAACATCGAGATCTCGTCGCCCTCGCGCACCCCGGCGTCGTTGCGCACCGTAGCGCCGCCCACGTCGCCCTCGGCCGGCGGCAGGTAGCGTGACAGCCGCCCGATCGAGGGCAGGAAGCCGCGATAGGGATCCTCGGCGTAGATCCGGCTCTCGATCGCCCAGCCGTTGATGGCCAGGTCGTCCTGGCCGAACGCGAGTTTCTCGCCATAGGCCGAGCGGATCATCTGCTCGACCAGGTCGACCCCGGTGATCAGTTCGGTGACCGGATGCTCGACCTGCAGCCGGGTGTTCATCTCCAGGAAGTAGAAGCTCTTGTCCTGGCCGGCCACGAACTCGACCGTGCCGGCGCTGTCGTAGTTGACCGCCTTGGCCAGGGCCACGGCCTGGGCTCCCATCGCCGCGCGGGTCACCGCGTCCAGCAACGGGCTCGGCGCCTCCTCGATGACCTTCTGGTTACGGCGCTGGATCGAGCACTCGCGCTCGAACAGGTGGACGACATTGCCGTGCTTGTCGCCCAGCACCTGGATCTCGATGTGGCGCGGGCTCTCGATGAACTTCTCGATGAAGATCCGGTCGTCGCCGAACGAGGCCTTGGCCTCGGCCCGCACCGCCGGGAAGCCTTCCTCGACGTCCTTCTCCTTCCAGGCCACCCGGATGCCCTTGCCGCCGCCGCCGGCGCTGGCCTTGATCATTACCGGATAGCCGATCTCGCCGGCGATCTTCAGAGCGTGGGCGGTGTCGTCGATCTCGCCGACATGGCCCGGCACCACCGAGACATTGGCGCGGCCGGCGAATTTCTTGCTCTCGATCTTGTCGCCCATCGCCTCGATGGCAGCGGGGTTGGGACCGATGAACACGATCCCCTCGGCCGCCAGCCGCTTGGCGAAGCCGGCGTTCTCGCTCAGGAACCCGAAGCCCGGGTGCACCGCTTCGGCCCCGGTCTCGCGGCAGGCCGCGACGATCTTGTCGGCGACCAGATAGCTCTCGGCCGCCGGCGCCGCGCCGATGAACACGCTCTCGTCGGCCAGCTCCACCGCCATCGAGTCGGCGTCGGCCTCCGAATAGACCACCACCGTCGCAATCCCCATCCGACGACAGGTCTTGATGATCCGAACGGCGATCTCGCCTCGGTTCGCTATCAGAATTTTCGAAAACATCTGGACCTAACGCAACTTCACGGCGGTGCCGGCGGCGGTGACCATGAGCATGCCGTTGTCGGCGCCCAAGGATTCGTAATCGAGATCGACGCCGACCACGGCGTCGGCGCCCAGGCGTTCGGCCTCTTCGCACATCTCGCGCAGGGCGATATCACGGGCCTCGCGCAGGGCCTTTTCATAGCCCCCGGCCCGGCCGCCGATGATGTTGGTGATGCCGGCGAACAGGTCGCGGAAGATGTGGGCGCCGATGATCGCTTCGCCGCTCACCACCCCCAGGGTCTGGGCGATGGACCGCTCGGCCACTTCCGGCGTTGTGCTGGTGATCATGAACCCATCCTCCTGCGACGCTCTTTCGCTAAATCCACAGGGACCTTAGATTGGAGCCCATGAGCACGCCAGCCGCCTCCCCCACCGGATTTGACCTCACACCGCCCGACGCGACGGAACGCAAGGGCCTGGAAGCCAGCCTCACCCGCGAAGAGGCCGAAGTCCTGCTGCATCACGGCACGGAGGCCGCCTTCTGCGGCGGCCTGCTGGATAACAAGGAGGACGGCGTCTACTGCTGCCGTCTCTGCGCCCTGCCGCTGTTCCGCGCCCATACGAAGTTCGAGAGCGGCACCGGCTGGCCCAGCTTCTACGCCCCCTATGCCGAGGCCCATGTGGTCGCGATACGCGACACCAGCTACGGCATGCTCCGCATCGAGACCCGTTGCGCCCGGTGCGACAGCCACCAGGGCCATGTCTTCCCAGACGGCCCGCCACCGACCCGGCTGCGCTACTGCATCAACTCGATCTCGCTGGAGTTCGTGCAGGACGGCCAGCCGGTTCGCGACCCTTTGAACCGGGGTGACAACCAGGCCTTGGCGGCTATCCCCGCCTAACGCGGGCGGACCTGCGGCTCTACAACACCGAGGTCTGAGCCAGCTCCGCCGCGGCGATCCGCGCGATGGTGAAGTCCCATAACGGGGGATCGCCGTCGCCCAGGATCCAGGCCGCCGACAGCCCCGCATAGGCCAGGATCCACATCAGCAGCCGGGTCGGTTCGATCCGCGCCTGCTGCGAGACGATCTGCACATGGCGCTGCAGGCGTCCTGGCGCGGCGGCGACCTCGGTGTCCGGATTGCAGAACGGGTTGGCGTAGTCATAGCCACGCTCGCCCAGCAGCCCCTTGGGATCGATGGCCAGCCAGCCGCGATCGAAGTCCAGGATGTTGCCGTGATGGACGTCGCCGTGCAGCACCACGACATCCTGCGGCGTGGCGAGCAGAATGCCGGCGGCCTTGAGCGCGTCGGCCAGCACGCCGCCATGTTTCGTCGCCATCGGCTCCAGTTCGCGGAACCAGATATCCAGCGGCGCCAGACTGGAGGGCGGCGCGGCGCCACGCGGGGCGTGCAGCCCGGCGACCGCATCGCAGATAATCGTCGTGGCGGTTTCGTCCTGGCCAGTCCTGGCCATGTCGATCAGCGAGCGCGGCCCCATGGCGCGCTCAAGCAGCAGGGCCTCGTCCTGGCGGGCCAGCACCTGGGCCGCGCCCTGCCCGGCCCACCATTCCATCACCGCCGCGCCCTCGCGCTCCTCGGGCACGTAGGCCAGCTTGAGCATGGCCGGGGCCTCGCCCTGCCTAACCGGCAGCAGCCAGCTGGCCGTATGCTCGGTGGTGAAGGCCTCACCGTCCGGGGTCAGCCCCCAGAGGTCGAGCCAGGAGTGAAAGCGGGTCCCCGTCACGCCCCACATCTAGGAACGAAACGGGGCGGGGAAAGAGGCGGCGTCGACCAAGCCGCCTAGAGCGGAATATTGTCGTGTTTTTTCCAGGGGTTGGAGAGTTCTTTTCCCCGAAGGT
>ERZ1292645.33-Hain-H14-02um-R2-33-length-73574-cov-8_pt1 | contig 73574 bp, 107 predicted proteins | sample MGYA00564401_ERZ1292645 | MGnify/ENA primary metagenome ERZ1292645 (study PRJEB36523, sample SAMEA6512644) | groundwater metagenome | collected 2019-01-09 | study: AquaDiva: Metagenomics assemblies of 32 groundwater samples | reverse complement strand
TATTCGCCTGTGTTGAGCATCTCTTAATTGATTCATAAAATTTGTTGAATAACTGGAAACCGGCCGATTTCCGCCCCCCCCCCCTCTGGATCACGTCGAACGACGATGAAACGATAGTATCGTTATTCACCTAGACTTGCAAACGGTTTTTAGCCGCGCGAAAGAGAAACGGTTTTGTATTGTCCGGCAAATAAAGCGGATGCCACGGTTGTCCGGTTTTCTCCGAGACTCGAAGTGCATAAATGTCTGGTGGTAAAAAGTCCAGAATGAACCCGGCCCTGCCCTGATACCATCCATCCGCTCCCCATGCGGCAATTACCGTATCGGCCCTGCCTGCTTGTTGCTCAAGATGCCAGTCATTTTCGGCTCCCACAGGCTCCGAATACGCCATCATCACTTTAGGCTTGGTTGCTCGATAAGCAAATAAATTCGTCATTATCAGCCCCTCGTAGCCCCAGGATTTGGCGAACTTTATGCACTTACGAATAGTGTTATCGTCCGTTTCTGCATCCGCCGTCGATGGATTCAGGCCGATAAAATTGACCAACTTTCCATCACCCCAAATGCGAGTAAGCGTATAACGGTAGCGCCCGCACTCCGAGATAATCGCGTCTTTCGTTATACCGGTTTCAAAAAGTAAATTCATATCGTTATTCCGCCGTGGGGTCAATTAGAAACTTAGAACAGCGATTCTTGTGCCAGTAGCGGCTCTAATCGCCTGTTAGCAATATCGTAATACTCTGTGCTGAGTTCTGATCCTATCCACGCTCTACCAAGCTTATGGGCAACTACCTGGGTCGTCGCCGTGCCCGTGAAAGGATCGTAAACTATCCCAGAATGAAATCCTGCGTCACATCCACAATCTGTTTTGTCGCCAAACGTCACTATAGATTTTGGCACCATTCGGATGTCGTAATCACCGCTTTCCGCTTGTGCCGTTCCTGAGTTTTTGCCGATGGGTACGCGTCCTGATTTTCCAGATCCCGAAGAGAGTTCGGTGGTGCGTTCGATAACTTGCTCTCGCGGCTTTTTACATTTATTGCAGATTTCAGCCGGACAAGTGGCGAGTATCGGCGTGATGATTAATTTTGTCGGGTAACTCGCGTAATGCTCCGCGCTCGATGGCTCAAACGGAACGCTCCAAGTTGTACGCTTGTTTTTCATCTCGTAAGCGTTCGTTTGTAGTCCCGCCATTCGGGTACGCCCCGGTGTATTGTTTAATTTAGAGGTATCGCGGTCCCGGTTTGAATAGTCGAAGGTTAGCGTTGGTTCTAATTGCTGCTCAAAATAATACTTTTCATTCTTTGTGAAAAAGAATATCGGCTCGAAATCTACCGTGAATCTGTCTTTACCTGAGAACGGCATACACGATGGTTTTTGCCAGATGATTTCGTTGCGCTGAATGAATCCGAGTTCGTCGGTCATTGCGATTGCGAACCGCGCCGGAATGTTCATTAGAGACTTTGGGCGCAGGGTCTTGTCCTGAGTTTTGGCAACCGTTTCGAGGTGGCGGAAGTTCGCGCCGTTACTTAAATTCCCTTCCGGACCTTTTCCGCTTCCTGAATAGCTGTCGCCTAAATTTACCCAAACGCTTCCAGTAGGCTTAAGGCATCGCTTCACCTCGCGAAAGATATTGATTAATTTGGCGATGTATTCTTGAAAGGTTGGCTCAAGTCCGAGTTGGCCCGGATGTCCGTAATCACGCAAGCCGTAGTAAGGTGGTGACGTTACAACGCAGTCCAAGAAATCGTCTGGCATACGCGCCAGAGTATCTAGGCAGCTTTCGTTATAGATTTTATTGAGGTCGATCATCCTACTCCCCGCTCCCTGAATCGGCCTGAGATTTGGCCGGGAGTTCGCCGCTTAGAAACATTCGAGCGGTTATAATAATGCCACGCACGTTCTGCCGATCCTCAATGCTCCACCAAACTTGAACGCCCGTGTAATTTACGGATGGCTCTAACGCGGAAATTAAAGCTTCCATAGTTTTTCGCAATCCGTCCCGCTCCACCTTAACAGCCTCGAATTGGGTAAGAATTGGCGCTTCCGTTTTTCCTGCCTGCGCCAACCATGCACGCATAGCGATTGCGCAATTTCTGGCCTCTTGAATCATTGCCGGATCGTCCCCTGCGATCTCACGAGCGTTCGCCCATGCTTCCACGGTAGATGGCGCGTTTCGATCCCGACCCAAAAGAATGAACATCGGCTCATCCAGTTCGGCGTTTGCGTAACAGTCATATTTTGCTGGATTATTTTTTGTCCCCATTTTCTCCTCCTTCGGCGAGATAGGCTTGGGCTTTGTCAAAACCATGAGCATCAACATTATCGCCTTGATACCAATCCAAATTCGTGTCACCCTTTTCTATAACGCACCATTGACCCACATCCGCATAATGTCGAATCACCGCCTTGGCCTTCTCAAGTTTCGCCCTCAGTCCTTCGTTTTCTGCTTTCAGGGATTGGGTGGCAATGAGAATTTCTTGGCGAGTGAAGTTATATAAAAACGGTATTTGCTGCTCTATGATGTTTGGAATCGTCAACCCGCATGCACGCAAAAACGCCCTCGCCCTATCCTCGATACCGTCCGGGGTGGCGGGTTCGGGGGTAGTTTGCTTGCCTATTCGTTTTTCTACCATGCGCTTTACACGACGTTCGCTCGCGGCGTCCTTAGCTCCCTCAGTATGTCGCTTGCATTTCCATTCCCCGTTCTCGAAAACAGACGGCTTATTGCGACAGCGATGTGTGGCGTCTGGATTATATGCGCCGGATTCCTGCACTAACTCACTGCAGTGGCGCGGCTCTTCCGCTTTATTCATGTCCTTCTCCTATCTCATGTGCCAATAAATTACTTGCTCTTTGCTGCAAACCTTGTAAAGCGTGGCCGGTGGATTTGGGCCATATCTTGGGTTACGGTAGCTCTTCGGTTTAGACCAGAAATGGAAGCCAAAAATATGCGCCAATATTCTCCAAATGGGAATTTCACTACTATACATTTCTACCCTCCCCGCTATCCGAATCCCAGAGCCGTTTGCAAGCTAAGAGACGGGGCTCGGGACCGCAAGTAACTATCTCGCCTATTTGCTGTACGGACGACTTGAACGCCGACTCGAATACAAGGGTTATAGGCCAGAGGACGTTAATCAAGGCCACGGCGTACATATGCGCCCCAAACTTCTCAACCGTTTTCTTCTCCGCCTCCGCTGTTAGATCGAGACTGGCGCAGTAAGTGGGGTTGGACTGAGTACCCGAGCGCTCCACGTCGCATACTAAACATCTTGCGTTCCATTGACCTTGCACGATTGCTGGAGTTAAGCCTGTCTCGTGTATCCATTTATGCCAACACGGATTTCCAAGTATCACGGTATGGACGTATTTGTTAAGTTCGAGTTCGGTTTCGGTCATTTCGATTTCTCCCGTTCCGTTATGGCAAACAATAACCTGCTCGCCGATGTCGCATGAAAGTCCGTAATGTCGCTTCTTCTGACGCATCACTCACCTCCATCTGTCTCGCGGTAGGGTTTCGGTTCGTGGTAAGACTGCCAAGCAACAAAGTTTTGCAACATCGATCTTGTGGCCGTCAGTGGATCGAATGAAACAGCCGCCACATTACCACTCTTACCTGTCCACCAATACTTACCCGCTTCTTTCGGCAAATCATCCGGCGAATTTATGGGAACCCACCCCGTGTCGGTACGCGGCAAATCGCACAATTCATATTCAGCCATATAAGACCAATCGTCCTGCCAGTAACATCCGTGTTCGTCTTCTCCGCTTTCTTCATCAATCGTAACCTCGGATCGCTGCCGCTCCCATTTTAATGCGGATGCGCCGCGAACGTCTCCCCATGCAATATCGTCAACCTCGCCGAATCCATCGCCGTCAGCGGCAGATTCTTGTGATCGCTCGACGGAATTCCGCGCCTCTGACTGGGCTGCTTCCGGCGTATCGTGAAACGAAATACCGTCGTCAGGATCGTACGAAAAGAATCGCCCCGTGCTGTACCCCGTGTTGGCGTCGAGGACGGATTGGATTTCTTTGACTGCCTGCGCCCTTAGATTAACTCCCGCCACCGCGCAATCGACATCCGGTCGGAGGCCGTCATCGCCAAACAGTTTCCATGCTATCTTCTCTGCTAATTGTTGGTTGCTCATTTAATTACCTCTCTAAATTGGTTTACGCTTAACTTTGTTTGCTTCGGGTTACGAATCAACCATTGTGTTAGGTTCTCGCGTTGTTGAAGTGTGAGCGCATGCATCCCCGGATTTTGTGCCAATAGAAGCGCCTCGTCTTTATTGACCACAACCCCCGCATAGCCGCCCGCATTAGCGAGCCATTGAATTTGATTACGCTGAATACTATCTGTCAGGGTCGGCTTGACTTCGATCAAAACCCATTCATCGTAACAGACGAGTAGGTCTGGCAGATTATCACCCTGATGCAGACGATCCACTTGGCACCCATAAACCTCCAACCATTCGATAATTTCTTTTTGATTAGAGTCAGTCTTTTTCGCGTATCTCGGCATCTATCTTCTCCTCGAATATGCTATAATAACCTTTAATGATTCGCGTGCTTAAATGTAAAGTAACTCCCAATCTTGAACAACGAACCGCCATTCTTGCGACAATGACATCGTTCGCTGAAGCAAGCACGCAAATTACAGCAATTGCCCTTGAAGCTAAAGAATTTAATAAGTTTCGATTGTACGGCATCAGCTATAAGGCGATACGTCAGATTAGCAATTTGCCGTCGATGTGCGTGTGCTTGGCTATACAGCGAGTGTCCGAAATGAAACGAACGGCCAGCCGTGCAAAGTTTCATCCAAACTATTTGCCACTGCACAAAAATACCGTGCGTTATAATCCTCATGCTGAGACCATCGGACTTACTACAACGCAGGGGCGCGTTAAGGACGTTCCGCTTCTTCTCGGCACATACCAACGTAACTTGATTGGAGAGGTGAATCGGACTAGCGGTAAACTCACTTACGACAAGCGCAAAGATGAATTTTACATAATCTTCTACATCAAGACCGAAGACCCGGAACCTAGCGGCACAAACGTGCTTGGCGTTGACCGGGGCATTAACCGGATCGTTACCGCGTCCGATGGTTTCATTAAAAGCGGTAAATCCTTGAACTTTCTCCGCAAGAGAATTCAGAACACCCGAAGCTCGCTCCAAAGCAAAGGAACGAAAGGCACTAAACGCGTCCTGAAACGTCTTAGTGGCAAAATGGCGAGACTTCAAAAGAACACGAACCACGTTCTGAGCAAGCAAATAGTTGAACGAGCCAGACAGACCGATAGCTTTATCGCTCTTGAGAACTTGAAGGGCATTAGAGAACGGTGTCGAGACAAAGGAAAGAAGTTGAGAAAACTTCTCGGCGGCTGGGCTTTCTACCAACTCGAAACTTTTATTCTCTATAAAGCCGCACTCGCCGGGGTTAAGGTTGTTTTCGTAGATCCACGAAACACCTCGAAACGGTGCGCTAACTGTCTGGAAATTGGTACTCGTAAAAAACATAAATTCTCGTGTTCTCAATGTGGCAATATCGCTGACGCTGATTTTAACGCGTCACTAAATATTGCCCGTTTGGGCTTGCAAGTCAGTCAAGCCGAAGCCGCCTGTAGTTAGTGAGCGGCGCTCCGATTATCCAAAACTGCTTTCCAAATTCAAATTGCTCACCGTCTGCTGTTTTCATATCCCTCCGTGGCTATTTGTTGGCGAGTTCGAACTCGATTACCCAAAGATACGGGTTCGAGTCCCACGGGTATTTCTTGCCGTTGATTTTGTTCCAAAGATTTTCGAACATGCCTTTGGCCGTCGAGCATCGAGAGCAGTCCATTTCGATATATCCGAGCGTGACTTCATCCAGGCCGCCGCGAATATACATGCCGCCGCATTCAGAACATAAAGAAAAATCGTGCGGATATGCCGGATCATTATGTTCAGAATCTACGCCCTCCGCTATCGCATCCTCTTCCGAAATATCCTGTAGCCGCTCGACGCGAACGCTCTTGACGTGAAGGAAGATTCTTGCGGCCCATGCGGGCATAAAGCGGCTCGTGCGAAATTTGAACAAACTGTTTAGTTTGTAGAGCTCTTTTAATCGATCGGGCGTCCAATCACCGTCACTTCCTGAATGTACCGATGGAACCACTGGTCGCCCGTCCTCAAATCGAACCGTGCCGTCGAGCGCAAACGCCCGCAAGCATCCAACCACGGGGATGGCCTCTTTATCAATCCAGACGGATTCCTTCACATAAAGAACGTCACCGGGTTGGTAGCGGCAATCCGAGATACGCAAAATCTGCGGCGTGGTTTCTTTGCCCTTCGCTCTCCGCAAAGGCGTCCCGTCGTTGTCAAGATAGGGCTGCGGCTTAATTACGCGCCTCGTTACAGATTTATGCCCAGATAGAATGGGCGGAATCAGTAGAGAAAAGAATGTTATAGGTTTTGCTCGATCCATCGGATACCTCTATTAATATTACTAACTTGTGATTGGCTGATGCCAAAATTGGCCGCAATTACGTGTTGTCTTAGGTTCTGTTTTAGTTGGAGGCGGATTGTCGTTACGTCCGCCTGTGAAAGCTTGGCTTGAGGGTTTCGCTCCCCAAGCAGTGGCGGCGGTGGTCCTCCATGCCTACCCTTGCGAACCATATCTCGAACGTTATCACCGTGGGTGCCTTCAAATAAATGGGCAGGATTAATGCAGCTTGGATTATCGCCGCCCGGACAGTCGTGGCAAATCTCATCCAGATCACAGAGCGGAATGCTATGCACGTATGAATACATTAATCGGTGAACGCCGATGGTCTTGTGGCACCACGTAAGAGATCCGTATTTATGCACGTTCTTTGCTTTGCCCCAAATCCAGCAGCCGTGTTGGTTGATTAATGCAATGCCATTGAGCAGCCTCTGGGCTAATAGTTGATAGTCTTGTGGACTTTGAAGGCGATTAGGCCGCACCTTTCGCGGCGGCCTTGTCCGACCAGCAAGAATCGCTTGCACCATCGGTGTAGAAAATAAGATTGGTTTCTCACTCATAAATTTGTAAAGCCGCTCGTCTGTCTTTCCGGGGTAGAGGCTATTTTTTCAGTAAAACAGCGGCCACCTCTGCCAAGCTTGAAAGTTTTGCGTCATTATTATCAAATCGGAAGGTTGTTGTCGTCTCGCCAAGTTGGTACATTCCGGTCGGATTATCAGGATCGAGATGCGCGGTGCGTTGGATTTTGGTAAGCCCAATAGCCTCGCATCGAAACCCGCTTATATCAGCCTCGGCGGTTCGCATGTGAAAATCGTGTTGCCATTTCAATCCCGCGAATACCTTCTTTTGATCCTCAATTGAGGGAAGATCCAACTTAACGGACGGTTGCGGATCTCTCCATTCCTTGAACATAACTTGCTCCCATAAAAACAAAAACGCTTGGCTTTTTTTCATTCAGGGCAGAATGGATTTAGGCCAAGCGTCTATGCGGTCAAAAGACCAAACTCGTTACCATTCTGCCCATAGTTATGGTAACAAATTACAAAGCGATTTTCAAGCGAAACTCAAGCTTCGGCGTGTTCCGCTACCCTCTCTGATTATTGTCGTAATTATCTGGCACAACATTAGAGCATCCGCCGCAATAATGTCGCCCTTTGGATTCCCAATATAACCCCTCGGAACCCGTGTCGAAAATTCCTTCACAATTCCAACACTGCTCGATATGGTCGGGAAAGACTGGAAGGTGTTCTTGTAGATAATAGATGATCGCGAACGCCTTCTTAGCTGACATTTTTGGCGAGTGTCCGCGTAGATAGGTTGACTTATTCGTACCTTTCAGAAACTCGTAAAGCTTTTCAATCCGCTCAAGGTCGGGCTCCATGCGATTATCGTTATTTTTCAGTAAGTTGATTTCGTTGTGCATGCTTCCTCCACCATCTCGATCTTAACCGGCTCCTTTTTCTCAATTGCCAGTGCCAGATAGTACGCCTCGTTAGCCGCTTCCAACTCCGCAGCCGCCCGGTCGAGTTGATTACAAATCACGGCGTGTCGCTCGGCTATTTCCTCGAACCAGACTAGCGCGTTATTGCGTTCCTTTCGGCGGATGGAGATGAGGTTGTTCATCTCGACCTCGTATGATATTTCCGGTAAGTCCCACTTACGCTTTTCTCCACCGGGACCGAAGGTGTGAACGTATTCCAAATCGACCAATACCAGCTATGGATAATCATTTTAAGCATCAATCCTCCTCCGCCCAGCAATTTTCGCAAAGCTTTACGCCCTCGGAATCGGAATGATAGATCGTCTCTTCGAAAAGCGGTTTATTGCAAACTTCGCAAAAGCCCTCGACCTCTTTACCGTCGATTTCGTGAATTTCACAATTCGGGAACGCTTGCCTTACGTCTCGGAGCGAGTGCCGTGTAACATCTGTCGTGATTCTGAATTTCATATTTTCTGTACCTCGAACTTCATTACCCAAGTCCATAATCCATCGGCCCACGGATGGTCGGGGAAGTTGGCGTTCCAACGCTGACGGTACACGTCCAGTGCCGAAACGCGCTCGATACATCCATCGCCCAGCCCCATATCCACCGCGAAATCTCGGCACCCTTCACGCTCTGCGCCATCCTCGGTCACCGTTCCAAGCTTCTCCACCCGTATCTCGACCGGAGTAATCGTAAATCGGCTTCGATCTGGCGGCAGTGTTTCCGCATCCATCCAAGCTATTTTAACCGTACCATCGCCTGCGTCTTTGGCCTCGTAATACGTTCTATCTCCGTTTACGGTATATCGCTCCAAACACACCAGCAGCTCGCCGACGCGTCCGAAGGGAGATTTTATTCCCCGCCCAAGCACACGATCAAACTTATCGTGCGGGACATAGAGCGGGAATTCTGGGTAATCAAATTCCGAAAACGCTACCGTATCAGGATGGAGCGTTTCTAATACCGGCCTCCGCAACTGCCTGATCGTGCCCATCCCCTTGGCTTCGAAGGGTAGTAATTCGAGTGTGGTCATAGTTCTGCCTCAATGATCTTTGCGATGTTTTCAAAAGACGTTCCGTGGTCGTTGTAGTACGACAATAGGATAGGATTGGCATGTTCAAGTCCGGCATATGCCACTACCTCAGGTGGAAGCATGCTTGTGTTCTTCTCTTTTCCGTACCTGTATTCGCCATCCGCAGCTTGTGAGACGGGCAAGTCTATTTCAGTGGCTACGACATCACAGAGCACCCCGAGACAGCAGAACGAATCATCTTTATGTAGATACCCACGCCCTTGTTTATACTTCCCGCTTCTCAGGGCGTCCATCCACCGTTGCTTAATATCTGCTTTCATAATCCCTCCCGCCGCGTTAATTTCTATTTCGTTTCCGTGATGCTCTGGCTATTTTGACTTGCGGCGTTTCTGGTTGTGGCAATGATGTCGCGACGACTCACGCGGCTCCGTCGATTCCACGCGCGGTTTTAACACGGCGACTGCCAAATCTAACCCTTTTGCAAATAGTGATCGTTTGTCGTTTTTCATAATTTTCTCCTTTTTTGTGGAGGCAGCCGTTCCCGCGACCACCTCCTATTCCAACCTCAAAGCGTGTGTTGTAATTTGTTTAAACGTTCAACTTTCTTCTGCCTCGTAACGGTTGCGTTTCTCGCAAGGAGTGCTTTGGGGTTTTGGAAACCTACCCGAGTTCGTCTAGAAATGCCTGGGCTTGATCGACCGTCTTTATTGCGTCATATTCCCGGCGGGAGTCCTTCGTCAGCTTATCAACATCGCCGATTTTGGCGTTTATCGATTTCATTAGATCCGCGAGAATGGCGTCCGCTTCGGATTCGGCGGGGATCTTAGATGCGTCCGGGGCCGGCTCGGCGGCAGACTCAATCTCTTCTGCGGGAGCTTCCGGCTCGTTCGTGAAAAACGGTTCGTCGGCTTCCGCTTTTGCGGCCTCGATCTGTTTCGGCGCTTCCACGGCCTGCTCTTCCTGATAATCCTCCGATGTCTTCATTGTCGCACCCAAGAAGTACAGGTCAGCGAAGTGTTGGATAAATAAACGCCGGACGAGCTTCGAGAGGAGCATGTCCTTAGTGTGCGCTTCCCACGCCCCCTTTTTAGCTATCTTTGGATTGCCGTCCGGCCACGTCCCCGTAACCTTGCCCGAAGCCCGGTCTTCATCGTACAAACCCGCCACTTTCGCCTGGTCGAGAGTGTAGGACATGGGCTCGCCCTTCGCCACGCGATAGCCGTCCACGATCCGATACGCCTGCCCGGTACAGATTTCAGTCGTATGCTCGATGATTTCGTAAGTATACTTACCCGATCCCAGTATGCGGGCGGAAAGTGCTTTGTAGTCCGGTACTATCGTTCCCGATGTTGGAATGAAGTGAAAGAGGCTTTGGGCCATGAACGGGTCGATACCCCATCCCTTCGCTTGCACCGCTTTAGCGATACCGCGCCCGACAAGCACGCTTTTCTCCACGCCTTGCTGCGCCGGAATGAGTCCCGCGCTATAAATTAGGTCTCCCAAAGCCTTCATTTCCGCGATTGACCAGTCACTCGATCCGTTCGCACTGAACGTCATCGACTTGGTGCGCTCGACTGCGTACGAAAGCAATCTTTCGACATCCCTTTTCGTCATCTGAACAACTTGATTTTCTTCCGCTACTTGTAATCCTGTCTCTGACATGTATTTTCTCCTATGGTCTAAATTATAATATTTCCAACTCTCTCTGGTTTTTTACTACTTGCCTGCTTGAGGTAGGGCGCGTCTTTTACACTACACCGCTCGCATTTCTCGCCCACGTTCCCAACCGATCGCTCTCGACATTTCTTGCAGAGCTTCGGCAACACGAACCATGAATGCTTGCAGGCGGTTCAGCTAAACTCGAAATCTCGACACGGGCAAAAGACGAAATCAAAGAACCTAACGAGCTCGTATAGCTTCTCACCCGATAGAACGACCGATACTTCAAATATCCCGCTTTCGTATTGGTCGATCACCGTAATCGGCCCGGACTTCTTCATCTTATCCTCGGCCGCTTTCAGGATTTCATGCGACATTTCGCGCATCTTGAAAATGAGGTCAGGGCTAATCATTCCAAACCCCCTCATTTTCATCTATCGAATATGGCGCTTCCACTGCCGGAAATGCGACATTGAAGCCTTGAAACCGTCTCGCTGATTCGGGCAACTTTAGCTCTGCTTGCTTCACTTCCTCGGCACATTCGATTAATAATTCCTTGACCATCACCTCGGTCAGCCCGTGTCTTTTGAGCATCTGCCGGATAAACCTTTCGATGATCGGCTCTGCGCGTCTGCGACCTCGGCGATCTATCGCGAAATGGCAATTCCGACCCGTCGGCAGCACTCGGAGCGCCCACCACCAATCGCCAACCTGGATGTCCTGCCGTCTGCGTGCGTGCGCCGGGTCAAGTGGGCCGCAATGGTTTTTACCGAAACAGACTTGGCAGACCTTTTCGACGCCTAGTTTGAGAAAGAACTTGGTCAATACCGCCGATACGAACAACCAGAAAATACCCTTTTTCGACACCTTTTTTAGACCCTTGCGGTTCGTGTCCTTCGGCGCGAGTACCCGATGATTAACCCATTTTTCGGATTTGCGCTCGCGGATCGGCTTGTTACGAAAGAAGGTCATTTCGATCTCCGTGTTGAAATAATCCGAGATCTATTTGTGCTAATAGGTTGAAAAGCTTCCAGCGGCAGCAAGCGTGTGTGCGGCAGATATACCTTGAAATTCGTCTCGGACATATACATTTCATCGCCTCGGTCGGACTCCACTGACAACGCATACGCTACAGAATCATCGCGCTCTTTCACGCGAAAGACTCGCCCCTGATGCATCCTGTAATCGATAGCGAAGGCTGCGCCCGGTTGTAGATCGGAGAAGTTAATTTGATTACTGTCTGGCATATCTTTCCTCCCGTTCCTGGGTCTCCTTCTCCATTATTTCTATACACTCTTCCAGATTCTCGTTTGTTACACCCACCTCGGGTAGTAGCCCGTCTCTAAAACAGTAATCTTCTACTCGATTGATAAGTAACTGGCGTTCGGGGGTTAGGGCGGTCATTTTGTTTCTCCTGTCCAGTCGCCTTTAGCAGGTTCCGGCTGTTCGGCTACACCACATTGTGCCTCTTCGTTAACACAAGTGGCGGTGATTAGTAGTAACAAGGCAGATATAACCCAAACACCCTGCGCCACACCGGAATGATTTGTCATTAATGCATTCATGCTGCCGAGAAACATGCAAAACGAGACGAGCATTAAGTGTTTATTTGTGGTCATTTCCTTCTCCCTTTTATTGTGTTGCGCTATTCTTTGGCCTTCCGGTGGCCTTGACCGATATTGCCTCGACATCCTCTCTCTTTACTAACTGAGGGCTTAACAGCCGAAGCTTTAGCCTGCCCTTCTTTATCCAGTAGCGGATGGTACTGTGCGGGACGCCCTTTAGATCGGCCGCCGCTTGTATGCTGATTAGGTTCATTTGTTCAAATCCACTAGCCGTTGATTGATCGCGTTCAAGTCATCTATCACATCGCTGCGCGTCTCGATAGCGAAATCCAGACCCCTCTGTGCTGCATCTCGTTTTTCGGCAAATTCATTCCGTGCCTTTTCTGCCGAATCCAAGCGGCTCTCAAATGTATTTTTCAAAGATTCGAGTTGCGATTGCGTTAAATCGTCTTTTAGCTCTAGTGATATGCTTTTTAAGCTTGCCATTTTATTTAACCTCTCTAAGAATTTTACCCCTTGCACTTTTGAATGTTTCGCTCACGCTTGGCTTTCATTCGGGCCAGTAATCAGAGTATGCACCAAGTAGAAAAGTTTGTCAAGTCTGCGAAAGGAAAGTTTGTAAGATACTGTTAAGACATTAAGATAGTCTGCCCACGGCAAGGGGTTTAGGTTCCGGGATCGGCAACTTTCACCTTCGTTCGGGCGTAGAGCTTTTTAGCATCGTGATCGACTGCGCCATCCCATTTGTCGAGTCCTTTATCGAGCAAATATTGTATACGTTTCGCCGCGCCGGTTGGTGTGTTGTCTGTACCATCTTCACCCCATCCACCGCTAAAGCACCAATGCCACGCTTGATCTAAATCTAAGGCATCACTATCCGCAAAGTCGTCAATAAAGGCTCGCCGCCCATAATCAACAAAATCTTCCTTTTTGAATTTACGAATCCCGGCAAACGGCGCATGCCCTAACGCGCAGGCCGCTGTCCCGCAGGGCGGTCGCGTGACATAATCCAAATCGCCGTTGCCGATAACTGTGCAGTACGTGGACATATCAAACTCTACCTCTGTGGGTAATTCGCCATAAGCCAAGAATGTTGCTAACTTTTGCAAATTTTCACGATGTATTCCGTCTTTCATTCCTTTCATAATATTCTCCGTAGAGGCCGTTGAGACGGCCAAACTGGAACTGTGAGCATCGCCGTGGATATTCCGGGCGCTCCGAAATTACTCTAGAACTTCTTTCACGTCTCCTGGCAGATCCCGATACTTCCGCGTAACTTCTCCCGGTTTCAACTTGTCCTCTACTATCCATTTATCATCTAAGATAATAGGGTAAGGACGTTCTACTTTTTCCACGGGATTCTCGCCCCAGGATTCGATGTTGTCTGTAATATGTGTGGTCATTAGTGAATTACCTCCTCTTTCTTGCCGAAGATAACCTTTAACGCGGCTATAGCCTCGTCTTTTGTTGCGGCTCTGACGTTATGCCCACCGAATTGAAACCACGGCGCATGTAAATGCTCCCTGAGAAGTCCGCGCTTCTCGCCGATTGTGACCTTACCGATAGATTTGTATTCGCTGCGTTTCATCGTGGCTAGTCCTCCATTAATAAAATGCGTACTGCATAATCTTCATCGTCCGTCCGCACGAGCTCTGTCATATGTCGAGCGCGGTGTTTGCGTTGATAGACTACATAATCCGTTCTGCCGCCCTGTGTTTCAATACATAGAGATTTGCTTCCAGCGCGAACGCTTAATCCTTCTTTTTCGATAGCTTCGACAATGTTCATGCCTTCTCCTGTAGGGGCGCTTGATGCGCCAAATTCGATACGTGAACCTTCGACGTTAGCATCTCGAGCGCTCTGAAATGATCCTAAATTCTTTGAGGTGAGAGGCGGATGCCGGACTTTTACGCCTCGTTAATACACCCGGAGGGAATTGAACCCTCGATCCCTCTCACCCCCTTTCCCCGCCATTGGCGAGAAACTTGTAAAAACGGAGTGGTATATATGCTTAAATCGCGGCCTCTCGATGCCCACCGCTGGCTACCCTGTCGGGATTACGACCCCGATCTCGAATGATCTAAGCCCGTGACCGTCTTGGACGACCGCTCCGTTTTATCACGGACGTAAACGCTTGATCTGAGCGCAATATCCGTAATCTCAAATAACTGTTTGGGCGGTACTCGTTTTCACTCCGCACGGACTATCTAGAATTTTTCGCGGAATTTAATTGCAACCCGCCTAGTCACTGTTGTCGGCTAAGTACCCATACCGCCCTATCCAGGCCGTAGCCTGAAACTTGGTGGGGGTCGGACGAATCGAACGCCATACTAGCGCCGTGTGCGCTTTGCTCTACCGTTGAGCTAGACCCCCATATTCAATTTTCAAAAACGGAAGCAGTGGGACGGCGGGACTCGAACCCGCGTCCTTTCAGCCTACAAGAAACTGAACGCTCTTTCCTATTATAGCTACGCCCCGGCTTCCGTTTATCACCGGCGATCAACCCGGCAATCTCAAATTTTCAAAAGGTGGGGCTGTTTATTTCGGGCCCGGATTCGTTAAAATGTTGTTGTGCAATCTTTTTGCCATCTTTGCGATTGGCCGCAAACCCAATTTTAATCCAAAATGGGGCAACTTCCCGTCCGGTCGATCTATAAACCGTAGCATCCGAGACATGCATCCGCCCTTCTTCGTAGGAATGGCCGACTCTTAACATGTACAACCCTTTATTGGGTTCAGTTGTAACGTCATATTTCCACCGTAGTTTGCTCATCTTCTCCCCCTATCTGACGCGCATGGGCTTAGATTGTTTCCCATTCCGCGTTATCATCCGTCAGGTGCCGGCGATACACTTGCTTTCTATCGGTGATAATCGCCTTTAGGTTTTTGTTCGCGGATTGGTCTGACATTTCATGGAAGTAGCCACGAATGAAGCTCGCCGCCTCTGTCTGATTTTTCGCCCAGACTGCGTATTCGTAACTTTCTCCGGTTGCTGTAAATAATTTCAATCCCATACTCCCCCCGTCCTAATGTGTTTTATAGCCTAAACGACGGCAACATTTTCGCGAAACGCTTTTCAGTGGCCTTGCGGTTTTTGGCAATTACTGCCTGTTCCGCCTTTTCTGTTTCGCGCCTCTTTTCGGCAGCCTCTTGCTCTGCAAGTTCCTGCTTCGTGTATTCCAAGTTATACCAACGACCGGCCTCTTTTTCTCGCGCCACAAATTTAATATGCGCTTCAACTGCACTGCGACCATGTAGGTTCGCGACTCCAACCCCGGCAAAATAACGCTGATATTCTTCGTGAAAAGTGAAATAGCAAACGTGCGGAGATTTAACCTCGCCCATCAGCATTTTGTACGCGTCTGCACGACCCACCCCGCGGCTTTGGATATAAAATAACCGGTCCGCGTCGAAATATTCGTTGCGAGGATCGAGCCAATGAAGCATTACGTGTTCTTTAGTTTCGTCTTTTGTTGATCCGACTAAACCGATATACTCATTCAGGGCGTCCGGCGTAACGAGATTGTATTCAGACGCGAACAACGTAAATTCACCTACCGGCGTCAAAACTTTCACTTTATACCGGTGCCCCAAATCACCCTCCATGTAATCCCATGTCTTTGCATCGGCGGCGGGCGTTGCGAACCAGATCGACAGAGCCTCGCAGGTGACTACACAATGTGGCGGCATTATCACTTGAATCCAAGCACCCTCGTCTGGCAACTGCTTATCGTCCGCAAAGCAATCAAGCGTCAGCGACGGATGCACGCGCTCAAGGTCTTTTCGCTTAATAGCCTTACGGGCAGTGAAAAAATCTTCCCCTAGCAACTCCATTCGCTGCTCGATTAGTTTTGTTTCTGTTTTAGAACTTCTCTGCATATTTCCCTCTCGCCCCGTAGATTACCGCTTGGGGTTAGCCCTCGGCCAATACGCGTCTTACCTCTTGCCAGTCCAATTTTGCAATATCGGTCACCGACATCATCGCAAGTTTTTCTTTGGTCAAAACATCGTCCAGCGTAACAGGCTTGTCACAGGTTAAGCACATTAGTCGGTCGTGGGCATCGTGCCAACTCCGCGCTTCAAAAGCACATTGGCAAATTCTACTGTTACTAATTTCGTCGGCCATCTTCTTTCTCCTGTTTATCGGGTGGGGGATTATTCGTCCTCGTCGCCGTCGCCGCACTCGTCGCAATAGTCTTCCCAATCAAGATTTGATTCATCCGTCCATTTGCCGCATTGAGCGCAAAAGCCGATGCCTTGCTCTGCCAGTTGTGATTCGACCTCGTTTTTATCGACGCCGTATTTTTCGGCGATCAAGTCAGAGGCCGTGGTCGTGCCTTGTACCTCACTCGCGATTTTTGTCCAGTCTGCCATCTTCTCATCCTCCGCTCCGAGGCTTATTCCCAAGCCACTCTGCTAAATTTGATTGTCAGTTTTCGACGCGTACATTTCGGAACTGCGGGCTCCATTATTTGCATTAAATCGTGTTGTTCCTGCGCCCAGGCCACTAGTTCGTCTTGTATATTACCTCTCATCAATGAACTCTCTATATCCCCGAAATGTTCCCATCCACAGGTGTAGCAACGCATTACGTCGATAAACCACTGGACGTTATAATTTGCCTTGATTCGCCGTCTATCCACCACACTCTCCTCTCCCGCTGATTGTCTGCCCGCTTGATCTTTTGTCCCGGCAATGTGAATTTATCTCTTGGCCTTCTCTGGCGCGGTATCGCTTGAACTGTTTATAACGTAACACAGTCCGTTTTACTTTGCAAGCCCTAAAAGCGAATCTGCTAATATTTTTTCCGCCTTGTCTTCAATGAAGTCTGACGGCATCTTATCCGTAGCGCGACACAGGGCGAGCAGTTGCGTCTCAGGAATCTCCCGCGAACCCAATAGATAGTTGCCCAATCGCCCCGGCGTAATCTCAAGGGACTTGGCAATTTCTGCCTTGCGCCCGCGCTCGGATCGAATAAAAACCGTTTTATCTTTCGATAGTTTAAATGTTCGTTCTCTCATATCAGTTAAAATTCTAACACGGTACGTTGTGTTTTACAAGCAAGAATGATAAGATAGCTTCGAGGTAAGATATGGACAAACAAACCAGAAGCACTCATCCGTCATTTGGCTTAATTGGGGTTAGCCGTGTTACATCCAGCCGGGGCGAGACAATGTTCGGCAGTTCCATTAAACACGGGTCGTTTATGAAATTGACCATCAAACGCGCCGAACATGTCCGTAGTTTGGCAACGGACTGGTATCACGGGCGCGAAGTCTTGGCCGAAGTTTACCTATCGCCCACACAATTCGCTGAAATGATTACCGCGCTAAACGTGGGCGACGGGGTGCCGTGTACGATTCGCCAAACTGTCAATGAGCATAATATCGGTGAACCCCCATTTGAGGGGAAGGGAACGATAGCTAGTCAAGAATTTCAGGACGCGGTTAATGAGGTCGTTAATGACAAGACCTTGTATTATGCCGAAGCAATGGAAATCCTTAATAGCGGCAAGCCAATAGGAAAGAAAGATCGGGAGACTATAGCAAAAGCGTTTCAATATCAAAAAGCCGGACTGACTGGCACGATACCATTTTTAGAAACCCAATTCACCAAACAAATAGACAAAACAGTGCTGGAGGCGAAAGGCGCGGTCGAGGCATTCGTGGAACACAAGATCCGCCAGACAGGAATCGAGGCCATCCGACATGAAGTAAAACTCATTGGCGACGGCGAATCACCGGGGGTGACGGAATGAGCGAGTCGCGGTCTTGGTATTTTGGTCGATTGGCGCTTATGGCATTCTTGCAGGGTGTTCAGGATCGACGGAGCGGGCATTTTGTTAGTAACCCGTACCCGACAAATCGACATCACTTGAACATCCGCCGAGATCTTCCTGATGGATATAAAATGGGGAATATGTGGGCACGAGGCTATTGGTTCGAGGATGCCCGCGCACGCTCGCGCCAAAGCCTTGAACCAAGCATTCGAGGATGCGTTGAAACAGGGGAATAAAACATGAGCGAATTAAAAACTGCGGATGGCGTTCCGTTCAAGTGGGGCAATGAATATTTCCAGATTTCGGGTACTGAGATTATCGCTCGTATATTTCACCAAGACTGGAAAGGTTCGCACTACGTCAAATAGGTATGGGGTGAAGGGTGGTTAACAGCACGCCCGGCAGATATTCATTCTACTCGCCTCTCCGCGCTCCAAGCGTTGGACGACAGACTGTCCGCCCAGATACGAGATTTAGAGCATCGACGGGACGAGGTACGAGAGGAAATCAAGGCGTTGAAATTGGAGGGGAAGGATGGGGCGGTCTTACTCGCGGACGCCCAATCTCGTATAGAAAAGGGTGAGCCGGGATGTCCTCAAAACACAGATTGTGAGGATTTCATGCAAAGCATCGCAGACTTAGCGGCCTCAGATTTAAGCCAGAAATCCAAAATCACCTGTGAGCAAAAATGAACAACACTGAACTAGCTAAAGAGATCATCGCGGCGGTCAACCATGTCGATGCTCAGTTGGCGAATAACTTTATCACCGTGGACCAGTATGAGCAGATGGTGGTCGAGGCTGTCGTCCGGGAGTTGGAGAGGATCATTCCAGAGACTGACCTCCCGCTAACCACGGATCAACAAAGAATATGAATATTGCAAAAATTACTTATACAACCCGCGTCGGCAATCTGCTGGAACTGGCGAATTGCTTACTTTGTTACAAGCGCGGACTAGATGATGGAATGGAGTCTGACCGCCAGCGAGCCGTCGAAGCCAGCGCCATTATTAACGCCAAATTGAACAATTGGGGCGAACCTGGCGATTATCAGTTTTACGCCGTGGATGAAGCTATCCGAAAAATGCTGACCGCGATAGTGTATGAAGCGCCGAGAAAAGATCAAGCTTTCGAGTAGCTTCGGAGACGCAGCGGTTCGGGTTTGACGCTAGCCGCGTCTCTACTGTGAAATTTGTAGTTGCAATTTGCGATTGAATTTTGTAAACTGTTTATAGCAACGTTGATAGTAAAAGTGCAATCGTACTTAATTATTTTCTGCAAGAGCCTTTAGTTATGGCTCGCCTAATTGCCTTTTACGTAACGTTGCTGTTTGTAAAAAAGATTAGTCGGGCGAGTCAGAACTAAGGGCTTTTTCTTTTTTTGAAAATATGGCGGTAGATGGCAGATTAGAGTAGCAGAGCAAGGTGACGGCAATGCCGACGCTCGCCAGCGAAAGGATGTATGAAATAGTGCATCGTGCGTATAAAGCCGTTCGCGCTGGCATATAGCGGGTAATCAATCCCGCCTACCGCCTTCCAATATTTTGACATTGCCGAAAGGCAAAACAAGGTGGAGAGTTGAGGGTGACGTATCCAAATCCTTCTTATCGCGTGACACTCGAAAAGCGATAATGGTAGTAATCAGGAATATAACTACGATCCACAGGTTTTTGAAAAGTTTGGGAACTAGAGGCGGTTAGTACGCCAACCTGTAACCAGCCAGGAAATTAGGGCGGATAAACGCGATTGGTAGCAACGCCCCCGAAACCCGTCTATTCCGATAATTGACCATAAGAATCTCGTGTTAGTGGCCAGCCGTGGATGCCGCTGTAGTAGCAGAATGAAAAATCTGTGAGGTTGTGGCGGAGGTGCGGAAAGAGCTGGTTCCCAATTAATTTCCGGTCGTATAGCTCAACGGTAGAGCATCCAGCTCATAATTGGAATGTTACAGGTTCGAATCCTGTTGCGATCACCAAATGTTATGCGAAAGAAGCGCGGAATGGCGCACACGACTACCTATCCTGGAAAGCGCGTTTTAGTCGTGCTAAAGAACGGGGAAAGATTTGTTGACAAATTCCGCCGGAACGAGAAAGGGCGATGTATTTTTGATGAGCATGACGTCAGCACGGGCGAGATGCGGTGCATGACCATCTATCGCCAGCGTCCGGAATGTAAAAAAGTTTGACCGTATAGCTCAGATGGATAGAGCGCCTGAATTCTACTTCGGATGTCGTGGGCTCGAGTCCTACTGCGGTCACCACATATTATGCCAAAAACTCCAATTGAAATGATGCTCGGCGGTGTGCAGTGGATAGCGGTTGACCCGCCCGACGATATCTCCGACTTGCCCTACGCGACCCATGAAGGCGTCCTGAATCTTCTGGGAATGGATCTGAAATGTTATCGCTTATCGACCGGGCAAGCTATTTTCGACGCGGAAGATATGGAGAAGTTTTTCGAGATGATGGAATCTGGGAGTTTATAGTTGCAATGGAGATTTGTTTCGGGTTATAATTTAACTTGGATTGACCTTTAGTCCTTTTGATAAATATTTCGCGTGGCAACGGAATTATGACACACAGTAGAACTAGAAGGCTGTTTAGTACAGCGTCTTAGTGTCCGCTTACGATAAGTTTTGTGTGTCAAGATTATTGTAGGTTGCCAATGAGACGCAAGACGTTGTACTAAGGAGCCTTTTTCTATGCCTGAATCTTTAACTTTTGAACAATGGTCAGACGAATTAAAAACGTTAATGGTGCGCGAGTATGGTTTCACTTTCAGCGCTGCCAATTCGACAGACTTAACCGAAATGAAAGGTTATTACGAATCGGGCTATACCCCGAACGACGCGCTACAAGAGGATTTTAGCGACGCAGGGGATTAAGACCGGGCGGCTTCGTTTCTGAGGGACATATCGGATTCGTCGCTATAAAGTACCGCAAAAACCGCATAGTTGATGTCCTACGGGGTACGTAAAAACGTCCGTTAATTTTATGACAGCCGCTCCACGGTAAGTCGAGATGATGGGGAAAACCTTAAGTATGGACGCACAAATCTTTTTCGGGTATTTTTTCTCCGTAATAATAGTGCTCATTCTCTTGATGTGTATTACGGCAATGTTGGTGGTATGGGCATTTACCTTATGGTCAGTTTATCAAATCTGGAAAGCCGTGAAAGCCTGTAAATGAAACCTCAACACACCCGCCGCGACAAGAGCGGAAAGTTCTGGACGTATCAGTGCTTGCGGTGTAGAAAGTACCGGCGAGAGGCGCAGATGGCTACAAGGATATGTAAGCCGTGCGATAAAAAGGCCGTAGTGATCGAGAAGAGAGCATGGGCGCGTAAGCCCAAAACAGCAATGAAATTTATCAGCACCCCGAAGCTAAGAGGAATAAGAGTTATTAAGGCCGAAAAGGTGCCGGCCTACAAACAGATTCGTGTCCGTTGCTCCAAGTTGGCGACCCCGGACCCTAAGCTCAAAATCACCAGCGTAGTAACGCAGGAAACGATGCAATCCTAGACAGTTTCCCGCCTAGTGCTCAGGAGTCGTACAACGATCCGTACGAATGCAGTGAGGACGTATATGTAGGTTTCGACCGAAGGGGCGTTCGAGTAGCGAATTGAAAACATCCTTTGCCCTCGTAAGAGGTTTTTCCCCGGCTACGGGCAGGTAGATGATCCTGCAAGTGCGAGCAACGTCCGGGTCTATGGCTTATCGGTAATAAAGGATGCGATAAAATTCGAGATAGCTGCGGAAATCTCCAGCAGAGTTACGAAAAGCTCAGAGGCATTGCCGTGGGCAGACTTCCTTACTTTTCGTAACTCCACGGGATCGAGTCATCCTTAAGACTACTTTATCTATTCTAGCACGAAGCCGAAGCGGCGAGGCCATAGGATAGGATAAGGGATGCTCGCGGTGTACCCAAGATTATGAAAAAACTAAACCTTAAAGGCCCACCCGAGAAGATCATCGACCCAGGAAGACTTGAAGCATTATTCGCAACCGGGTTAAGCATGAAAGAAGTAGCAAGGGAGATGTCGGTAGCGTACGACTCTCTCAGCCGCAAGATCAATAACTCGACATCGCTCATGGCTGCGCGGTCACGGGGGATGCGAAAGAGTAAAGGAGAATAAAGTAATGGCTAACAGTTTTCCGGTTTATGTCGCTAAAAACGTAAATAGCACGCTACACAGCGTGCGCCCGAAATATCCGCACGCGACAAGTTGTGGTCTGGAGGTGAAAAATCTGCCGTACAAAACTGAGGCGTATTTCCCGCTTGGGCGAAAGTGTCAAAAATGTAAGGCTTTTTATGAGAAGCATAAGGACGAGGTGTAGACGTGATCGACCAAGAATCCGTCCGCACAGCACTAATTCACTACCGAAAGGATAACGGGCTATCACTCCGGGAGGTAGGACGACTAACTGGCATCTCGCCCACCACCATGAGTAGGCTTTCGCGCGGAGTCGGGATCTTGGACATGAATAACCTTTGCCGCCTCGCTCAATTCGTCGGGCTACCCATCAATGGCTACGAATGCGACGGTAACACACTTCCAAATATTAAGGCCGCGATCGACAGAGACGATAACCTAGGTGCGGGCTCGAAAGAAACATTGTTTGAGATAATGTCGGTAGCATATCGGCAGTTTGTGAAAGATTAGGAGGATGAAATATGAGAAAACCGAAAGGTTGGAATTATCGTTACGAACTGTATTATCAAGACGGCGAATGGCACGTCACTCATGCGTTTGGACAGAATAAAGGCTTTGGACTAACCAAAACCATTCGAATGTCAGAGAGTGTTGGTACTTCCAATCTGTTAAGACGCACCGATACAAATAGCGTGGTCGTTCCGGTTGTGATTAAATGGCAGGCCGGCCACGAAATCGTGTTTAATCAGTGTTGGGGAGCTAAAAGCGGCCCATTTCCTCAAGGTTGGACGGAGCGCCCCGCCGATCAAGACGATCGCATCCGTGCCGAGACGGAAAGGTGTCGCGGGCTACGAGCGGAGGAAAGACAATAAAATGTACAAAAACAACCTAGGTACCGCTTGGGGAAAATAATATGAATACAATCGAAGAGACGAAAAAATGGATAAATGATTTTGGGAGCGATGAATTAAAAGCCCTCGCCAAATCTCACACTCAATTACTGGACAATTTCCCGTTGAAGGCTGCGCGGTACCACGAGCAACTAGGGATTATTCTTGTCGCGGATGACGACAATTCCAAGTCCGCCCCCGAAGAGCGTAAGCCGAAACGTATCCGCATCAAAGACGATATTCCTTTTGGTAATTGGTATACGGGATACGAAGGGCAAGAATTTGTTGTTGCGTCTATCGGAAATACGGCTTATGTAATTGATGGCGAGCGGGTAGTTTATTTTGTTCATGCCACTGTAATCGAATGGCACGAACTTAAAAAGCTGCCCCGAGAAGGTGCATACTTATCAGCCGAACAACGAACGGCATATGAGGGCACGGGATTCGGTCAATATGCGTCTCACGACGAACTATCTGATGAGCAGAAGGCGGAACAGTGGTTTTACGCATTGCCGATCGCTGAACACGATGGCCCGATGCTTCACTATCGCGTGTGTCCGTGCCAAAAAATCATTAATGAATTCATTTACGAATCGCACTACGAGCACCGAAATATGATATTCGAGGAGCAATATAGAGATATGGAGAAAGACGAGACTAACCAGAAACACGCTCCTTTGGGGGTTATTGATTGGGGACAGCAAGCCCCACAAGATTTACCCATTCTATCCGTACTGTTCTTTGTGACGGATGGAGCTATCTTTGCCAAGGCAGAAATAAATCACCCTAAACTAATCTATGGCCTACGAGGCTGGAACGAAGATGGAATAGCTACTTGGCAAACCGTAACTTTCGACCAAATCCGCTCCGACGTTCAGGCGTGGGTAGAGAGTTTGGAGGGAGAGAGGCCGGTGCCGAGAAAAGAGCGTATCCTAACTGACGGAGCGGTCGGCGTCGATGCGTGGCAGGTAATCACTCAATGGACATCTCAAAGGATCGATGGGCCCGTTGTGCACGATCTGGAGCAATATTTCGGTAAGGAAATCCCTGTCCACGAGCCAACTCGTTACACGGCGAATTGGGAACAGATTCATCCCTTTGATATTCGCAATAGTCCTCGATGGATGGAGCTATCAATCGCATTCGATACTTATTCTCACGGAGTATGTAGGCAGGTGGATAGGGTTATAAAAGAGCTAAAGTCTAAATCCCAAGGCTTCCAGGTATTTAAGCTCACAGTTACGGAGGAGAAATGAACGCGAGTAAATTAGCTGAACAGTTTTTAGCGCTTCCGGTCGAGGCGAGTATTGATGAGGTGCGGGCGGTCTTGGTTGGCGTAGAAGTAGAATGGCCTTCGATAGCCAATCTTCATCAGCTCGCTCGCGCCTATCTCGCATCTGAGAAACTAGCGACAGAAGTCCGCGAAGTGCTAATTGGCTTTCCTGAATTTACTGACTTAGCGGATATTCTTGCAGAATACGAGAAAGCATCTAAATAAGAAAAGCCTCTCAAATTACGAAAGGCTATCACGCGGGACTTGGCGGGGATGGGTTAGGTAGGCTATAAGATTTGGGTCATTTCGTTGATGTGGACGACCTCCTCTGTCATTTGTTCGAGGTCTGCGAGAAACAGCATTAGCAAGTCGTGTTTTGCGTTAGCTCGCGCCCATTCAGGATTAGAAGTTTTATCGTTTGCAGCCATTTCGTCTATATTTCATGGACTGGAATGTAATGCCGTCCGTTATATTCATTGAAATAATCCCCAACTTCACAGATGAGGCGTTCTCGTTCGGTTATTTGTTTTACCATATATTTCTCCTGTAGAGGCGATTTCATGTCGCCGGGTTAATCAACTGAGACAATGGTTGCGGGTGCCGTGCTAATCGTTTTACCGCTCTCTTTTAGGAAAGCGACAATCCAGCGTTCTTGGCTGTTCGTCTGTGAGCGTAATTCAGTTGAATCCCAATCTCGCGGGACCAATATATTGTTGACCGTTACCGTAACCACAACACTGATTGTGCGCCCCGCGTACGGGGTTTTGATTGATTTGTCATAACGAAAAGTTGTTATTGCTGGCATAATATTCTCCTGTTGAGGCGCGGTAGAGCGCCAAGTTCGAACCACTGAACCCCGCGATGGGCGAGAAGTCAACCTCCTGAATCACCCTAACTCCTTATCTTTCAAGTAGTCATCTATTGCGCGTCTGATGTGTTCTGAGACAGAGATTTCATAAGTAGCCATTTTGCGTAGCTTTTCAATTTGGTCTTTACTAATCTTGATGTTGAATTTAATTCCGTTAAGTATCTTTTTCATAGTAGTTTACTCCGTAATTTGGTAAAATATAGCTAGTTATTTGACAAATTCCTTACCAGCTAAAAATCCAGCATCATATCCATCCAGCGTGGCTTGTGATACCCGATCCTGTATTAGATCAGACTGCATAATGTAACAGAGAGCATCAAAGCGGGAATAATGATCTGGTAGCGTGTGCCACAACTGATCAAGGTATTCCCGCTCTTCCAATGTCATACTAGTTGTGAAGGTGTCGTGACTGCGGTTAGTCCAAATTTCACGGGCGCGGGTTGGGGTAATTTCGCTTGTCATTTTATAATCTCCTTTGTTGTTTCAAATCTAACTAGATATACAGTACGCCTGATGTATATAGGATGTCAAGTACAATCTTTCGAAACTGAAAAATAAAATTTGTGATAAGATAAATTTCAATGCCCCAGACCTGTAAAACTTGTTCACATCCCAAAGTTAAAACGATTAATTCACAAATTAGAACGGGTGTTTCTTTACGTGCCATAGGGTTACAATTCGGAATGAGCCATATGTCTGTGTCGCGTCACATAGAAACCTGTTTAGGAATGACCATCGGTGTATTAATTCAAGAGAATAAAATACAACAAGCGATTGATGTTCACGCGGAGTTTCAGGAGAATCTGCGCTTTGTTAAAAAGATGCGTGCGGCCGCGGATGAATGGTTGACCGACCCGAATAACTCAGAGAAGTTTACGCTTGCGCCTCGAAGCGATGAGGTAGACATTGTGTATTATGTTCAAGGGGAACGTGGACCAAAAGCTGTTACAGAGAATTTGCAAGCCCTTATCGCTCGCCTTGAAGAAAATGGATATGATCACCCTTCACCTTTTGTTAAAACCGTTGATTTGCGTGACCACGCGCTAAAGATCATTGACCGGGTGGATATGACGGTTGATAAGTTTGCCAAGATTGGCGGGATATATCAACAGGATCGCCCCAACGAACATTACCGGGACATGTACCAAGGGTTAGCGGGTAGAGTAGATGAACTTGAGCAAAATAGTCCCGATAAATCACCAAAGGAAATAGCCCGGCTGATTAGGGAAGAAGGATTCGGTCCCGCTGGTTACATAATGGGCACGGCACATCTGCTGACCCAGGGGAAAATAACACCGCAAGAATGGCTTGAAATTCAGGAGCTGCCGGGGGATCAATAATGAGAATAAAAGTCACACAAGAGCATATAGATAAAGGGGTTTCAGGCGACATGTGCGCGTGTCCGGTTGCTTTAGCGATCGAAGAGCGAATTGGCGAAAGACCAGTAGTATGGGGCTTGATAATTAAGGTAAAAGACGTAGAGCAATACGTTGCGGCACCCGTGGGCGTTTTCATCAGCCGATTCGATGAGGGATTGTCGGTAAAACCCTTCTCCTTCAATCTCAAGATCTAAAGTTTTCATGGGTGGCTCCACCCTCCTCTGGTCGTGAAGACATGGGCTGGCCTTTCGATAAGGGTTAGCCTTTTTTTATTCTACGATTAAACTAGACTTGCGCTTCGCTTACTAATCATTTATACTTTATGTAGTAAAGGGTTGACCGGGTAATTCCGGGCTGATTTGGGAAAGTTCGGGTTAGTCCCAACGAGAACGAGCTACATAGCGCGATAGCAAAATACCCGACCAAAGTTTAACAATATGAAATGCGTTCGATGTAGTAGTAATCCGCGTAAGCACTTTCGCTTACTACAAGCGCCGGTCGATGTTGTGATTCGCTATGACACTTACGAGAGAAAATCGTTTCAAGCCGGAGACGCGTTTTGTACTCGATGTTTTCATTCGGTTTTGAAATTGTATCGCGGAAATTCGGAAGGGATGGAAGTGGATTATGATCGAAAAGGTGGTTATGTCCGACAAGATGGGGTGCAAGTTTTATGAGTGAGAAGCAAGGATACTGGATGCGATTAAAAACACACCCTGGCATCAAGATAGTTCTATTTCTTACAGGTCTCGGTATGATTGCCGGTCTAAAAAATGACAATAATTCTATACCAGCCATGCTTATTGGTGGCGGCATTATGCTTGTTATTTTCGGCGGAATAGTGCTTATCAGTAATTTGTCGAGAAACTAAAACCCTTGAATTCGAGGGAATTAAAAAATGATCTACAAAATTGAAAACATCGAACTACCCACGTCGCGCCCCGGCACCATCTCGCACGCGATAAAACAGCTTCACGTCGGGCAGTCCTTTCTCATTCCGTTTGACGACATCAAGGAAACGAAAAAGACTCAGGCGGCGGTTCACACCATCGCGGCGAACCTGGATGAAGTGAAGCTCACGACCCGGACCGAGGATGAGGGGTTGCGCGTCTATCGCGTACCCTACGAACAGCCGAAAGTGAATCAGGCAGAGATTGTCGAGGATGTTGAGGTAGAAACAGGCGAAATCCCGATGTCAAAAAAAGAAACCATCGACGGCTTACGCGACCTGATGAATCTATCCTCGTCCGGTGTGAAAGCGAGTGAGATTTACGGTGAGCCCGACCGCGATATTCCGCGAACGGACGAGTGGGATGGCTGGAGCGACGAGCTTTCTACGGTCGATCAGGACGCGGGAGAAACGGTTTACTATCGAGAACACATTAAAACCCGTAAGAGGAAAGAATTGAGACGGGAGACATATTATGGCTAAGGGATTTACAATTAAAAAACATACGGATTCACACGTTCACTGCTTTCACGCCTATCGAGGCGCGTTACTAATGGTCATACCGGATGGACAGGCTGTCGAAAAATGCTGTAAATGTGAAGCTACGCGCCTGACACATATTGACCATTTACACGAAAAGCATAGGGGCAAGCCAACCTGGAGCGGTTCGAGTCGTACAATACTCAGGGGGTAAAAGCGGTGGCAATACGAGTCCGAAAAGACGGATCAATGGTTTGCGCAGCGATGTTTCCTGTTGAGGACGGTGACACGTATATAAATGACGGTCTTCACTACGAGCTATCTGTGATTCAAAAAGTCATCGGTTCGGAGTCTCACGAAAAGCACCAAATCGACGGGCGATGGTATTGGCTGGGCAACGCGTTTACGTGCGTAGATGATAGAACGGGAGCGAGCGAAGTTCCCAGAGCCTAAAAAGAAGTTCGGTCGATGAATACGACCACGAGAATATTTTGAGGATTGTATGAGCGAAATGTCGAAGCGATTAAGAGAGATTCGTGAGTATGAAAATCTTGCGCCAGTTGTTGTGGAAGAGCGTACCGGCATATCGTCCGCAAGGCTGCTTGAGTTTGAAAACGGCACAGAGATACCCGCTAAAGAAGATTTAACGCTTTTAGGTGAGTGCTACGGAGTGCGAACAAGTTATTTATGGCAATAATATACTTGACTCAGCAAGTATATTACCTTAATGTAAGGAGGGGAACTTGAAAGATCAGGATTTAGATTTATTAGACATACAAAACCAAAAAAACATCCGGTTAATTGCGACTCAGCCAGCGCAACCGCTTGCGGGTCTTTTGCAAAAATTACAGCCCTTTCAAGTTTTTACACTACTTGATATGCAACGTTTATTTCCTAGTTCAATATATTTGTGCGCGAATCGTTTGAGAACTCTGCAAAAAGATATACTTCAGAACCAAAACACAAATAATAGTTATCTGCCACCTATTCCAGAACATCAGGAGTATTGGGAAGAGACCTTAAAAGGAGTCCGAGAGCAAGCCAATCATATAGGGCTGCGCCGTACTTTGGAACGTCTAGGTAGATGGGATAACCACGAGCCGACCTATTATCCCTCCCGTAGCACTGTATTAAACGAGGCGCGTGAATTGGATCTGGCGATAATGTCTGATCTAGGGGATTACACGTTTTTCTTTATACCAGACACGCTTGCCAAGTACTACGAACAGGATGATTTATTTGGTATTGCAACTCAATTTCCAGATGCAAATGCGGAAATACAATTAGCGGGCAATTGCTATGCTACAGGTAATTACACCGCTTGCGTGTTTCATTTAATGAGAGCTGTCGAAATCGGTGCCAGAGTAATGGCGCAAAATATTAAAGCACAAAAGCACATCGTTACCCCTGTGTTTCACAAGGGCGCAAAGATAATGAAGCCAAAACCAATAGAGTTGTGTGATTGGAAAACGCTTATAGATGGATTGGACAAAGCTCTCGAAGCATTAAGACACGGTACTAAAACTAGTGAACGAAAAAAACAAACCGTTACTTTCTATAGTCACGCAATTGCTCAGTTTTCATATTTTAAAGACGCGTGGCGAAACAATATTTCTCATACTAATGAGGTCGCGCCAAACCGAAAGCAATATTTAGAAGGGGAAACTCTGGATATAATAACCAATACAAAACATTTTATGCGGCACTTGGCTAAAAGGCTTAAAGAACCAAAAGGAACATATGCAGACAAGTAAGATTGAAACAAAAAAAGACGGTAAAGAATTCGAGCGGTTTGATGATTTACTCCGGAAGGTTATCGCCGTACCTAAAGAGGAAATAAACAAGCGTGAACAGGCTGAAAAGCACAAGAAAGAAACAAAGAAAAAGGCTAGACGTCGCTAACCTTTCTTTTTCTTTCCACGTCCTTGTCGCTTTCTTTTAATGTTCCGTAACTAAGGGCTTACTGCCGATCAAGTCAGCATAGGTAAGCCGTCTACCGGAAACCGCGTCAAGCGCGGTTAGAAAGCGATTGCCGTCGTGTCCCTTTCGATTGTTGAAACGAAAGGTTTGCTCATTGACATATTTATCAAGGTGAAAAGGCTCGACCGAAACATAAGTGCCTTTGATCGTTCTTTTGAGAAGTGACCAAAAGTTCTCAATCGAATTGGTATGAATGTTTCCACGGACATATTCAACCGCGTGATTGATAACGTGATGCATATATTGTTCGTGCATCGAGCGGTAGCCGCCGTGATCGTCGGTGATAACGGTAGAACCCGCTTCGACGTGCTCATTGATGTTTTCGTTTAAGGTTACGGTATCAGCCCAAGCGATAACCTTGGCTTTAACCGTTCTCGGCTCGGTACGGGACAGCATACCCATAACAGCGGTTTTGTCGTTCATACCACGGCCTTTGATTTTCTTTTCGCGCTTGGATTTGTGCATATTTTTTGCCAAGCCGCCGATGTAAGTTTCGTCAACTTCGACTTCACCGGAAAGCTTTTCAAACGAACCGTTTTCCATAGCCAGACGGATGCGGTGATTGACGAACCAAGCGGATTTTTGAGTAATACCGATTGCCCGTGACAGCTCATAAGAGCTAATACCGTTCTTTGCATTTACGATCAGCCACATCGCGGTTAGCCATTTGTCTAAACCGATTGCTGAATCTTCAAAGATCGTTCCGACTTTAACCGAGAATTGCTTTTTGCATTCTTTGTTTTTGCACTGCCAAGTTCGGCGAGTTGCCATAAAGGTATTGTTATCCGAACCGCATTTCGGACAGATGGCTTTACCGTCCGGCCAGCGGCGCGAAGCAATGAATTCAATGCAAGTTTCATCGTCGGAAAAGAAACGAATCGCTTGCTGTAAAGTCTTGGGTAAGTTGTTGTTATCGCTAATCATAGGTAAAGATTAGCACAGAATGTTTACTGAGTCAAGTATATTATTGCCTTATTTATGTGGACTGGAAGATCCTGTGGTTTCGTCCGAAGTCCGTATAATGACAATGGATGCAGATTTGTCGGAACGAGACGCAACCGCAGTACTGCGATTTGCAGAATACTTGTCGGTATGTTGTAGAAAGGATGCGGAAAATCAGGTGTGTTGCCCGGAAGTTTAGGAATAGAAGGGGGAAAGCGACCCGCATGGAGCGTAGAGATTATGAGTAGTTCATTAATGTGGGAAATCGTTAGGCCAGCTCAAGCGCGTTCGCTGCCCGATGCGTTGAAATACGCCTTGTCACCGCGATATTTTGACCATGACGGATCAATGGGGAGTGATAAGGTTACATTGTCAGATGTTGACCTGCCGTATCTGGAAGGGTTAAAAGACGGGAATGTTGAAGGAGCGACGGAGCTGATAGAGGCGATTAAAAAACATGAAATAATTGCTATTTGGACTGAGCGATAGGGATCAGGAGAGAAACGTATTATGACTGATGAATTAAAATTACCACATTATGACGTTGCTATGAAACTGTTCAAGAAGACGCGAGACTACGTCGAGGCTGACTTTGCAACGCGCCGTATGTTGCGCGACGGATTTGGAAAAGGGTGGGATGCGGCCAAGGGTTGGTGCCCAAGCTGCAAAAGCTATTTTAGCGACTGCCGGTGCGAACGCACGTAATGCGGTGAGTCCGACAATTTAGAGGAGATAATAAACATCAAATGAACCATTGGATTTCAACCGGTGCGCAGTTGGGCGCGTCATCTTTGGGGGCGAGAGGGTCAGCGCAACGCACAGCACCCCTAATCGTTGTGACACTCATACTCTTACTGGTCGCGCTCTGCGGCTGGCGGAATTGGAACGAACGCAATTGCACCCAACACCCTGAGGGCGAGAGATGCCAGATATGGAGAGCGAATTGACCGAATACATAATCTACAAGAAAACGAAGTGCAATCAGACACATGATGAAAAATCGCTTTTCGCATGTCGTGAATGCATGGATCGCGGCTTCATCTACGAGGAAGTAAATCTTTTGGATGCGCTCAAAAAGATTCGTATAAGGAGCGGTCCTGATAATGATTTACCTTGGTTGTGCAAAGGCGAACCATACATTGAGAATAAGGTATAATTAGATATGGACAATAAGGACTTCATTTAGCTCATTGGTACACAAGGCTTTATTTTTGGCTAAAGCGTCCGTTCGTGAGGATGTTTCCTGAGTGGGTTTATTAGATATGAGTGAAGTTTACGGTAAATCATTTCTCGAAGTCTTCGCGGCTGAGCTTGATGAGCCGGTTTCTTCCAACCTCGAATCCGAACTCAAGCGTCTCTACGGTCTTGAGTGGAACATCCAAATCTACTCTGAATGGGATATAGGCTGGACGGTCACCGTCGAGAATGCGGCACGAGAGAAAGAGACGGCAACCTTCTGGACGGTGGAGGAGGTTACGGAGTGGTTGAGGGGGGAAGGGATGAATAAGTATTCATTAAGAGTTTTTTGGAGTGGGACTGATGGTGAGTGGGTTGCGACGTGTCCCGAGTTTCCAGGGCTGTCCGCGCTTGCGCCCACTCGTGTAGAGGCCGTTACTATTGCCGAAGAATTATTGAAGGAGTTTATCGATCTCGCTCTTAAGGACGGAGATGAATTACCGGAAACGCAAACATGGAAATGGGGCGATCCAACAGAAATTGGGTTAGCGGAGAGAGGAAAATGAAAAAATACATGCATCGGTGCATCAGGTGTTTTGCTGCATTTACCAGCACTTGCTCCGTATCCGGAAGATGCACCAAATGCGCTTGGCTAGCGGAGAGAGGGAGATAGATGAGCGAAATACCCGAGGTACTAACCATCAAGGATGGCAAACTGCTGGCTAAGGGCGGTCTACGGAAATATCTTCGGGCGTGGCAGGAGGCACAAGAAATTTCTGATGGGGCAAGTGTAAATATCATGACTCACCAAGCGTTTGTGTTTGCTGTGGGCATCTACAGCGCAATGCGGTGTGCGCTTTGCCGGGCGACCGAAGCAGAGGAAAGGTTATGGCGTAACAATATTGGTGCCGTGTGTGAGAAATGCGTTGAAGCTTGCCGTCCGGCGGACGCCTCCCCAGAGGTGGAACCCGAAGAGGTAAAGGTGTGAAGCAGGAAGTAGAAAATATTTTATCCATGAATGACTTCGGCGAAGACGCATATGTTGTGCTTCTGGAGCCAGAAGATCATTCGGACATCCTTTACGCTTTGCAGAAACGTAAATTACTAGAAATTCGTTCAGTTAGCTTTTCTCATACAGGGGTATGTGCGTATTTAATTCAACGCACTCCGAAGGGCAAGCAAGCCCTGCATGACTGGTGGGATTCGTCCAGGCATAAAGAGCAGCAGCGTAAAAGAGCTATAAGACAAGAGAGGTTTTTTCAAAAACACAAATATGATCCGCCAGAATCAGGTAAGATTCTCTTTGGTATTCGCATGATATTTCCTAAAGATGGTGTAGAGATTGATGGTGGAATGAAGTTCGATTGTGAAAACAGGGCTGTCGATTATTTCAATGGCGAGATTACCGCAAGACAGGTGCGCCGAGCGTTTACCACTCGAAAAAACAAGAAGTATGAATGCGTCATTCAGTGTATTAATGGGCGTTTTGCGGGCGTCGCATATAGACGTGTTGAGCCGCTTCCAAGCGGCAAACTGGAACCTCGAGCCACTGACGAGAATATCCCGAACGCTCCGAAATCACCCTAAATATGGCTGTCAAACAACATTCCTACGCTTGGGCGCTGGCGGAGAGCGGAAACTTAAAAGAACTTGTTGCCCGTGGTTGTGAGGCATTTTATCGTGAGATATTCGGAGACAAGTTTTGGGACTCGCTAGACAGTGCGGAAACAAACGACGAGCACCACACCGAGGCGATTTACTGGCACTGGAACGCTAGGCTGTCTCTGCTTAAAGGTAGATCAGCACCTAACGATGAAATGGCATATTTCCCGATTTGGGCCCGTGGAAATATGAAAAGCTCAATTGCTGAGACAATGGTTATTGTGGACGCGATGTTGTCAGTGGCCTATAAGCAAGCCGGTTACTGTTTATACGTAGGACGGGAAAAGGATCGCATTAAAGAAAATATTGGTAATCTAGAGGCCTTACTGTCTCGCGCTAAAGTACGTGAATATGCTCCGCAATTATCCGAAGTAGCTAAAAATGATGAGACTAATTCCAAGCGGCAATGGACCGGCACGTTTTTACACACCAAGGCCGGGTACATCATTAAGGGCGGTACAGTAGAATCCACGCAGGCCGGTAGCCGGATTAAACATTTAGAGTCCGACAACTCTCAATTAGATACCCGCGTCACTTTTTGCGTTCCTGATGATATAGACAGCAGGGAAGATTCTCCTGTTATTTCCGAGAACCGCTTTAAGTTACTCACAACGGAAATTCTGCCAATGCGGCAAGCTAATACCCTGACGTTCTTTGCCCAGAATCTTATCTCTAGATTTTCGGTCATGTACCGGATTCAAAAAGGCGGCGCAAAAGTCCTGACGAACAGAAAGCTGACCGAGCCGATTCCGGCGGTCAGGGGCCTTATGACGGAACAGCGAACGGTGAACGGGATAGTTAAGGATGTCGTGTTGGCCGGTAAGTGTACATGGCGAGTATGGGGCCTGTCTCGCGTACAAGCTGAAATTGACACAATGGGCTTACCGGCGTTTTTGCGAGAAATGCAACACGAAGTAGAACAGGATAAAGAAGGCTTAATTATCTATAACTACGATGACAATGTTCACGTTATCTCAGAATCCGAATTCGCGTTGAAGTATGGCAAGGATGCATGGAAAACATGGAGAAAGAAGCCGGGTAACGATTGGGCGCGAACCAAGACCGATAAGCACGCTAACGTCGCGGGATGGTTAATGCGCTCACCCCAGAACTGCGCCTTGCCTAACATTACCTTTTTCAAGCCGTATTCTTTCCCTTCTGATTCGGCCCCGGAAGATGTTGTGGAAAGACTGCTATCGGAACTCTCGTTATATGCTTATAAAAATATAACATGGGAGCAATTGAGAAAAGACCTATTGAGGCGGGCTAATTCCGATATTTATACAAAAACTGTTGGTGAAAAAATGGAGTACGAACGAGGCGAGCTTGGGAGAGTGATCCCTCAATACTCTAAACCTCTACTCCAAAGATGCAACGTTCAGCAGGGCGATATGAGCCATGAGGCCGATACAGTGCGGAAGATTTATACTCATGCATATGGACTGGCGATGCGTCCTTCGAATCCAGGCAAGCACGGAGGGATAGAAAAGCTCATCCAAGCCTTGAGAATAGACTATGAAACATCGCACCCTTTTAGGCCTGATGTAATGGGCTATACACAGTGGTTCATCATCGCACCTGACGATAAATCGAGACCGTACCAAGTCAGGGATGTTGTTGTCTATCATCCAAAGCTCTACCCGGAAGCGTATATGTCGGATGCTCTGACTGACTCCGATCTGGCAAGGTTCCAGTTTAGTAATTATCGAAAGCGTGACCCAAAGCTGACTGAAACGGGCGAGATAATAGACGATCCGTTAAAACTCCATGACGATTTCCCTAATATGTGCCAAATGCTCTATACCGGCGCGGATCTGCACGGGGATTCACTTAGTTTCGATCAGAAAGTGGAACTGTTGATGCCTCAAGAATCCATAGACGCCCGCAAAGAAGCCAAGACCGGATTTGAAAAACTCGCGGCAAGTATCGAGTATGATTTTCAGCGAGAGATAGCGGAAGGAATATTGACGCCCGAGGATGAAGAATATGAAGAAATCTACTAGCCTATTAATCGCGGTAACGTGTTTTGCATTTTGCGTTGCGTTGTATTTATATGAGTTTTGACCCCCAACATATCAAAGCCGAGCTCGCGTCCTTTCGTATCAAGTTACAGAACATTCAGCGTGAAATTTGGACGGCTAAAAATGTAGAGATGGCGAGAGAGTTTAATAATTTCCTGCAAACTTTAGCGGCTGAAAGTGAGCGGACTTATGTTAAAATAAAGAGAGAGATGGGGTAACTTCTAATGGAAATCTTTGCTATTATTTTGGCTATCAGTGTTGGTATCGGCGGGTTTTATTCTCACCGAGGAAGAAAAACTGAACCCCCGCTACCTGTGGCAGGCTCGCCTCTCTATCGCCCTATGATTTGGCTGGGCGAAGACCAAGACGCCCATGTTCAGGATTTCAAACGGATTGGTATTATTGAACCGTCCGCACCAGATATGCTCACTGAAAGAGTAGAGGCCGTGCGACAGCTCGACGAAGCATTGCGGCGAGGTTACGCATTAGAAGCTAGGAATATAAGCGCGAATGACGTTGGGCAAAATTCATATTTTTCACTAGGAACGAGCAGTCTCGATTTTACACAACCCATCGCACCAAGTATGCGGATTGGACTCGCCTACCCCGGTAGCGCCACATATAAAGAGGGCAATATTATCTGGATCGCGAATGACGAAACATGACCCCAGAACTTAAAGACGCAGGCAAAGTGTGGATAGGGAGAGTTGGTAAAGATGGAATACTGGCTGATACTGAGTGTAATTCTTAATATTGCGTTATTGGACTTCGCTTTTTCTCGCGTCTCTCGCGTACGTCGTTATGCACGAGTCCGGCAACGTAGACTTATAAAGCTACGTATGTATATCAAATCTTACCGCCAATTATACGAGGACTGTTTAGCCATGCAACGACAGCCGCGCATCACAAAGATCAACAATACATGTCTTGAAATCAGCGATAGTTTTATGGGCGATGCAATGCCGCCGCTGATAAGCGGAACACCTTTTATGTTTAGGCCAGAGCCGCCACCCAGAAGAGGCAAAGATCTATGAAAAACAAACTGCGATAATTGCGCCGCCCCATGGCTTAAATATGAGTGAAAAACTTTACGAAAAACAAAAAGAGCTTGAGGCGGAAGGTTTTCTAACAAAGATGTGCGGCCACACACTTCATGTACAATTGCCGTTGCCCAAAGAGTTTGCGCTACTTGAGGATTGCGATGGTGAGGTTATTTGTACGGACAACGAAATGGGCGGGCATGGCGATTATCAATGTGACACCTGTAATCAAAACGATGATGACGTGCCTGAATTCTACGCGATGACCGGCGAGCGAGTACCACACCAGCGAACGGTGAGGTGTTGGAGGAAATGAGCCACGTGACCCTAGAACTTAAAGATGAAATATATCGCGCTATTAAAAAGCTTGGTGGACAGTCCGACATTCTCTCAATTATCGGGAGCCTGGGTGATACAATGTCCGATGAAGATGTGTTATTGGAATTGAAGGCGTGGAACGATAGTCCCGATTCTGACGGATGGTTTACATGGATGGGGCTACAGTGTCGTTAAAAATCTCCTTGCATAAACAAATCTAACTAAGCTACTATCTTGATAAGCCAAATCCGGCTAAGGAGAAATAAACTATGTGGAGTGGGTCAATCTGCGACGAACCGATCGCGCGAAGAGCAAGTCAGTCCGCGCTGATAGCTGACGAGATTTTAGGTCTGAGCGATTCAGACCTCGCAACAGTAGCAACCGCGCAGGCTGCTTGCTTTGTAGGCGAGCAGAACCTGAGTATTTGTGACCGCCTTTATGCTGTCCAGAGCTCACGAGGTTTCGAAGTGGCTGATGGGCAAAACGCAACCTTTGGCTCTACCTTCGCTGCGTTCTATGCCTCGCTTCCGAGCAATGGTGATAACCGCCTTCGAATGATTACCGGCTAATATGGGCTGGTTCTCAAAACTATTTTCGGGTGAGATTGCCGGTCTTACCCGAAGTTTATTATTTGCTAATCAGCAGACAGAGTTCTACAAAGAGCTCTACGAATCTGAGAAGTGGAAAGTAGGCGAACTGGAAAAGGTGGTGAGGCTGGAGCGTAACAAGCGCGATGCTCACCAGAATAAGACACTTGACCTTATCGCTAAAATCCAGAAAGTGCCGTCTAAGTTCCACGAACCGGAAAAAAAGGAGCAGGTCAGCGAACCGGACACGGATAATGAGGCGTACATTACCCATTTAGCCCAAAGCATGCGTGACGACGATGAAAGATTGGGCAATGAGGTGCGTGATTTGGAACAATATAAACAGGCGATACGAGAAAATCCCCAAGAATATCTTTATTCATAAATGCCCGCAGTAAACACGAGTTCAACTCCCAATCCAATGCCTGCCATGCCGGGGGTCAACTTCGCCCCCCTCAAACCCCTAAAAGAGATGTCGGAAAACGATCATTCGACTGAAAACACTCTTTGTCAGCAATTTCAAACAAAATACAACGAATATCGTCAGCAAAATTCCGGTACATGGAGAGAATATCTTGAAATCGGCCGGATGATCTCCAATTGTCGTTCAGGTAAGTACCTAATGAACCGCCACGCTCTTGATAAGAGATGGGTATTTACAAAAAAGGACAGCAGATTTGACGATAGACGGACGGTGGCTGGACAGTTTCAGTTCTATTCCACCAAGCTCGACGCCGAATGGCTGTCCTCGAAACCAGACCTAGACCCGATATGCCCATCAGATGACGATCAAATAGAAGAATTTATCTCTGCGGTAAAGATCCAGTGGGACCACTACAACACGAAATTCTTTGATGATGACTACGAGTTATTGGAATCCAGGAGCGCCCAGGATTTTGGCACATGGATAACGAGGTACAGGTTTGACCCAACCAAGAATGACATAGTTTGTGAACTACTGGACTTCACCGGGTGCAAATGGGATCTGCGATTCAAGGCAGAGGAGTCCCCCTATTTTATCTATGAATCCAAATGTTCGAAGAACGCCCTGGAGCACCTTCTGAAAAGAGAGGTGCCCGAAGGCGATAATACCGAGCATTACGGGTTGCAGGTTCAGGAACAGATAGCCTCTCAGGGCGGAAGTGTGTACGGTCAGGGCCAAGATCGGCCAAGAGGCGTATTCGACCATGTTAACAATGAAGTTGTAGTCACGGAAATGTGGCTGCAACCCGAAGCGTATTGTGAGATAGATCTGAAAGTCCCGGAGGAAACGTGGTCGGGGCAGCAAATCAAAGGCTCATTGCTTGAGATGTTCCCGAACGGAATGGTCGTAGTTGGCATCAACGGGATGCAGAAGATCATCGGAATATACGCAGAGCAGTTAAAAGACCACATTGTTTCAGGAATCTATCATCTCCAATCTTACACTGGGGTTGGTAAGGGAATTTCGGATGCGGTTGACCTAAAACGCGAGAGGGATAAATTTCACTCTCAGATCATGGCGTATCTTGATGCCCATGGAACCCCCGCCTATGCTTACGAGTCCAACACCGTCACGGAACAACAAGTAAGACAATTAGCAAAACCAAGAGCGTTTATCCCAATTGATCTTGGGCAGGCTCCCGATGGGGTTAATAATGTAAATCAGGTTATCCAGCCTATCTTACCCGGAAATCCCGCTCAGGGGATGCTTGTTTACGGGGAGCAACTTAGTAATTTCTTCCAAATGGCGTTTCAGGTTACTAATTTTAGTAACGGGATGCCGGGGGTAGACAACAAAACAGCCAGGGGAGCAGTCCTTGGAGATGAGAACGCTCAAAAAATGCTCGTCCCGCAACACAGGAACAAGGCGAGCCACCGTAGACGTTCGGCAGTTGTAATCTATAATCTTTTCAAGAAATATGTAGATAAGCCGAAGTTCTTTGCGACCAAAGATAAAAATGGGATAACCAAAGGAAAATATCTCTCAGGGAATGACTTTGCGGATGTCGATATAGATTTCGAGATAGTCGCCAACTCCGAGATACCCCAGACCCCGTTTGCCCAGAAAGAAAGCGTGGGATTGTTTTTGCAGCAAACGGGCGGCGTGGCGGGGCTTATCCAGGCCGTGGCGATGAACCCTGAACTAACCGGGGAGATTGCTTCTGCTTTTGGGGCCAAGCTCTCAATTCCTTCTCAAAAAGATATTGCCAGAGTATGCAGGCAAAGGATTGAGCAGTCCAAACAATTATTGCAGCAGGAATATGCAAACCAAGAACTCATGGCCGCGATGGGTATTCAGCCGGATAATACTAATCTGCCTCTGGCGATCGTGTCGCAGCTTAAACCTCCGATCCATCCAAGCGAACCCTATCATGCTCAAAAAGTTCAATGGCTATCGGAATTACTGGATAATGATGAATTCATGTTCGCAAGCCCGGATTTAAGAGCGATCATCTCCGAGATGATGGACACGCATATTAAGATGCAGACGTGGAGGCAGGCTGAGGTGCAGCAAGATCAGAATCTAGCCGCCATTTCCGCCGAGCTGCCGATGTTGTTGGGTCAGCAAGCGATGGATGGTCAAAATCAGGCAATAGCCGTTGAGCAACAACAAGCTCAGATGCAGCAACAGCAGCAAATGGAGGCCCAAAAGGTTCAACAGGGTTTGGAGGTAGAGAAACAAAAAGCCGAGATTCAGGAGAAGCAGGCCCAAGGCCAAAGAGACCATGAGGTGGCGATGAACGAGCGTCAGCACGGGCAGGCTCTACAACTTAATGCTATTCAAGCCCTAGCACAACAGGAGAAGCAGCCAAAGAAATGACCGCGTATAAAAACTTTGTCTCAGCCGTCACTCAAGGAACTCAGGTTAGCCCTGAATCTCAACGTGCTGTCACTGAATACCGGGCTTTTGTCCCTATAGCGGAGTTGTACGCGGAAAGAGTGAGTGATACTATCGCACTAGCAGTTCTTGAAGAAGCGATAGACAATATTAAATCTTGTTTACAAGCACGGCGTTCCGTGTTAAGTTAATACCCAACGGGCCAACGCCCTTCATATCAGATTTTGCTGAACCCTTCTCAGGTATCAAAAGATGCCGGGAGGGTTTTTCTATTTTAATTTATGCTAACAAATAACTGGAGAATTTTACGGCGTCCGGTGCTGTGTATTGAAGACGAGAGTGCGGGTGACAGGGGCAGCGCCTTACCAGAGACTGTTGAAAATATTCAAGAAAACGCGCCCGACCAAACCGATACCTCTCCTGAGTTAGTCCCGGAAGATGCTCCTAATGCTCCGACAGGCGACACTCCGAAGGATGATGCGCCACCAGACGCCCCCGAACCTATTACTTTTGACGTTGCCGCAGAAGACTTTGCAGAGAAGGTTAAGACAACCATCGAAGGCTACGATCTCGACCCTCCGCTTCAAGCGGCTGTCACGGCCTTACAAGAAGCCGTCCAAAACCGTCCCGCCACACCTATAGACGAGTATTTGGTATACGGCGAGCCCGAAACAATCAAAGCCTCGCTTGACCGTGACAGCCTTCTCACCACATCGCGTAGAGAAGAAGATGGCGATCGCCCGAATACCGATAAGTACATTGAAACACTCCCAGAGGAAACTGCTACCCACCTGACGTATGACCTGATGCGTCGCCCGTCCCAAAGATACGAAGGGTATAACTCATTTCAGGAGTTGATCGCAGACACACTCGCTCTCGACGGAGATACGGTTCCGGTAGTTATAGACAGGTTTAATCGTTTTGTGACCGCGATGAAGGCCGATGCTTTTGTGGCGGAATCGGATGTGCCGAGCTACATCCCTCCCGAACTCATTCCGGCCTACAAATCTCTTGATAAGCTGTCTCAGCGAGACTATCAAGCCTTATCCCCTGAATACGACAGGGATGACCCTGAGAGTAAAGCGGAGGATGAAGCAAAACGCGCCTCTCAACTAAAAACGCTTGGTCAAATTCAACGAGGCATTGAGGCTGACACAAGAGAAAAGCAGGAATTATACCAGACATCCCAACAAGCGATTACCAATCTGAATAGCGATATTGTTCAGAAGGAAACGTCATTTTATACCACTTTCCGCGATCAATATGCCGAGAAAATGGCAGAGATACAGTTTTCGCCCGACGCGAACTTGAACCAGCTGCTCGCAAGTCAGCAGATAACGCTTTTGAGAGATGCGTTTTTCGAAGGACCGGATGGTGATTTTGCAAGAAAGGCTCTAAAGACTTCCGGTGTTAATTTTGATTTTAATAAAGCGATAGAACTTCAAAACAATGTTACCGAGGCCGCTACAAATCTTAGTAAAGAAGAGCGTGCATTAGATAAAAACGGTAAGCCTCTAAATCCGATCAATCTCAATAAAGCCAAGGCGAATTTTGTCGAGGTAGGTAGGCAGTGGACAAAGTTCGCAAGTGACCTGCTCGAACAGGAAAAGAGGTTGGTATTGGGCAAGACCGAGAAAGCTATCGAGGGCGCTATCGAAAAGAAAAAGGTAGCGCCGAAGGCAAGAGGTGCGATAGCGGGCGCGGCGTCGAGTGTGACGCATCAAGATGAAGTTCCTGCCTTTGGTACACCTGCCTATAATAAATATTGGGCACAAAAAACCATAGAAGAGCAGGCACGTAAAGCCAAGATATATCAGTAAATTTTTATAAAGTCCGGGCGCGGGTTGAAACACGCTATTCATACCAATACAGGAGCAATAATATGGCCGAAGTCGTATATGACAACCTGCCGGACACTCAAACCCAGCAGATCAACCACGAGATGACTAAGATCAAGGAGTACACGACTCGTACTCTGGATAGTTATAAAAAATCCACGCGGAAGCGCCGGGGTGGTCAACAGGGCTTTCAAATACCCTTTTATGTGAGTGATTATGGGCAGAACTCATATCTAAAGCCGGGCCCGACCGGCAATAGCTTCGTGCAACCCGTTCCGCCCGAGTCCAAGAGCATGTGGGTCGGGCTCGCCTATCCCGGCAAAGCCATGTATACCGATGGTATTTTCATGGCGTCAATGGAAACCGAGGCATCTCTTATCAACAATATGGAGCTTCGCCAGCTCGCCATCGAAAATTACTTCAAGCATATGAACTATTATGCAATTGGAGATAATTTCGGGTACGGGATTCTCGGGGTCGTGTCTTCCGTGTCGGGTGGGGTGCTTACTTGTACCACGGCGGCGCAAACTACGTCCGGCTACACTAAGGGTGCTCATAGATTGCTTAAGAACGTGGTCTATGATGTCGTAGACGAATCTACCTTCCAAGTTGTCGGCACGGTAAAGCCGACCCAAGATGGTATCTATAGCGCCACAGTACCAGTGGAAACAACCGGCTCTCCGAACAACTCCGGTGCATTTATTGTGGAGCAGGGAGCCTTCTTTGCGGTGCCTCGCGGAACGAACTTTCTTATCAATAATGTAGATCGCGAGTTTCAGGGAATTGATACTACCGACTACGCTGAGTTCAACTCGTCGTTTGTAGATTTGAACGGGTCGGCTGTTACGTCTGCCACTATCAACACCCTGAAAACGAAAGTGCAGATTCGTATGGCAACGCCGGGTAAAGAGTTTGGGCGCGTGGGGCATTTAACACCAGGACAATACAATACCTTGGCGATTCAAGGTTTTGGCGCGAGGCAGTATCAAGCGGCGGAAGGTCAGGCCGATACGACCTACGGCTATCCCGAGATATACAAGGACGGTCCGATTGGTTGGGTGCAAGATCCCGATTTCGATGAAGACCGTCTCATGCTTCGCCGTGCGGACGACTATTTCATGTTTGAACTCAAGGAATTTGGGTCGGTCAACCGTGACGGTCTTACCTTAAGGCAGGCCCCTGGCGATAACAATGTTGGTGCCGAGGCGTGGTTCGAGCAGGTCGAGCATTTTTACAACCTCGGTTTCGACGGCGGCGGAAAGCCCGGTGCTGGAAACGGCGCCTCGGCGTTCGTTATGCGAGCACAGGTGACCAACAGCCAAGTGAACGTGTTGTCGTAAATATGAACCGTAAGAAGCAATCGAAAACAGAGAAGGGGTTGGCAAAAACAGCCCTTTCTTTGCATCCTTTTGACAACCCAAAAAATTGGGCGACCGGTGGCTTCGATCGAGCGCCGTGGCCTCAAGAAAAGATAGCCGAGTTCCAAAGGCGCATCGACTCTGCTTTTGGTGCTGAAAAGGCTATCGTGTTGGTTTGGTCGGGCGATAGGTCTTACGGGGATGAGCTGTACGTAGACTGGCATGCGAACGGACTTCCGAAAGGACGGCCGGAAAAGAAACCTGTATTGCTATTCGGGGAATGGAAGGTTAACGATAAAGATTATTTATATATCGTACCCCCCAGATGGTGCTTAATGGAAGTTCATCACGGTTCGCAACTTGAAGATAGTTGGGAAGAATCCCGGTGGGTTTCCGACCCCGATATGATAGGCGGCAGGAAATGTATTCGTCCCGAGCGACCACCTGAATTTTATTACGTGCATTTGAATAATGCCGTGTTAGCGCACCACGAGCACCCATTACAACCAAAAGGAGTGCCCCCGTGCTGCAAGCGTCTGTGGGACGAGGACAAAAGAATTTGTTTCGGCCTCTATCGTGACCCGGATTTTCGTGATATCGAGATGATAGGCGGCATTCGCGCTAATCAGGATAAAGCGGGAGTGTCCCAAAGAAATGACACGAAACGAGACGCCAAAGTGGTGCAGCGGGCAAATCTTACAACCCGCCACTTTATGAAACAAATGGAGATTGGGCGCTCTCGTGCCGCGAAAGATTTGATCCTATCTGCCCCACGCCTATTTCTAGGAGACGTGTTGGACCGTCTGGGAAATACCATGTCCAATGCTCAATTAGAGAAAGAGGCTAAAAAGATTTTAACTAATTTTGAAGAACGGAGATTCGCTAAAATATGAGTTACGCACAAATGGCTACCGCCGAAGTAATTGATGAGCCGGTTTCGAATACCAGAGATGAAAATCTTGCCGCAACGAGGGTTATCTGGTATCCCGGTGATGATATTCCTCCGCATGAAAAACACGAGATGTCCAATGTTAAAGGATTCGGCGGGCGGTACATGCCTCAATTGCGCACCTTGCCAAAAAACAGCAAGGGAATGATCTATCGTTGTAAGTTCACGGCCCTCACGACCAGAATGCGCCCCGAGGCTTTAGCGATGATTCCTCCCGACGTAAGAGATTATTGGGACAAATCGTATGAGCAGACAACGGTGGTTGACGGCCAGGCCGTGAAACAAACCATTACCGGGTTTATGGGAAGCGATTTACTGGCCGCGAAAGAGGGTAGATTTGTTTCACGTCGTTCCAGTCATATAGCTTATAGAAAGCGTTTTCCGGGGCACGATGTAAGAATGGCTATTCAACGCTCGATGCCGAATGGTGTGGGAGGGGTAGTAGAAATTGAGGCACTTGTGGGCTCCACCGAGCAAGAGCGCCAGGCTGTACAGAATTTCTTTTTCCCTGAATGGGCAGAAATTGAAATAGGGCTTGCATCACTACCCGACACGTCTGACGAGCTTGAGGCGCATATCAAGCGTCGTCTATCTTCGTTAAAAACAAAAACGGAACGCGGTTATGTTTATAATGACGGACTATCAGTCGAATATGCCAAGAAATTGGAGTCTATCGGCGCGGATATGCTGAAAGCTTGTGAAGAGTACAAGCGGACGGGTGTACAGGTTATTGAAAAGGATGAGAATGCCTTTAAAAGCGCGTCGAAAGTTGATGAAGCGTACACTCATTCGCCTATCAGTGAACACCTTTTACCTCAATTGAAGTATCGCCGCAAGAGCGAGCTTATCACCGATAGCTCATCCGCTGTTGACCGCCTAGCCGATATTATGCTTAAGAAAGAGGCCGGCGGCGATGCCGTTAAACTCAAAGAACTTGAAATCGCGGAACGCCAACTATTTCTCGAAGAGGTCAAGTTGGGGATTAGGAACCCGGACGGGAGTATGAAAACTCCAAACGCAGCTACTCCGGACGTACCCTCAACATCGCCCGTCATCGCTGACGATGAGGAAACAGAAATACAGTCTCGTTTATGCGGACAACCCAAAGCGAATAACGAACCGTGCAAGCGAGTCCTTAAACCCGGCGAAATGTCGTGTTTCCAGCATCCGATTGAATGACAAGTTACATCGACTCCATTTTTCGTGTAAGGGACTTGCTTCGGAATCCGTACCCGCAAGCCCCTTCTTTTCATCAACTTTTGCGGCAGTGCTTAAGCGATCAGGCCGATATTGCCAACGAGCTTAACAACTCCGGCAAAACATGGACGGTGAATGAGTATCAGTTGAATTTTAACGGTGTTAACGACACCTACGATATTGATACTACGGATTTTGGAAAGGTCTTATTTGTTGTTCGTATCTTAAGCGGAAACCCGTATGTGCGGGCACTGCCGGTGCTCTTTGACGATTTAACGGAACTCGATTACGGAACGCTGATAGCGCCATTCAACTCTCTCTACTCTGCATGGATTCCGCCAATGGCGAACACGGTAGAGCGAATGGCCTTCTTCCAGACAGGGAATGTCAACCCTCAATGGAAAGTGAGAATTCAACCACTACCCCAACAGGCGTGTACGTATATTATTTCGTACGCGGCAGGGTGGAACGGTGATTCCAATCCCTTGAACTCGCTAATGTTGATGCCGTCGTACGTCACAATGTCGGAGCTAAGAAGCGCAAAGGCGATGCTTTCGTATTCCGAGTGGTTTGAGGATGAAATGCAGAACGTAATGAGGCGTAAACAGTTAGATGATTCCTACGATTATCAATTGAACAAAAAAGAGCCGCAGTTTGCAAAGTACATTAAGAGCATGAACCATCCGCGCATGGTTGAGGTTGGCTACGAAGACGATTATTAAGGAGAATTTGAATGCCCAACGCATATCCCGCCGCAGGTCGGCCACTACCTTTAGGCAATTATAGTGTTAGCCCTCCCGAACCCATTTGGGCGGCCATGCGTACATACGACTTCGTTATTCCAGACGGTGAGTATTCGTTTTGGGACGATGTGAGCGATGCCCGTTCATTTACGTTTCAGATCCAGTATGACGCGACCCCCTCGGGTAGTACGATAATCGAGATAGCAAGCGATCCGTCGTTTAGCGATGCGATCCCTCTTGATACGCTTCCTATGTCTACCGATAAATTGGCGATCTGGACAACCCGGGATGACGCTCATTACACGGGATGTGTAAGAATTAGTAATAATTCCGGGGAAGACATTAACAAGGTCTTTTTCCAGAAAGAAGTCACCGCAGGAGGCGCGCCGGTTCTGTAATGCCTCTCTCGTACAGATACCTAAAATTTGAAAGTGCTTTGCGAACTGCCCAAATAGTGGGTACCGGGCAAGCTTCTTTAGAGGCGGCTTACGGGGGGGATTGGGCTATCGCCTTAGATGGGTCGGAAATTCCTATATCTTCTTTCAAACAGAACATTCTTGCCGTGGGTGCAGAAATAGCTCACATTATCGGAAGCGATTCTCAGCATCCTTACAGGTCGATGATATACGGACGCTCGGCCAACATCGCAAATGGAGGTTCATCACCGACTCAGGATAATAACGGGGTAGAATTCGTTGGGGTGTTTGATGCTGTGAGAGACGCCGATACGCTGAATGTGATGACCTACCAACCCCCGCAAACGATAGAGGATGAACAGAACAGTTTTTTCAATACCGTTCCGCTCTACAACTATAATCTGTCGGGAAATTACATCCAATTCCCTCCGACCACGGCCAACGTATTCTTTGAGGGGTGCGTTTGGGATTTTGACACTCAGTCCAGTTTATTCGATTCTGACGGTGATTCCCCCTTGCCTCAGATGATAGCGAATACCTGGATAGCGGGTTTCATCGCTAATAGTGCTCAAGTGGGATGGACGGATGCAGCTAATGTGGTGCCGGGGTATGTCAACGCATATCAAAGGGGCATTCAGATTCTAAAAATGAGAGGTTCAGAAATGCCGAGCCTGCCTCTCGCGAGTATGAATAAGGTGGCAGGATAAACTATGAAAAAGAAAGCACATTTCACGGTAGATGATATGGAGATAGGTAAAAAATATCTCTTTACGGGTAAGGACGATGAATTTATCGGGATGGTCACAACCACTCGTGGCGATCCGAGAAGAGTGCTGAATCGGTGCGCTATCGTAGGCGGCTGTCAGTCCGAGGTCCCGATAACTGACGATGTGTCCGGCTATACAATAACTCCATGTGGCAAGGAAATGGAACTGGAAGTTCTGGGGCAGTCGGAATAAATGGCGTCAATCGGTGAAATCCTAGCCCGTGCCCGTGTTATCACAACCCAGATGGGCGGCGATGCGAATATGAGTCCGCTCATAGATAATAAATCCGGGCTGTATGCCTTACTGCGAAACTCGATTCGATACGTGTATAGAAAGTATGCAGGAAACCAGAAGTTCTTTGACGATATAAACGTAAGGCATCCGGTAACGATCACAACAGGCGCAGGAACCCTCCCCGATGAAGTGATTAGAGAATTTCTGCACCAAGCGCAGTTCGAAGACGCCACTCACTCATTAATTACCTACCAACCATATTCTATAGATTTTAACAGTGGGCAGAACTACGCCCAATTAGGATATGTCAATATAAACGGGGGAATTATTAGCTACCGCGCTCCTGCACCAGTTTTAGCGACTTATTCTGGAAGTTTATTTATAACTGTGCCGAGTATTCCCACACTGCCCGATAATTCGACGGATGATATTGATTTAGCGGAAGAGGCTTTGGAGGATATTATCGTAACAGTGGCGAAGGCTATCCGTGGCGAGGTTGAACTTGTTTAATGCCGACTTTAACAGCAGCACCATATCGCCCGTCAAGCCCCCTTACCGGAAATGAAGGGCTAGCTATTTACCGAGGGAGGAATGTAAAGTTCTTTGGCCTAGCTCCTAACCTATACCTCCGAAGCTATGCGGGGTCTGAAAATCTCAACGAACCTATCCCCGCCGTGCCCGTGACAGGCACTTTAGCTTTTTCACCTTTATCCAACCTTATTACCGGCACCGGCACGAATTTTCAGGGAGAGCTTCATTTCGGCGACACCATCAAGGCTGGAACGGAAGTGTTAAAGGTAATTCAGATCATCTCCGCAACAGAGTTTCGATCAGGGCGATTACCTCGCTCCACGGAAACAGTTGCCACGGCTACGATAGCTCCGGTACTTTTTCCTATAGATGTCAGTAGAGGTTCTCTGATTCATGGAAACGCAATTATTTTCGACAAGGGGACAATTGTAGCGGTCGGAAATGGAACATTAAGGGTCAACGGCTCTGTGTTGCCCGGAGAGTCCTTAAGCGCAACAAGACGCGCACAGGTGGCGCTTTATGATTCGGCTACAAAAACGTACGACGTGTACGACGTGGGCTTTGAGGATTCCCCGGACATTGCAAATACGGATATAACCGTCGTCGGCTCAGGCGGAACAAAGAATATGTCGGCGGGATATTATTCTTTCAAGGTGGTCTACTTTTCTACCGTCACGGACGGATGGGGCAATCCGACACCTACCATGCTTGCGGGAGGTATCGCGGGGTATCATATCACCGCCGCTAATTCTACTTTCGATTTCGATTTCTCAGGCGATACGCCTCCCGATAAAGCGGACGGATATATTATCTATGGTTCGCTGTTTAATAATTCCAGTGACCAATCCGCGCTTAATGCTATTCAGGGAGGATGGTTTCAAATCGGAGATCCGGTTCCCTTCACTTCTCTGACCGCCGGGCATTATGTTTTCGATTACACGGATTTTGACGCGAGCGTAACCGTATCGTTCGATAACGATCCACCTTCTGATGCGGAGTACGTTACGTCGCTCGATAGGTACGTGATGGTGCTATCGACCAATGGCCGGGGAGTTGACCTGACAGGAAGAGAGTCCGAAACATCTCCGGGGCCGTTTATCTCCCCAATGAAAGCGGAGAACTTCGACGCTTACCCAAGTGCGTATAAAGTGCCCACCGAAAAAGGAGAGACGATCGTAGGCTTTATCTCGGCAGCAGGGCGGTTCTTTGTGCTTACACCGAATACCTTGCAAGCCGTCACTCCGACCGGGCTCCCCACCGCACCCTTTACTTGCCGCCCGTTTTGGAGAAAGGGTTTTCAATCGCCGTACAACGCGACATTCGTGGATGATACGATTTACGCTTTTACGACCTCCGGGATGTATCGCTCTATCGCCCAGGGGGATGAAGGCAACGAGTCCAACACCTTTGCCGCCAACGTAACGAGTGAGACAAGGGATTGGTCGGGGGCTTATGTATTTACGGAGTATGACGACAAGAATAAAGAGATTTGCTTTATTTACTCTGCTGCCCAACAAAATGACAATGGATATTGGGAATCTATAATTCTGCCTTATAGCCTTGAGCAGCAGGACTTCGTGCCACCCGTGGTCCTGTCCGACCCGGCCCGTGATATGATCGTATCAGGCGTTGCAAATGTAAACGGACACCTTGAATTCATCGCCGGAGGCCGTAGAGCGGCCACTACCGACCAATGGGACACCTTCCGCTATGATACCGGCGATAATACGGGAGTTGGATGGTACATTGCCTGGAACTACCAGGACTCGGGAGTGGAATTGACTCCCAAAGTCATTAGAAATCCCAGGCCCAAAGGACTATTCACTAATGCAAAAGTGCAGTTATACGCAACGTTTCCAAATAGCGATATAGACGTTAGCGATTTAGAAACCGGCGCAAATCCTGTGGTAGAATTTGATTTAGAGGATTCTACGTCAGTGAAACAATACAAGATTTTCAAACGTAAAATGAAAAATGCCTTAATGTGGACTGCAAGAATTGAAGGAAATACGGCAATGGTGGGTGAGATGAATCAATTCCATGAGCTTGCGCTGGATGTGGCCGTATCAGGGCAAAATCGCTAGAAAATGTTATAATAATAAAGGACTTACGGAGTTTTAACGCCTCCGTAAGTCCAATCAAAATCAACCTATTACGGAGGTCGAAAATGACAAGAAAAAGAATAGCACGTCTGTGTAGTATTGAAAATTGTGAGCGTAAGCACTGGTCTGGCGGTTTATGCGGATTACACCACCAGCGACGGGTAAAGTGGGGTGATCCTCATTTTGTCTTTATAAGGACCAAGGGCGTTTGCGCAGTCAAGGACTGTGAGCAATCTGCCCACAGTCGGGGGATGTGCGCAAAGCACTGGACGCGGAATTATAAATATGGCTCACCTGATATTTGTAAATTATCTCGCTTAAAAGGCGACACGCCTGAGCAGCGATTTTGGTCTGCTGTTGCCGTCACGGCAGATGACGCAAAATGCTGGGAATGGCAGCGCGGAAAAACAGGCGGATATGGGTTGTTTGTTAGTCAAGGCAAAAATGGCTCGCTCACCGCTTTTCATGGATGATTACTAACAACCGTGAACCGAAGCTCCATATACTGCATTCTTGTGATAATCCGTCGCGTGTTAATCCGAAGCACCTCCGAGAAGGCACTGACGCAGACAATGTGCAAGATATGATGGAGCGCGGACGCTATGCCAAAGGGCAACAACGTTGCAAACACGCATTAGCTACGGAGGTGGTGATTCGAATTAAAGAGATGCTGGCAAAAGGAGACAGTAATCGACGCATTGCAAGTGAGACTGGCGTTAATCATGCGCGAGTGTACGAAATTAAGAAAGGTGTAACCTATAAATGGGTTGAGATATCAGGACAGCAACGATAATGGTACAAAATAAATTCGCCAGTGATGACCCATACATTTTGCCTGCATTGTCGGCGACCGCGAGAACTAATCAGGCAGACTTACAAGTGATTGTCCGCGAAACCGATCATCTTAAGGCCACTTCCGCTTACTTTCAAAATCAAGGGCTTACGAATAACCCGGCAAATCCCGTGTCCAATGCAACTCTGGTAGCCCAAGGCACTGTCGGCAACGCTGTTGGTGACGGGGAGATTATCGATCCGAACACTTGCCCGGAAATAAATCAATGGGTGCGCGTGAGGGATGATCTAGTATGGGTGCCGAAACAAGTTAAAGACCTTACACTGGATGACTGGCTATGGAACCCGTTCACCCAGGAATTCGAACAGCTTGTTTGTGCCGACATTATCGAAAACTCTGTTATTTGGGGCGTACACACAACCAACGGAATTCACTCTTACGGCTCACCGTCTCATCCTTTAATGGAGGGAACTTGGGATAACAAGGGAACCGCGCTTGAGAAGGTTCGGCTTAATATGAATACATGGTCGGTCGTCTCTGGAGATACGGCTTATACAAGGGTGTCGAAAATATTTAAGAGACGAACCAAGGGAACCGTGCGACACCTTGAAACAGCGGGGCCGGGACATATTTACTGTGCGGGGTCTACGCCAAATAAGATGTTAGCTTTTCATAATTTAAAACCAAATCCAGACCGATGACACGACTACTTTCTTTAGAACGAGACAGAGATATTATTCTCGCGTATCACGAGGTCGAACAAAACGCCCCGCAATGGTTTCGCGACGGGTCGGATGTCTGGCAGAAGGACGATTTACTCGAATGGTGCAAAAGACATCATAAAATATACGAGATTGAAAACAAGGCGCTTCTCTATGTGGAGCCCACGGGTGAAGTTCATTTCAGTGTTAAAAGAGGCGAGAACGGATTAGACCTTATCCCGGCTCTACTCGAAATTCGGGCGGAGCTATTCAAAGAGTTCGATACTTTGTACGGCTGGATGCTCAAACAAAACAGGGGGCTAAAAAAGATTTGTGAATCTGTCGGATTCAAATATGAGGGGTTTAGGGTGTTTCACGGTGTTGTAAAAAACCGGGTTGCCGAGTGGCATTGTCATTCAATGGAAAAGAGTAGTAATTAAAGTGAAAGTTTGTTAGTATTTTAGCGAGAGAACGCTTTGGTTCGCCGTCCGTTCGGGGTAAATGTCCTGAAAGGGCGGTTTTCTATTTTTACATGGGCAAAAAGAAAACTACCACCACTAACCAAGTCGCTTGGAGCAATCCACCGACGACCCAGGCTGTAACGAACTTACAGAGTCAGGTAGACCAAGGTGGTGATTATGCAACGCCTATCCATGCGGCTTACGGGCGATCCTTGAACTCCCTACAAAGAAGTTATAACAGCCCATTAGGGGCGTACACTACAGCCGATGTAAAAGATAAGTCCATGAGAGCGCAAAAGGCCGACCTGTTTCAAAACATGGGAATCGATCTGGCCAACGCTTCGCAGCAAAACGCGGATTCGAAGTTTAACAGGCAGGCTACTGTGGCGGGTTTTACACAGCCGTCTATGTATCAATCCGGGGGCACTAATACCCTGAGCGACCCGTTCGGCCAAGCCATGCAGTTAGGGCAGATGATTTCTAACGTGGCAAGCGCGGGTTTAAGTTGATAGTAGAACCGAACAGCGTACTTCTTTGGAGTTCAGGGATCGAGTCCACGCTGCTACTCGCGATGTTGTTAGATCAAGGTGCCGAGTTCGATATAGTTCAGTTTCGAAGCTTGTGGACGTCGGTTCAAAGAAAGCGTGCCGATGATTTGATAAAAAGATGGAACCTTAAAGTTTTCGATTATGCGCCAAGGGATTTATTTTTTGTCGCGAATAGTGAGAAAACTTCTTTAGTATTCGATTACGGGATTCCTTTAATGAGAGACGTACTGCCGTCCGATACTTGTGCAAACACCTTGACTCAGGTTACAAGGAATCCGAGGGTGCCGCGAAAATGGGACACTTACATTATCGGCACGCGCAAAGACGACGTGTACTGGACGCACGAGACTTTAATACCAGGTGAACGGTTCGAGCAGGCGGGGATGAAGTTTTGGGCACCGCTTTACGACTACACCAGAGAACGGGCAATGGCAATGGCAAAGGAATATGGATTAGTTGAAGAAGTACCGGAAAATGATTCTGGCGTCATTCACCTTTGCACAAAATGTCTCAACACGACGGTTGATAAAGTTTTTTGTCCCGCAGAGCAAGAATGGATACCTACTATACAATGGCAACCGGAGCAGAATTTAGCGTATCTCAGGAGCATGAACCATGTTTAATTATACACAAGCCGTTACGACATCATATCAGCAACTCTCTGCCTTACTTATTGCGGCGGGGGTAGCCGAAACCGCTATACTTGGCGAGGCGGGCTTTATCCGTAATCTTGATACGGATAACAACTTGTTTGTAGCGGCAGGTTATGCGGAAGCTCCGGCTACGGACGAAGGCATTCTTGCTCCCCTTCAAACTATTTTGTTTGGCCCCGGACTTAACGCTAATCTTGTATGGGTCAAGGGCGGCGGCTCGATAAATGCGAATATCGCGGAAGGTTTTGCGGGCGTTACTTCGCCGGTCATCGACGGGGTTATTGGCACTATTGACCTTACGGCCAGCCAGGTTCCAAAGGGTGACGGCGCGGGCGGGTTGATCGCTTCAAGCGTTGCTGACAATGGCACTACCGTAACTCTAACAGGCACCGATCTATCTTTATCTAACGGCAATATTGTAGCAAACGGAGATATTCTTTCCGTAGGCGGTGGAGTGGGGTACGGTGTCGGAGACGCGGTTACTCAGGGCACGAGTAGGACGCAAGGGGTTACGATCAACGCCCCGTCCGGTGCCATCACACTGTTTTCAGCGGCAGGCTCCGCCACTCCGAGATCATTTACGGTCACTAATTCTATCGTAGCCGCTACCGACACCATCATTGTTAACCAAAAATCGGGCACTGATTTGTATGAGATTTTCATTACGGCGGTGGCGGACGGAAGTTTCAGGATAACCAGTTTTACCACTGGTGGCACGACCACTGAAACACCTGTATTTAACTTTAACGTTATTAAGGGCAGTATTGAGACGTAATGGAAATCTCGATGGCTCAAAGCGTAATTGCTCGTAAGAATGAGACATGGCGAGGCTCACCCACCCCTTGATATGACAAATGAAAATGGCAACGGCATTACCGTCACGAAATCTCAAATCAGCTTTTGGGCGACGACTGTTGTTGCTATTATTACCGTTGGAGCGGCTTGGTATGGAGCATCCCGACCCGTACAGCCCGAATCCAGCTCCAATAATCAGCAGCAAATTTTGGCGAACCAGGCATATGTCATGCAACAAGTCGGGAAAGTCGATAATTTAGAGGCTAACCAAAAGACGATGATCGCCAACCAGAAAATCTTACTGGATAAGTTGGAAGGACTGGAAAAGAAGGTGAGTAGGTAGGCAAGGAGAGAAACATTTTTTCTGTATGCCAGGTAACAGACATATAGCCTTTTCTTATGATTTAATATTGGGCAGGATTATTCATTAATCCTCAATCCCAAACATTAAAGGAAAGAACACAACTATGAAATTCTTGATACTAACTCTCATTTTGTTACTAGGCGCGTTCACGGCCTCCGCCGAGCGCATTACTGACTTCGGCGCGGTGCCGAATGATGGCATTTCGGATGCTCAAGCCATACAGGACGCGCTCGCCTCGGTAGAGCAAGGCTGTGGCGGTGAAGTGGTGATTCCGAAGGGCGAGTTCCTGGTAGATGATACCATTGCTACAAACTTTTCACATTGCGGATGGCTGCATCTTACATTAAGAGGCGAGCCGGGCGCGGAGTTAAGAATATCGACCACGAGCCAGATTACGTTCATAATGAGCAGCCTGCTTAGTTTGCAGGTTAAGGACATTACATTTTTAGGGGTCAACGTCGCGCCTCCAAATTCCGCATTCTACGATGCGTCGATGGTATTTCAGGTCTTTAGCGTTGGAACGGCTGTATTCGATCATGTGAATTTCTACGGACTGGCGGTTACCCAGTCGATGATCCGCGCTCTGAATACCAACTTAACCGTGACGCACGCGCAGTTTAGCGGCAGTCTTGCAACTTATCCTGATGGCGCGTACATTCTGGGCGATAAAGACACTTCGGGTAACGGTTGGCAGTCGATCACCGTAAATGAATGCGAGTTTATAGATTACGTTAATTACAAAACCGGATATTTGAATAAGACGCCCTATGTATTGACCGGCGCTTATATCAGGACGACAGCGCCAAATCCGGGAGGAGCGGCCCGCACGAGAGGCAAGCTGGAAGTAAGGAATTCCACCTTTGACGAGGGCGCAAATGCCTCCATTGTGGCTACCGACACGCCTTATGTCGTGGTGAGCGAAGTGGCGATCAATCTCAATATCGGCACCAACGCGACCGGTATCAGGCTAACGAACGTGGAGAGCGCGGAGGTGGATCGCTCCATCGGAGACTGGGCGGCGGGATATTTTATCACCACCAATAATGTGACGCGGGTAAGAGTTAGTCTACTGACCATGAAAGCGGGCGCACATTTTTGGCGCAATCTGGGGCATACATATCTGGTACAAGGATGGTGTCCGGGGTGTGATCCTTGAAGTACGACCTTGCAATAAACGAATTGAAAAACTCGCTCGACACGGTGAAAATTAATTTACCGATAAACGAACGAGAGGGAAACAAAGGACAGGCCGCTCTTGAAAAACGGGTAGCGGCCTCCATCGAAAGTGCATTAGATATTTTGAAGCCCAAAGTTTATAAAACTAAAAAAGACTGGGCAACAGATCATAAAGCTCGCGCAAAACATCCTCGCGCATAACAAGAAAGGACGTGGACTTCAAATCGTACAAGCGCCGGATGCCTTTTGAAGTAACCTATAGAAATCAGGTGCGAATTTAAATCATGTCATTTCAAACACCAACACCAACAGCCTTTTCAAACGATATCACCACAAAAACGGCGTTACGGTCGAACTTTTTAATCAATAAGACGCCGCTCGGGAGTACGCCTGTGGCGACTGTCAGTTTCAATGAGTATTCAACCGGGGGCGATTTGCTTATCGTTCTTACACTCACGAACTTTATCGTCGGTACTATCCCCGCAGCGAATGCCGCGCTTGCCGTAGGAGCCGCTTTGTACACTTTCCCGGCAGGTGACCAGCATCTTGAGACGGCTTTCAGTTTCTGGGGATTGGCGCTCACACTGCCCAGCACAGGAGTTGCCTGTAATACGGCGCTAGGTTCCGTAGTCGGGTCGGGTGCGGTTGCCACATTAGCAGGCACCGCAACTTTCATGGACCGGCTTACTCAGCAAGCTATTACCAGTGCGGCAGGTGGGGGTACGGCGGTCAATGCGGGACCGATCGGAGCGACCGCAGGTATTCAGACGGGAATCGCTCTGAACGGAACAGGTGCAGTTAAAACGGTTTACCTTAATGCAGCCGGTACATTTGCTACGGGAAACGCGGGGTCGCTACTCGCCAACGGTCAAATTTATATTAAGGCAACTCGTTTTTCAGGATTGTCCTGATCTGATACAAGGGGGGTGTCCCTTGATGCCCCTCTCTAAAAACCTATGCCCGTAATTACATATCCTAACTCTTTCTACGACCCGACCTTTACCGGCAATGTCGGTATCGCTAATGCGGAAACCCCGGTTAATCTATTTGCGCGTCTGTTTACGGACGACGATGGGGCGCTGAATATTGCCTTAACGGAGCTACCCGCCGAAGCTCCCGACGCGGCTTTAGCAGGTGGGGGCGCAGGAAATGTTAATAACGGAGTACATTCGTATCTCGTTACTTTCGTTACCGCATCCGGGGAAACTCAAGCGGGCGAGGCATCCGATCCTGTTACGGTTGTAGACAAGACCCTGGACGGTAAGGTTGCCTTAACGAACATCCCAATCGGGTCTACTTACGTTACTGCTCGTAAAATCTACCGTACCGAAGCGGGTGGAGCAACCTACAAACTTCTCACTACGATAGCCAATAATACAGCTACGACGTATACCGATAATACGGCAGATGGGAGCTTAACAACTGCTCCGCCTATTTTCAATACGGCGATAGATACAAGGGTTCTGATTGGACAGGATGGTATTGAATTACCACCAATCAATCTCAGCGACCTAGCTCCATTGGCTGCGTTTTCTCAGATTGCAAACGAAACAGCCACTTCCGCCACGCCTACCGCCGTCAAGATGATGGGCATACCGGGGCAGACGAGTACCGCTACCGCCGCAGGAACGACTACTTTAACCAACGTCTCGAAAGGTCAGCAGATATTCACGGGCGCGACTACTCAAACGGTTGTTCTGCCCGTTGTCACGACACTTCCAGTTCTGGGATTTGGTTACTGGATCATAAATAATTCCAGTGGGGCGCTTACGGTCAATTCCAGTGGCGCTAACCTCGTTTTAACCATTGCGGCCGGGGCTAGGGCCTTAGTGTTCTGTAAACTGCTTACAGGGACAAGTGCAGCGTCGTGGGATTATGTTTATGTAACTACGGGTATCACCAACTCCGCCCCCGCGAACGCGCTAACAAAAAGCGATGGTACGAATTTGGTGGCAAGCCAGATTACGGATGATGGGACGACAGCCAATGTTGCAAACGCTTTAACCGTAGACGGTAGTCCTGTTATCTTGGACGGCTCATCGGTAAGCATAGGAACGGGTGACGCAACGGCAACTCTTAATGGTTCCACTCCCTCTGCCGCCTTCGGGGCGGGCGGAGCGTTGTTTACCATAGACGGAAATACGAATACTGCAAATATTACGGCGCCTGGTGGGTTTTTGGTAAATGGTAGCGCGGTGGCCAATTCGACTTCTGGTGTATATACTCCGACCTTAACCAACGGAACAAATATGGCCGCGTCCACGGCTTTCGAGTGTCAGTATATGAGTGTTGGTTCTGTTATTACCGTTTCCGGCAAGGTTATTGTAGATCCGACGTCGGTTGGTAATACAATTCTGGGACTAAGCCTTCCAATTGCATCGAATCTTGGAGCGGAAGAGGATTGTGCGGGTACGGCGTTCGGTCCCGGTATTGCGGGGCTTGGGGCGGCCATTCTTGGAGATGCGGCTAATAATCGAGCCCAAATGCAGTGGACGGCAGCTGATTTTACAAGCCAATCAATGTTTTTTAGTTTTACGTATCAGCAAATAATGTAAATGGCAACTTGTATTATTCAATCCCAGGTGCTCACCCCCCGCTGGAATTGGGGAGGCGAGATCGCGTACCTTCGCATTTTTGCATCCGCGCCCTTCTATGATACTGACGGGAACTACATTGCTAACGGGTCAGTTACAAATCCTAACTCGTTTTTCGCCCAATACGAATGTACGGTGGCCGGAACCATCGTTACTATTCCTCAGGTCACGATAGCAACAACTACGGATTCGAGCGTCCCGACCGTAGTTTATACAGCAACACTTTTCGATTACACGGGAACGCCGAGATACACCCTGCTTTCTCAGTTTTTCGTAGACCCATTCAATATCGAATCTTCTGTACCTCCGAACGTGCTTGTTCAGTTAGCGGGGTCTACCCTGTCCAACGGAACGTATACTTATCGAGGACAGGCTAACGGTAAATACTATTACAACCTTGCCGGACAAGCTACCTCGACCACTCTCTACGTTCTTATCTGGACAGGTTCGCAGTGGAAGTTAACTAGTAATATTGGAACGTCACTTTATACGTCCTCGGATGATGAATTATATCCTTACAATGCAGTATGGAGTCAGAATTTAGGATTAGCACCTGTTCCGAACTTTAGCCCAGTTATTTCGGTGGTAGCGACGAATTGGGAAGACCTGACGGCTTCCAATCAAGGATCTATTCCCTTCGCCCAACCGTTAAACGCATACTGGACGATTCCGCAAGTAAAAGAATACGTCCTTAGAAATCAAAGTCCGATTAATTTCGCCTCGGTTGGCGCGGCGGGAAAAGTCTTTCTCGACACAAATCCGATCAACCCCCAGATACCAATAGCAGTAGCTTCGAATTCTAACCGCATAAGCAGGGTCTTGAGTGAGGACTACGGGAATGATCTGGCGACGGCGATAGACGAGATAGGCTCCATTCCCACGGTGCTGATAATCAAGGACAACACGACCATTACGACCGACCTCGCTACGGATGCCAATACTGTTTTAGAGTTTCAGCAAGGCGCGATGGTGATTAATGACGGTGGAACATTGGAAATCAACGGTGAGATATTAAATACAAATACTCTCGTCCCGTACTTCTCTGGATTTGCCGCAGGAGAAGTCGCTCTAGCCAATAGTCCTGCTCAAGTGTCCTCCGAGATAGTGGACACCGGGACGGATTCTATTTCCGACCGGGTAGAGATCGTGGACGCCATGTTTGCAAGTAAAGCGTACCAGCTGATCTGCTACCCCCGGCCTATCACCAAGTCCGTGAATATTTTGAATTTTTCCCACATTAGTTTTATGGCCGGGGAATTTACTAATATCCGCAATGACAATGTTGGGTTAGCCGCATTCGGGATAGCCTCGAATACCACAGTAACAGGAGTGCCGGGACAGACTGTGATTTTCGAATCTACCCATAATAATATGGGCGCAATATTTTCACCGCCGGATGCAGACGATACGATAGCGGTTGAGAATATATACTATTCGGGACTGACCTTTAAAGGCTCGTCGGGGCAGAACTTGCTCGGATTTGCGAATACCATCGGAACCGGTGCGTGTTCGAATGGAGGCATCTATAATTGTATCTTTGACGAAACGCACTACTACAATAGTCTCGGGGGCGTAGCAAACTCTGGGAATCATGGGTTTAATCTTGCAATAGAGAATTGTGTGTTTATCAACCCGAAAGGTGGTCAGCCGGTAGCGATCCCGAACTGTGACGTTGCCCGCATTATCGGCAATACTTTTTATGTTGAATCCCTGTCCGTTACCGGGGATATGATAGACTCCGAACCAAACACGGACGATGATCGCGTGTCGGATCTCGCGATCATGAACAACACGTTCGCGATCTTGGGGCCGAACGATTTTTCATTTGCGGGGTCGCCCATTTTAGTACAAGCGGGCCCGACGCCTTCTATTAACCGGGTAATCATAGCGAACAATACCATGTATGGGGCAGCGCTCGGAGCCGCCAGTCTCTCGCCCATGACCGTGGGAGCACAATGCATCGGGGTGCAAGACCTTCAGGTGTACGACAATCATGTCCAGAGCGCGTATCAGCAAGGGGCATTCAGTTTCACACTGTGTAGAAATATATCTTTACATGACAATACTGCTATTCAGTGCGGTTCCGTGGGAGCCGATATTCCGGGGTTGGCGTGGATGCAGGGAGTTGCATTTAGCGACGTTTACAACAACATTGCCAATGAAGTGGTGGGCGTCATGCCTCAAAAAACCAACATCATTGAGAGGGAGATAGATTTCGTTGTTACCGTGAACGGGGCGACCATCACACGAACCGGTATTAATTCTTACAGGTTTTACGATCTTTTCGAAGAACTGTCCGTAGTAATTAATAACGCAACCTATACAGTAGATACGTATATTAGTCAGAACGAGATTACTACCACCACTTCTATAGGCACTTATACGCCGCTTGCTTTCACCGCTGCCGATGTGACGATCGGAACCGGCAATATTCACATTCCGGGGCATGGATATATCACAGGGGGTAAGGTTAACCCGACGACAGCCGGAACGCTTCCTGTTAATGCCGGATTAGTAGCGGGAACTCCTGTTTATATTATCAGGGTCGATAACAATAATCTTAAGCTTGCAACGACCTACGAGAACGCAATTAATAATGTTCCAATGACGTACTCGGGGGCTGGGTCAGGAACATCTACCATAACCCCGGTAATGACCACGCTCTTTTCATCTAATACCTATCAAGGGAATAAAGCGGATGATGGAATTGTGCTGGAACCAAACGGCGCGTCGCTCATTCTTGGTGACTATCGGAGAGAGATTAAGGACTGGTTACCTATTTCCATTACCTCGAATCAGGATAATTACGCTCCGAGTAGAAATGCTTACCGCTTGGACTTCACCACGGATGCGAGTAGAAATCTCACCGGATTAGTGTTTACCCAACCTCCTCAACTAAATGGCGAAAAGCACTGGATTCGGAATACCGGGAGCTTTAACTTAGTGCTATCCCATCAATCGGGGAGCTCCTCGGCGGCTAACAGGTTTTTCTGCAATACAGGTGCGAACATCACTCTAACCCCTAACGATTCGGCACATATCGAATACGATACAAACGGGTTTTGGTTCGTCTATAAGGATTTAAGTACAATTGCCGTAGGGGATTTACCGACCGGCATCCCTGCGACCAGCATAGGAAATGGTGATGTTAACAATGCGGAACTTTCTTATGTAAATGGCGTTACCTCCGCAATTCAGACACAATTAGATGCGAAAGCTCCCCTTGTGTCACCCTCGCTGACAACCCCATCCCTTGGAGTAGCGGCCGGAACAAGCCTGAATCTTTCAGGGGCGTTAGTGGTCGGTGCGGGGACATCTCTCACTAAACTCTTACGGGGTTCTGTTACAATAGACCCTGCTTCGGTAGCGGCAAATACAATAGCAACCCAGACCTTTACATTAACAGGGGCAGTAGCCGGAGACTCGTTAATATTGAATATCCCGACAGCCGGACTAACGGCGGGACTATTGGTTGAAATGTTTTGGGTGTCAGCCGCAAATCAGATCAGTGTTACGTTTAACAATACGACGGGCGGCGCAATCGATGAAAGCTCCGCAACCTGGTTCTATACTGTAATAAGATCGTGAACATAGACATTAAAAAGCTTTTAGAAGGATTTGCGAAGGGCGATAAATTAAAGCCCGCTGAAATGACGCTTACCCCGTCACAGTCAGCGGTGAAGGGGCTACTTGATCCTCCCACCGATCCTAATCAATACAGCTTGCCAGAGAACGCCCAGCCCATTACGCCGCAATTTCCGGGTAGCGGGAGGGCTCTGTTGCCTGAACCAAACTCTACCTCCGATACGGGGCAAGAAATGGGCTATCCCGAGGTTTACCAACCGACCACTTCACCTGTGCAGCCAACGGAAGATGCTCGTGCATTATCAGATACCTTGTCCGGTACGGTAAGACAAGGAACGCCCCAAGAATATCTTGATATGGGCAGGCAGCGTGTCAGTGATGCTGCAAATGCCCCGATTGAGAAGCAAAAGAAATGGAAAGACTTTCTGGCTTACGGGATTCAGGGGGCGCAAAACTTTTTTAATCCGGGTCAGACCACCCCGATTGTTGGGTACGGAAGAATTAAACATGACGCAGCTTTACGAAACGCTCAGAAAGATTTACTTCCATTGGAAGAGCAGGAAAATAACAGACTCGGACTGGAACAGAAAGGGGCTAACGTGGAACGTGCCCGCGCTGACGCTCTCGACACCTATACTAAGCCCGCCCGTGAAGCCGCAGAACAACAAACCAGAATCCGGTTGCAACAAATGAAGGATAATGCAGCAGGGCAGAAATGGAAGCAAGTTCTCCGCAACGGCAGATATTTTAAACAGTACGGGGATGGGCGCGAAGAGCCGCTTAAAAATGCTAAAGGCGAACAAGAGGTCGAGGCCTCCAAGCTGCCGATCAAAACAACGGTGAACGGGCAAGAGGTCTGGACTGTCGGGGATAAGGTGATCGACCGCGACATTGCGGAGAAATATCGTCAAGCTCAAATGAACTTTGAGGCTGATAAGTATAATACCGAAGAGATAAACGATTATCAGGAAAATATCACGAAATGGGCTACAGATGAGGCCAAACGGAAACAAGACACTTTGCAATGGCAAAACGACGCCAATACGAAAATAGCCGAAGCTGATACTTTGGATGCCCAAGCAATGGAAGCCGTCCAACGTGCCGATAAATTAAAAGCTGATAACTACGATGATTCGGATGCTCGTAAAGAAGCTAATAAGTTAAAAGCGGAGGCCGTTAAAGCCCGCAAGGAAGGGGAAGCGTCCTCGAATAAGGCGGCAAATTCCAAATCGTTACCAATGCCGTCAAAACCTAAAGCTAAACTTTCCGCGCCCAACTTAAGTGGGCGTTATAGCGGCCAGGTCTTTCCTAGTCCTACCACGCTCAAATCAGCTTTTCCCGGCAAATCCGAGACAGAAATCCGTGCTATAGTAGAGGGGCAAGGCGGTAAATTTCAGTAATGTCGGTTCTGCCAGATCTAGCGCAATTCGCAATTAAACAATCTCCAAAGAAGGTGGGCGATGAAACCGTGCCACGCGTTGTCGATGACGAGCTCGCAAAACTCGGTTGGAGTGACAATGCCCGCTTATCGTTTTTAGGAGACGTTGGGCGTGAGAACTCGTGGAACCGCGATACTATTTTTGCGGGCCACAACGACCCTGCTAATAATGCTCGTAATCGTGGCATTATCAGTTGGCAAGGCGACCGCCGGGAAAAATTGGACAACTTCCTCAAGCAAGACGGATCTTACGGCAAGAATGATGACAATGAGCTACGGGGAATGGTTCGATTTATGGATTCCGAAATGCGTGACTCTCCTGAGTGGAAAAATATTCACTCAAAGATGCGCGATCCGAATATTTCTACTTATGATGCGTCAGAGAATCTAAGAAGGTATATCAAGTACAATCCGGGTGGAAAATACAACACCTCCGATCCTGATTTCCGAGTGGCTAATAACGCGAAGTGGGCCAAAAAAGCCGAGGGGTTAGGGCTAGGGAGGCTACCCGATTTATCTGGTTTTTCCACTGATGCGAAGTTACCAGATTTATCCCAATTTAATATTGGACAGGCGGAACAGTCCCCCGAGCCACCCCAACGCCTATCCGGCACAGACTTCCTCGAAGGCGGCACGGCTAACGAGCTATTAAAGACCCCTGACATTACAGAGCAGTTTCCGGGCGGTAAGAGTATGTCTGCACCGCCCAGCAAGCAATTACCTTCAAAACAGCCTGTAGTGCCACGAAACGCGCCAAATGGGGGCACTGTAGAAGTATCTGCAACCGTTGGCCAGCCTCAGATTGACGATTCGCGGGTGACGGAATCTCCAACCACATGGAAAGCGGGTGATAAGGAGCAATCCGACGACGAACTTTTAAGCGGCGGAGATGTCTTTCACATCAATCTGAAAGGTGTGGATAAAAAGAATAAAAACAGCGTCGCCGTTCAACAAATAGTTTCTCACCTGTCCCGCCAATACGGAGTTCCGGCAGACCAGATCATTTCTCACCTTCACGGATTCGAGCAAGGCGATATTGCGGGAGATAATGAGGACGTGGAAATCACAGTGCCTCGGGATGTTATCGCTTCTTTTGCCGGGAAAGATGCCGTGCTGAAAAAGGTCAAGGACGAGCGTAGGGCGCAGATAGAACCCCTGTACGAGCAGCAAAGGGACGCACTTGTGAAGCGTCAGGCCGAAGATCCGAAACTGGAAGATGTGTCGAATAAGGCCGCGCAGCCTTTTGACGAAAATATCAAGGCGCAGGCCATACAAAATATTGACGAATATTTACAGGACGAGCAAGTTCCAGATGAGAAGCGCCGGCAGATGGTGCAGGACGAGTACCGCAGACTGTCCTCCAATGAAAACATTGAAAATAAACCCATAGAAGAAGGTTTGCGAGCACAGAATGAAGCGGGAAATGCGACCCTTAATAAATACTTGAATTATGGATTGGGTTCCGCCGAACAGCTTGGCGCGGGGATGCTTCATTACATCAATAAACTCCCTAACGTAAATCTTACGGGTGACGCTAACGACGAGCACTTGACCGAATGGCTCGAAAAGAAATTAAGGGCGTACGGTAACACTCGTGAAAAGCTATCCGAAGAAGCTCCCAAGCCTGAATCGTTTTTAGGTGAACTTGCGGATATGGGCGCGAAGTCTGTTTATGACCTGCCTCGTATCTTCTCTCTTCCCGGTGGTGCGGCAATGACCTTCGGGGGCGATACGTTTCTGAAAGATGTTGGCGAGAAAAACGGTGCGGATATTGAAAGCATCAAAAAAGGTGGACAGGCCGCAATTTTAGGCAAGATCCTGGAAGTAGCCGGAGGTGCGGGGAAGTTCGCCGACAGCACGAATAAGCTGATTCAACGTGGAGTGTCATTAGGTTCCGTGGTAGGGGCGACAACAGGGGTCGGATTACTCGAAGGACAGAACCCAAAGGATGCTTTCAAAGAAGGCATCAAAATGGGATTGTTCGACATAGTGATGCACGCCGGCGGTGATGCGAAAGCTCTGAAGGATGTCGTATTCAAAGCTACGGATGGAAAGAACGAAACCTACGTCACTGTAAAACCGGACGGCGAGGCGATAGAGGTCGAAAAGCCTGAACAACCTACTCCAATTTTGAACGTGTCGGAACGTCTAACGCCTGAGGAACTGGAGCAGCAGGCGCAGTTTCGAAAACAGGATAAGCCCGCGAAAGCCAAAACCCCCGCACCCGTGGATATTCCTAAGACAATGGGAGGTGAACACCCCTCTGACTTAAAAACGGATGTGGAGTTGCGTGCAGAGAATAAGCCCGTAGAATCCCCCGTAAAGGAAAAGCCTGTAACCCCCGCACCAGAGGCTAAAAAGCCCACAGCGCCCACTACAGGCGAAATGGCGGGGGTTAAGAAGCCTAAGTTGCCACCAATGGAGGATAACTACCTCAAAGATTTATCTCATTACACGCCCAAGCTGTATCGAGAAACAAGTGCTGAAAACGCTTTAGAAATAGTGAGCAAAAATTCACTTAGCAAGCCTGAGCAATTATTTGTCGCGAATACTCCTAATCTGGCAAAAGGACAGGGGCAAAATAAGGGCGTCCTAATCGAGATGAATTCCCAAGGAATTCGTGGACAGGTGAATCGTTCCAAGCCGGGATTTGAAATCGCCTATGAAAACGGCGAGGCTGAATTTCAAGCAAAACATATCAAGGGTAAGACACTCGAAGATAACGTTACGAAAGTGACGTTGATGCCCGAAGCCTTTAAGCAAACTCGCGGCAAATTATTGGACACGACCTTAACAAAGCAAGGATGGGTAAGAACGACTGATGGTGATAATGTCGTATTCACGCGCTCCAGCCTACTTCCAAACAAGGGTAAAACAGAGATTGCCGACGACCTCAACCCTTTCGCCAAAAACAAGATCATCACCACCGACAAGGTAGAAGTGACTCCGCTTAAGATTGGCGATGAAGTAACGAACGGAAACTATACTGGGAAAGTGTTCAAAGATAAAAGCGGTGAATTGCGTGTCGAGCGAAAGACCGGACAAATCCATCCATTATCTGAGGCATGGGGGAAGACCGGCAAGCAGTTAGCTCTTGAAAAAAGAATACTCAAAGAGAGCAAGAAAACTTTCACAAATGCCGAAGGTTTAAAGATTGGCGACGCGGCAACCAGCGAAGGGAATACGGGCAAAGTTTACTCTCATGGCGGGAAGTTGCGCGTCAAATATGAAAAAGACGGCTCCATAAAAAGCGAACCGATAAATGATTCATGGAAAAAAGCGGAAGCAACTCCATCTTTAACTAAAAAATCTTTAAGCGAAGTGCCACCGAAACCAAAAGATTGGACCCCGGAGACAGGGGCAGTGTCTACAGACTTACTAACCGCCGTACCGCGCATGATAAAAGCGGCACACGACTATATATCGGTCGAGCCGATACCGAAGCTCCAAAAAGCCGAAGTAGGCGAAGAGGCGCGGCGGCACGCGGCGGCACGCATCGCCGTCCCGCACGTGGTTAATGATTATTTGGCAAAAGTGTTTCCGAATCAATATCTGAACCCGGAGGCAATGTCACGCACTGTCGATATTCTTAATAAGGACAATATTCTCGGTGGTTATTACGAGTTTTTGGATCGAGCCGAAAAAGCGAGAGATGTCGGTGACGATGCTGCGGCAGAAAAATGGCAGCAGCGCGCCGAAAATATCGGGGAGGTCAATGACATTGATGCTTTACAGTCCGAGGTCGAGGCATCTCAGGGTGACCCGGAAATCTCAGATAATATCGAGCGATGGAAAAAGGTCGTCAATCCTGCGCTTGATGAGATGTACAACAAAATGAAGGGCGTCGATCCTGACACGCCGAGAGAGGGGCGCGGTGCTGTCTATGGCGCGAGAATTAATCTGCTTCCTGAAAATAAAGCGGCAGAGATGCGGGATTTTTCTAATCTTGACCAGCCAATGCCGGCCCCGATTACAGCGAATTATCGAAACCCGAACGTGAAGCGGGACCAATTCGATCGCGCAGCTAAATTTACCGGCAATTATTCGACCAATGCTCAGGCCGTACTGACCAACGCGCTCGGAAACCGCTTGAACGAAACCACCAAGCTCGATCTCTACAAAGCTATTGAAGATAAAGGCGTGGGAGTAATGGTCGAGCCGGGTGAGAACGCACCCACAGACATCAACGGACAAAAAGCCGTTAGACTGCCTGTGAAGGTTCCGCATACCAACGCAGAAGGCAAGACCACTGTTGTCGAGCGGAGTTTATATGTTCAACAAGATATTGCGAGAGAAATGCGCGACGTGCTAAACACGGATATGAAACTGACCCCGAACCCTGTGGGGCAATTCCTTACGCAGATACAGGTGGCACAACTTGCGGACATGACGGCGCACTTGAAAAATATCCATTCCGTGATCGCGGCGGCTCCGGCAACTAAATCCGCCTTGGCAGATATGGCGCGAAGGTTTCCCGGCGTCGGAACGGTAGATGCCATTACCCGGATAGCAATGGTGAGCAAACAAGTTGTTAGTGACACTCCGGCAATTCGTGAAGAGATCGCGGATATGGCAAAGCTCGGGCTTATTCGCACTAAATATCCATCAACAGGGCTTCAAAGGCTCACGAAGGCTCAGGACTTAATTCACGCCGTAGATACCGCTTCGCGCATCACGATGAATCGGTTTTTCACAAAACTCGCCGAGGCGGGACGTGTAGAAGATACGCCGCAAAACCGGGCCTCTTTTGTTCAACAGATTGGAGAGTATAATGACCGCCTAATGTCACCCTTGATGCGCGCCGCAAAGCAGTCGGGTCTCTCGCCTTTTATCGTGGCCGGGCGGAATTTTAATCGCCAAGGCATTCGACTGGTAACAGGCAGTCCGGGAGTCAAAGCCTCGTCTACCACGGAAGCGGCTAAGATGCGGATGGGGAATCTTATTGCCGGTCTCGGCGCGGCCGCGGTTGTTCCGGCGATCCTTAACCTATTTTCTACTGGCTCGATGGGCGGTCGCCCCGGCACGCCACTCGGCGCATGGGACATGGGCGGGGAAGAGGACGAGCACGGTAAGCACAAGGTATTGGACGTAATGCAGCTTCTCGGTATTCGTCGGGGCCTTCGCGCAACCGGAGCAAACACAGTAATCGAAGGTTTACGAGAAGGAAAGTCAGCCGGGGAGATGGCGGACGCAGCGATTAAAGATGCTGTATCTACTCAAGCGCATCCGTGGCTAGGACCCGCACTCGGTTTTGCTTTCCAAACACTAACAGGAAGTCGTTTGGATCTTCGAGGCGGCCCAATTCCGGCAGAAGCGAGAAATATGGGCGGAAGCGGGCAATACAAAGAAAATGCGCGAGTGGCCTTGAAAAACCAAAATCGCCTGCTTTACGAACTCGCATCACCGCTTATCGGCACAGACGAAGAGAATGCGGAAAAAGGGTATGGATCGCGAATTGCTGAGGGACTGTTTAAGTCGCCTATCTCAGCGGCCGGAATCTCGGATGTTCAAAGCCCGGCCATGAAACTCGCCCAAGAAATTCAGCGAGCAAAGGGCGTGTTCACCAAGACTCCCGAACAGGCAAAATCCCGCAGCGTGGCGAACGATCTATTGACTCGCGCAGATAATGGGGAAGACGTAGATGCTGACATCGAAAAGGCTGTAAACGATGGAGTTATTACTGAACGCCAGGTAAAAAATCTCACTAGAAACCGGGCACTGTCCCCGTTAGCGGCCAAGGTTAAATATATGAGCCTAATCCCGGACGCTATAAGGGTGTGGGAAAGGGCCTCTAAAAAAGAGCGGCAAGACATATCCGCAACCGTGGCAAAGAAAATTGAAAATGCCGAGAAAAAAGGAGAGTTATCCGATGCAGATAAAGAGACGTTAGACAATCTCGGATTTGATATTCATGTGAGAAAAGCACCACCGAAACTACCCGCCCTTCCAAAGGCACCTAAACTGTCTAAACCACCCGGGGTCACTTATCGCGATCCTGAATAAGGAACCGGGTAAAGAGTATGAGAAAGAAGGGAGTCGCATTTTAACAACCTAAACGGCTCCCGTGTTGTATCGGAGTAGGTTTTTATTTGGCTATGCTCTGAATTTCGATCACGTAACAATCTGCATTTAGCGCGATCGCGAGGCGTTTTGCTTCTGTTTCCGCGTCGGCTTTCTCGGTATAGAGCTTGTGAAAGTTCGAGTAATACCGCTTATTGCCGGGTAATTTTCTCACGACCGCGAACCTTTCCGGCGACACGTACTCGAATATTTTGCTCTTTGTCCTACCTTTCGGTTTTGGTGTTTCGACTGCTGTTTCCATATTTTTCTCCTTTTGGTGGTTATAAAATAACTTGGTTTGGGTAAACGGTGTTTCAGGCCGTCTTTGCGAGTTGGTATTGATCCCACATTGCACGCAGTTCCGGGACTTTATTCAGATGCAGATAGAACGAGACGACGGAGCGCCCAATATCATCCGCGCACTGCTTCACCTTGAAACGGTTGGCGATGTAATAAGTCAGCTTTTCGACCGTCAACATAGAAACTTTCGGCAACGGCGGCTCAGCGGCTTTATAGTCCGTTAGTCTCACCAGAAATCCGGTAGTGTCGAATTTGGCTTTATTCTTTGGTGAAAGTCCGACGATCACGCCCTGCGGATCGACAAAACGCAGATCGCTTATATCCCCGTCGATCACATGAAAGCCATTCCACGTCTCAGGGATTTGGTCGAACAATACGGCGACATTTCGGCCTTGTTTTACGAGCGGTAAAATCTCCTTTTCGTTATACTCCGAACGTGAAAAGGTCAGATGATAATTACGCGGGAGGTCATATTTTGTCATGCCCAAGATTTTCGTGTAATCGTAGAACTGGACCTCCGGGAATCGCTTGGCAAATTTAATCCCCAACATCGGCAGGTTGGACGTGCCATTAAGCCGGATGCAGAGCTTCTTGTCTGCCCGTGAAGCTGATTTAATAGCTTCCCCAATATCCATCCATATCATTTTGTACTTTTACTTTAACGAAAACGGCAGCGGCATAATTTTCAGCAGTGCGAGCAAAAGACAAATCACCACCACCACCAACACGATCGTAAACACCGTGCGAATAACTTCCGGCAATGGTATGTACGTCACCACTAACCAGTAGATTACGCCGATGATGACGAGGGTAATGAAAAAGGTGAAGAGGGTCATTTAGTTCTCATTCTCCAAATAATTCTCCAGCGCGTCGTCAATCGCGCCTTTGGCATTCGACCAATCGCCCGAGGTGAAATCATTAGCCTGCACGTCACTCGCCGCGTTCTCGATGGCAGTCGCTAGATTGGATAGCGAGGACGGCCAGTTGCTGTCATTCGCGTCTGCGCCGTCGAAAATCACGATAGCTTGGCCGAGTGACGAATTGATGGTATCGGTTCTGCTTAACAGAATGAGTATCGCGCCCGATGTAAGTTTTTTCTTTCGTGGTTTTGCGGTCATATTTATCTCCTATTTATTATGACGTTTGTTAAACTCTTCGGCTTGTTTCTCTTTTTCGAGGGCTTTAAGCCTTTCTTCAAGTTGAACCTTTTCGGCGTCGGACTTGCCTTTATCATAAGCGCCCTTTGTCGCATCATCCAAGCGCCTTTCAAGGTTTTGGATCTGGCTCGCCTGCGTCGACATATACCAAAACGCGCTACCAACTCCACCGAGTAGGAATAGCGCGAGCAAGATCAGCGAAATGATGACCGCTATATTAGACGGGTTAAAATTCCAACCGCGTGGAGTGTCGGTATTTTCCATAATTATTCCCGTCTCGAATGCGCGAGCTTTCCAAAACCCAATCCGGCGCATTGGCGCGTCGTCGTCCCCGGCTCGCGTCGGGTGGATAAGGATATTCTTTGCAAGGGCTGTCTCACTCATTTGACCTCTTTTAGTACGCATGCAACACTAGCACGCAATTTACATTCCCGCCTCTTCCTCTTCCGCGATCTTTTCCATTAGGGCGTCGAATTCCTTTTGATCTATCTCGCCGGTGCGGTAATCCTTGCGGGCCTGGGCGCGTTGCTGTTCGTAGGCGGGCATCTGCTATTTCACAGCCGCCTGAAAGTCCGGATCATCACCGTAAACCCGTGCGATTTCCTTGAACACCTTCAAGATCGCCTTTTTCCATTTCTTCTGCGAATCGCTGTTAATGACCGACCGAAGCAATGTGATTAGCGTAGAAATCGCCATATTGATAACAAATTCGTTCATAATAATCTCCTTTTATTTCGGCTGTGCATTTGACGGTGCGGTTTCACAAGCCACTCCCGCATTCGCCCACATCTTGGATTGCTGTAGTTGCGTCATTGCGAGGGCTTTTTCTCGGCCGGCGGGCCTGTCGGCGCGTGATAGTGAAAACCGACCTCAATTAAGTCCTCGGTTCGGCTGTCTTCAAATGTATGTTCTGTATCTGACATATTTTTCTCCTTTTACTTCAAAAATAGATATCCGATCAGGCACCCAAATAAGAATGCCACAAACAGTTTAACCCAATGGTCTTTGAAAAAGAATTTAACTTTCGGGTTCATAGATAAATGAAATAACGAATCGCGAGTAACCGCTTTATCAACGGTAGCCAGATAACCCAGAAACTCAGCCACGCGACGATGAGCCCGAACGCAATTACACAATAATCCATGAAATCCATTTTAGCCCGCTTTTTCGTGTGCTGATGCTTCATACTCGCCTCTTTGGAAATATTTTATCTATCACCCATCCCAAAACGCCGGGGTAGATAGGCAAACTGGCAATAAATAGTAGTATTGCTATCGCGCCTAAACTTCTCATATTAATTCCCCGACCGCATCGCCTGCGCCTGAATCGGTAAGCTCGACGCCTGATAAAATACTGGTTTGTCGAGGATTTCCATTATCGCCTTTTCGATCCTCGCGCCCTTCGATTGTTGCCAGTTATTGAGCATGTAAATCGCGTCAGCGGCGAATAGGTGCGGCATGTCAGCGAGCATATATTCTTCCCACGTATGTTCTTCGCCCTCGGGAAGCCCGACATCAAAAGGATTAATGGGCTCATTACCGGAATGTTCAATTATGGCCGCCATTGCTTCAAAGTTGTTTTTGGCCTCGTTAAACGGTAAGCCCGTTATTGCACCCGAAATGTATATTTTCATCCTACCTCACCCTCTTAGCGATCCTTACCGCCTCGGCTTTTGTTAAATGCGGATAGCGAACGCGCGTAATAATTCTGTCGCTCTACCCAATGATTTGGATTACCCGTTTTCTTGTTGATGCCGTTTACCCGGATCTGCGTTTTATGGAAATCGCCCGCATCTATCGCGGAATTATTCTTGACCTTGATCGCCCAAAACCATCCGGCGCTATCCGTCGCGTAAGGCTCTAGCGCGAGAAGTTCGGGATGCGTCACAAAATCGATAAACGGAAGATGTTTATTTTTCTTAAGATAATTCGTGTACGCCTGGTGGTTCGAGCGTCCCGTGATCTGAATCCGACCGTGGCCCTTGAACCGCCTGCCGTCGCCTTTCTGAGTATTCCCCAAATCCTTGCGGCCTTCGTATGCCGCGCCGGACGCGATTTCTTCCTGATATCGCAGCTCGCCGGACTCAATCGCGAGAGTAGTCAACCATCCGGCCATGCGCCGCTCGCTGTTAATCTCGTAATCGAAAGCGGCTTTGTTAATTACCGGCAAAGCAAGAGCGCGGTTTTTTGCCGTCGAGTTCGGCATTATTCGCCTGAGTTGAGCATCGCTTAATTGATTCATAAAATTTGTTGATTAACTGGAAACCGGCCG
>ERZ1292645.32-Hain-H14-02um-R2-32-length-76227-cov-6_pt1 | contig 76227 bp, 88 predicted proteins | sample MGYA00564401_ERZ1292645 | MGnify/ENA primary metagenome ERZ1292645 (study PRJEB36523, sample SAMEA6512644) | groundwater metagenome | collected 2019-01-09 | study: AquaDiva: Metagenomics assemblies of 32 groundwater samples | reverse complement strand
TTGCTTTCTTTTTTTCAATTTATTACCTTACCATTGCGGCATAAATTCTTTGAGATTTGCGTCAGTAATTTTGACTGTCTCTGCTTGCCCTGAGATAATAACAGTTGCGGCCTTTCTGCACATAGCGGTAATAATTCTGTCGAGACCTCGAACTCCAGGATCGTATCCAAGCGGTCTGATTAGTGGCTCCCAGACACTATCATCAATAATAAGTTGGTTGGGAAGTAGCCCTGTTTGCTGCATCGTCTTTGGAAGTACATGATCCTTGCCAATGACGGTCTTCTCGGTATCATTATAGGAAGGCATGTGGACAATCTCAAGACGATCGAGTACCGCAGTTGCAACACTATTGACGTTGTTGGCCGTCGCGATAAAGATTACATCTTGCAAGTTAAATGGATAATCAATGTAATGATCAGTAAATCGTGCATTCTGCTCAGGATCAAGAATTTCAATCAGCACACCCATAATGTCTGCACGAGCTGAATCAGTCACACGATCAAGCTCATCAAGCAGAATTACCGGATTTTTGGTCTTGGCATTCGCAAGACGCTTGATTATCTGTCCGGGCTCAGCATCAGGAAAATAGCGAGATTGTCCTCGAAGCACCCGAGAATCTGCCATGCCTCCAAAAGGAATACGTTCAAACTTCCGGCCTAAAGCATCAGCAAGAGACTTGGCAAAGGTCGTCTTACCGGTACCGGCAAGGCCAAGCAAACAAAGAATTGGCGCTTTAATGACATTTTCTTTACCACCATAGTTCTTGATATTCAACATAATAGACGCAATATACTCAAGCACTCTTTGCTTGAGGGGCTCAAGACCATAATGGTTTTTATCCATGAGCTGTTTGGCTTTTGCGAGATCCAATTGATCTTTACTTTTACTCTCCCAAGGAAGTGCAACAACCCAATCAACAAACTTCTCCGTTGACTCGTATTCCATAATGTAGGTAGAACTCAAAAAGCCAGAACTGGAACGAATCATAGCGAGTCGTGAGATACGTTCAAGGAGTTCTTCTTTGAAGTCGGCCGGAATCTTTGCCTGTTCAATTTGTTCACCGAGTCTTCTAATTTGATCTGATGATTTTCCATGGTCGGAAACTCCGACGGTTCCTGTGGCTGTTGCTCCAATACTTACTCCACTCACTTCTTGGGCTGTTGTATCGTTATTAACCATTTGTGCGCTGGCAACGTTTTGCATTTTTTGCATAGCTTCACTTTCTTGCATCGCTGTCGCGGTGAGGCTATTATCAATGACTTGAGGAATATCTCCTCGTTGCATAGCAGCTTTATCTTCAGCGCTAGGTGCAGGAGGTTGTTGTGGAGATGGTATAGCCGATTGATCGGCTGGTTTCTGGGCAGATGGATCCATATCTCTATATTACACCACGCGTTCTTCTTCACGCAAGGATTTAAGTTTCTATTGCAGCTTGGCAAGTACCATTTATGGCATATATCCCCCCACGTCATGTTAGATAAGTTAAATCTTTTTAATGTAGTTTACAGGCGGAAATTTCTTCTTTTGTAAAACCAAGAGTAATTATCTGCTTATAATATTTTCTGCAATAATGGGATCATAGTCAGATTTACCTTGTAAGAGTGTTATAAATGGTCTTTTTCCTTTTTCGACAGAGCGAGGAGATGAATACTTGAGATGCCTTGATCCTGTCTGTGGTTCTTCTTTGAAACCCAAACAAAGAAGACAAGCAACAAGCTCTCTTGAGCCAAATGATTGGCTCATTGGCCTATACTTCTATGCAAATTTCCTGCGTAGAAAGTATTTACTTTAAATTGACTTAGATTGTTTGTCTTCTCTTCCCTAGAAATAGTCACCAATTCTTGTATCGTTTGGTCACTCGGTATAAATCTTACTTGGTCATGATATTTTTTAGGAATATCAAAGAATGTGTAAATAAGATCATTTACATTAATAAATAACTCGTTTAAATCATTCGCTTCTGTAAAAATGTCGAGCTCTGGTAAATCGGCTATTAAAATTCCTGTAGTACTCTTCTTTACATCTACTTTAATATATTGGGGTAATTTTGGTAAATCATTCTTTGCTTCCATATTATATCCTTCCTATCGGCATTATCTCTTTTTAGCCTCAATTTGTCAAGATAACATATTATGTCAAAGAACAACATTTAAAGGTATACTAAAACCGTTAATCTTTCTTCCATCACGTTTTCCAATAAGAACTCTTTTGTTTTGCCATTCTCCATGCAGCTTTGTAAGTCACTCCTAACAATCTCTAATACTACCACTGGTTGCAGTCAACTATGATATCCTCTATATGTTAATAAAGAATAAATCACCTCTTCCACCACCCCCATCGCATTAATATATCAATCTAGAATGAAGTTGTTCAATTTAAGGAAGTATCAACTACTCTTCTCTTCGGAGCGCTTCAAACAGTTCTTTTTGTCTTTTCGACAATTTCCGAGGAACTTGTATCACAATTTTGACATAATGATCACCTTTGCCAGAACCTTGGACATGTTTTACCCCTCTGCCACTGAGTCGGATAAGTGTCCCAGGTTGTGTCCCGGCAGGAATCCGAATCTTTACTGACCCATCAATCGTTTCTACATTAATTTCCTCTCCCAACGCCGCTTGAGCATAGGAAACTTCTTTCTCCGAAACAATATCATACCCTTGTCTCTGGAAACGTGTATCCTGCGCAACCTCTACGACAACGTCATATGCATCAAATCGAATACGAGAACCACTATCAACACCCGCCGGAATCTTGATTTTTTGTGTTTTATTGTCAATGGTTACTTGCTTTTCAGTACCATGCACGGCTTCATCAAAACTAATCGTTATGCGATAAGCTGGACGACGTTGTCGACTGCCAAAAGGAGATCCCCCACCGCCAAAAAATTGTTCAAAAATATCAAAGGGATCAGAAAAACCTCCAAAGTCCCCAGCGCCACCATTACCAGAATAGGTATAGGTAAAGGGACCATATTGTCCTCCCTGTTGTCCACCAAACCCTCCAAAGGGACCGCCTGCTCCACCAGCACCTCCTTGCTCAAAGGCAGCATGGCCGAACTGATCATAGCTTTTTCTCTTCTCTTCATTGGAGAGCACTTCGTAGGCTTTGGTTACTTCTTTAAATTGTGCTTCCCCTTCTTTGGTTTTGTTATGATCGGGGTGGTACTTGAGGGCAAGTTTTCGATACGCTTTTTTGATCTCATCATGTGAGGAGGTCTTTGTAACACCTAATATTTCATAATAATCTTTGTTCTCTGCCATATATACTAAAAAGGGCGCCATCGCGCCTCAAAATGCTATGAGTTATTTTGTCATTCTGGCTTGTCCAGAATCAGAAACCTCTGATCCTGGATGCGCTCCGCTTACCAGGATGACGCTACATTTTACTCTACAACTTCGCCTTCGATAGGTTTCTCTTTGTCTTTTTTGTCTTTCTCTGCTTCTTTGCCATCCTCTTTTTTATCGTCAGTTTTAGTCTCAGATTCTTCGGTTTGACCAGCTGGTTGATCAGAAGGAGGTGTCTGAGCATAGGCTGCTTGCCCTATTTTTTGCAAACTATCTGACAATTCCTGTGTCTTTGCCTGAATGTCTTCTTTACTTCCTGAATCAAGAATATCTTTAAGCCCCTTTGCTTTTTCTTCAACTTCTTTTTTGACATCTTCTGCAATCTTATTCTCTTTATCCTCACGGATAGTTTTTTCTGCGGTAAAGATCAATGCATCTGCTTGATTGCGTACTTCAATCTTTTCTTTTTTCTCTTCGTCTTCTTTGGCATGCATTTCTGCTTCTTTAGTCATCTTTTCAACTTCTTCTTTGGAGAGACCTGTTGATCCCGTAATCTTAATGCTTTGCTCCTTGCCACTTGCCTTATCCTTTGCCGTAACGTTCAGGATGCCACTGGCATCGATATCAAAGATTACTTCTACTTGCGGAACACCTCGAGGAGCTGGAGGAATACCATCAAGAACGAATTTCCCAAGAGATTTATTATCAGCAGCCATTGGACGCTCTCCTTGAAGAATGTTAATTTCAACCTGTGTTTGATTGTCACCAGCGGTTGAAAATACTTGCGATTTGGAAGTCGGGATTGTGGTGTTACGGGTAATAAGTGGTGTTGAGACACTCCCTAGGGTTTCGATACCAAGAGTCAATGGCGTTACATCAAGGAGTAAGACATCTTTCACTTCTCCACCAAGCACACCTGCTTGTACTGCCGCACCTACAGCGACTACTTCATCAGGATTAACCCCACGGTTAGGTTCTTTACCAAAGAACTTAGTTACTGCTTCAACCACTTTTGGCATGCGGGTCATGCCACCCACCATAATAACTTCATCAATGTTTGCACTCTGCAATTTTGCATCCTCAAGTGATTTCTTCACTGGCTCCAGTGTCTTTTGAATCAGTTCATCAACAATTTGCTCGAGCTTTGCTCGAGTCAAGGTCATAGTCAAATGGAGTGGACCATCTTTGCCTTGCGTGATAAACGGTTGATTAATGGACGCTTCTTGACTGCTAGAAAGTTCAATCTTTGCCTTTTCTGCTGATTCTTTGAGTCTTTGCAATGCCTGTGGATCTTTACGCAGATCAACCCCATGCTCTTTTTGGAACTCATCAGCAAGGTAATCAATAATCTTCTGATCAAAATCATCACCACCAAGATGCGTATCACCATTGGTTGCTTTTACTTCATAAACACCATCTCCGAGTTCAAGAACAGAGATATCAAAGGTTCCTCCTCCTAAATCATAGACAGCAATCGTGTGCGCATTTTTCTTATCAAGACCGTAGGCGAGAGCTGCTGCTGTTGGTTCATTGATAATACGAAGTACTTCAAGACCAGCAATTTCTCCAGCTTGCTTGGTGGCTTGGCGCTCACTATCATCAAAGTATGCAGGAACGGTAATAACAGCCTGAGTAACTTTTTCTCCAAGATAGGATTCTGCATCTGTTTTGATCTTCTGCAAAATCATTGCGGAGATCTCTTGTGGAGTAAAGGTCTTGCCATCGACTTCAACAACAGCCATATCATCGCGTCCTGCCTTGACTGAATAGGCAAGGAACTTCAGGTCATATTGTACCGATTTGTCAGAAAACTTCCTCCCCATCAAACGCTTAACTGAAGCAATCGTTTGCTTAGGTTTAAGAGCCATCTGTCGCTTTGCGACGTCTCCAACAATATGTGCTATCGGATCAACCACAGATGGGATAACATTGCGGCCTTCGGCAGAGTGAATTACTTTGGGAGATCCACCCTCCATTACAGCGACACATGAATTTGTTGTTCCTAAATCAATTCCTATTATTTTAGCCATATTAGTTTCCTTTCTTTCCGACTATTACTTGTGCTGCCCGGAGCACTTTATCATGCAACTGATAGCCTGCCCGAACTTCTTCTAGTACTTTATTCTCTTCTCCTTCGGCAACTGTCAAACATTCCATCAGGTGTGGGTTAAACTCCTGACCAATTGTCTCAATTTTGGTGACTCCTTCAGATTTGAGTACATCCAAAAATTGATTAATCATTACTGTAACTTCCTGACCCTGCCTGCCGGCAGGCAGGTCTTGAATATGATTACTTGCTAGCATTAGTGTATCTAAAACTGGCAATAATCGCAAGAGTATATCTTTATTTCCTGACCGTATCCATTCACTTCGTTCATCCTGTACGCGGCGCTGCAAATTTTGATAATCCGCAAGAGCCCTTTTATATTTTTGTTCACTCTCTTCAAGTTTTGTATCTAACTCAATTATGAGCTTTTCTTCTTTAGATACTGACTTCTTTTCTGTTTGTTTTTGAGCTTCAACAACATCCTCTAAATCTGCCATCTCTTCCTCTTTTTTTACATTCTTATCGTCATTTTTCATCTTCTTTATTGTAATTTCTTCGTAATAAATTTTCAACCCCGATCTGACCAAATCTTTTACCAACCCTTCGCGCTTTCTTCAATAAGATCGCCAAAGTATCTCACCGTCGGAATAACAGTCATGTAATTAAGACGAGCTGGACCAATAACCCCGATTCGTCCGTGAACAGCCATAGGCGTGACATAATCAGTAAAGATAAAGCCGTATGGACCCCGTAGCTTTGCTCCAAGTTCATCTTCAATTAAGATATGGATATCTTCATCTGGTTGTACGTTGGAGAAAATATTTTGAAAACAATCGTATTCATCAAGTGCGGAAAGGAGCGTTTTGGTCACATCAATATCAAGAAACTCTGGCATCTCAAGGATATTGGCATATCCTGAAGCATAGAGATCTCCTTCATTGGTAGTCGCAATAGCAAGCGTATGCGTTTTCCCAGCAAGAGACCTCGTAACCTCCTTAAGGAATCGCTGCATTGTCTCACGATAATCCCACACTTTTTCTTTGAGAGCCACTTCTTCAACCGTTGAAAGTTCTTTTTCTTTCATCAGTTCACGCACATAGAATTTGAGGCCTTTTGCAGTCGGGATACGACCAGCAGAAGAATGTGGTTTTTTGAGATACCCATAGTCAGAAAGCTTTACCATTTCGTTACGAATGGTTGCCGGAGAAGCACTGAGATTATGTTTTTTTTCAATGGTTTCAGAGCCCACAGGTTCAGCAGAATTAATGTATTCTTCAATGACACTTCGAAGAATATCTATTTGTCGCTGGGTCAAGTTATGCATATTAGCACTAATATAACATGACTGCCAAGCCATGTCAAGAGAACCTTGCAAAAATAATCGTAAAAAGCTATTCTACGATTATGAGTTTTGGATCAAGTTCTGGTTTTTCACGCTTCGGAGGGATAGCCCAACATCATGATGAAAAACGGTATGTTCTCAAAAAAATGGAGGCTGAAGGCAAAATTAAATTTTATGATGATGAAAAAAAAGAAACTGGAAAAGTAGAGATTATCGCAGAGAAGGGCAAAGTTGTATTTTATAAAGATTACCTGCCTTCCCCGGCTGGAGTCGGTTTTCTTGAACGGATTAAAAAGATTGATATTTTTTCAAGCGATGATGAGCTTCGAGATACCCTTTTTGTTATCACTGATGATAAGACAATGATGCATCCTATTTATCAATTTTCTCAAGGGAATATGGTACTTGGGAGAGGCAAAGGAGATATCGTTATGGCAATTGCCTATCATTTGCTTGGCGATGTTATTGATTCTCGTTTTATTCTTGGCTCAGCGGTTGATGAAGAAGTACTGACGACTATTAAGAAATTGATTGAAGGGAAGACTATATAAAAACTAAAACGGGCTACTGTCTAGATCTTTATCGATATTACTACTGCTACTGCTTTGTTCCTTATGCTTGAAGCTATTGGTGTTGTTATCCTCAAAATATCTGGCTGGACTTATTAATAGAGTTGAGTATTTAGACTCAATATGACAAAATAAAAAGGTGCTAGATAGAAAGACTAAAAATAAAAAGAAGTGTTTTTTATACTTTTTCCTCTACGCTTTTCTGTTCCTTTTTTTTATTCCTTTTACTATCCCTGTTTATGCGGCAGGAGAAACTTATACATGGGTAAATGGTTCCATTCAACTTAGTGGCGGTGATGTTACAACTCAAAAAACTCTCACTGGTTCAGAAATTGCATCAGGAGGACAAACACAATATGGACCTGAATTTATGAGGATTAGTCCTGCAGGAGGAGAATGCGATATTAACATTGCTGTACGAGTGCCAACGGGAAATACTGCAACTGGGGTACTGACGGCCACATCGGGAATAAGTCAACCCAATAATATGGGCTGCAATCAAGATATTGTTAACACCTATAACGGAAAATCAGTCACAATTGGTGGCAATCAAGCAGAAGGACGAGAAGAAACCGCGGCAGAGAGAATTGTTACCCTGCTCCTCATCTCCCCTGAGACCGATACTGCACCAGCATCCATAACTATTACCGTTAATAATGTTGTTGACGGGGTTCCTCGTTCTGGATCATTTACCGCAAATAAGGAGATTAAAGAAACTCGCAGTGGTAATGGAATCGATAGTGCCTATTATACTTTTCAATATACTATTAGTCCTGGAGAAATGCAGATATGTGCAGATGCCATTATAGAATGTGAAACAGCTACAAAACTTAAATATACTCCCTTATTTATCTCTTTTGGTCAAACAAAAGAGCAGAGAATGATCAATGTAACAGTTGAAGCAATTATTACTCATTTTATTTCACAGTCTTGCCAATCAAATGGCTTAACAGTTGAACTTAAGCAAAACAATGAGGTCAAACAAACCGTCCAAACTGACCCTATAGAAATCACAGCAGATACAGAAAATACAGAATTTGGTGGAGAGGGTGCATTGTCGGAGACAACCAAATCTCTCAAAGTTACCTTTGAAAATGTCGATCCTGGAACATATCAAGTTTGTATTGCTGGCACAACTGATTGTCAGGGGGTGATACTTGTAGAGGGGCAATTACCAGCAAATGGACATACGGCAACAGTGCAGACACGAATTGAAAATGGAGCAGATATTTGTGAAGCACCGGGAGGAAGTGTTTTTGAAAAAAAAGAGAACATAATCCCACCCCCACCACCCTGTGCAGACCTCCGAGATGGTAAATGCTGGGCAGTTGCTACATCTTTCTTCGGTCTTGATGTTGAGGGTCTCTTTTACACTGACCCCGAAGAACTTATTGTTCAAGTTTTTAGTATTCTCTTGAGTATCTCTGGAGGTCTTTGTCTGCTTATTCTTATTATTGGTTTCTACCGCGTCATTATCTCTCGTGGCAAACCGGAAGCCCTTAAGGCTGCTCAAGAACAAATCCAAGCTGCTATTGTCGGAGCCCTCTTCCTTACGGCATCTTTTCTTATGCTTGAGGTTATTGGTATTGATATTCTCAAAATCCCCGGCTGGACTTTGTAGTAATTTACGATTATCCTAATAAAATAGCATGCAACACAAAAAATATCTTTTTTTGGGAGCTTGTTCCCTTATTGGATTAACAATAATAACTTTCTTTTTTTCACCAGGAAACGCATTTACGATTGCTTCCCTTTCTGTCCCGCTTATTTTCTTTTTCTTTCTCTGTATGTTTAATCTCCTTTTTTCTTTCTTAACGATGCTCTTTAAACGAAAAATCTATGGATTTCTTATCGCTGCAAGTGTCTTGATCGCACTAACGTTCTTGATGAATGGGCTCACGCATCCAATATTTTTTATCCTGCTCTTTGGCGTACTATGCCTCCTTCTTTTCTTTGTCAGTTACCAAAAAGAGTAGGTTTGCCTTGTGCCTAAAGCGCTTGTCTGGTACAATTTGAGCATGGCAAAATTTTATATCACTAATGCTATCCCTTATGTCAATGCTAAGCCACATATTGGCCACGCCCTTGAATTTATCCAATCAGATACCGTAGCACGATATCATAAACTTATTGGCGATGACGTAAAGCTTCTCTGTGGTGGGGATGAAAACGCAATCAAAAATGTGCAAGCTGCAGAAAAAGCAGGTGAACCTGTTCAAGCATTTGTCGATCAAAATACGCAGCTCTTTGCTGATTTAGCACAAGCCTTAACTATCCATTTTGATGTCTGGCAAAAAGGCAGTAGCACCGACCATTTTACTGCTTCTCAAAAACTATGGGGGCTATGTGCTGACAATGGAGATATCTATAAAAAGTCCTATACTGGACTCTATTGTGTTGGCTGCGAGCTTTTTTATGAACGGGATGAGTTAAATGAAAACGGTGAATGTTTCGAGCATCCTGGCAAAAAACTCGAAGAAGTATCTGAAGAAAACTACTTTTTTAAACTCTCAAAGTACCAACAACAAATTGAAGAGTTAATTAGCTCAGAGCAAATCGCTATTATCCCTGCATTCCGCAAAAACGAAATGTTGGCATTTCTTAAGCAAGGTCTCAAGGATATCAGTATTTCTCGCTCAAACGAACGAGCAAAAAACTGGGGGGTGCCAGTGCCAGGAGACAATACCCAACGGATGTATGTTTGGTTTGATGCGCTTAATATTTATCAAAGTGGCATTGGATTCGCGTCAAATGAAGAAACGTATAAAAAATGGTGGCCAGCTGATGTCCATATGATCGGCAAAGGTATCTTGCGTTTTCATGCGATCTATTGGCCCGCTTTTTTACTTTCAGCGAAACTTGCATTACCCAAAAAAGTCTTTGCTCACGGTTATTTAACCGTCAATGGGCAAAAAATGAGCAAAACTTTGGGCAATGTTGTCGATCCCGTGGACATGCTTAATAAATACGGCTCAGACGCTATCCGATACTATTTATTAAAAGAAATCTCCCCAACAGGTGATGGAGATTTCTCAGAGGAAAAGCTGAAAGCGGTTTATAATGCGGATCTGGCAAATGGTTTAGGAAATGCTGTCTCCAGAATTGCCAAGCTAGCAGAAAAATCTGAGATCGATTTTACAGACACAAAGGCAGCTAAAGAACCTTATACACAGGAACTAAAAGATGCTTTTGAAGAATTTAGGTTTAACGATGTTTTACAAAACCTTTGGAATGTCCGTCTAAGAGCTATTGATCAGCACATTAATCAAGAAAGTCCATGGGTCATAAGGGATAAAGAAAAACTCACAAGAATATTACAAGAAGAAATTGATATGTTAAGAGAGTTCGCTCGACAAATTGAACCATTTATGCCAGAAACGACAAAAAAAATCCTTGAGCAATTTAAGGGATCAAAAATTACTAGCCAAAAACCACTTTTCCCAAGAATGATATAAGTAAAGATTTCTCACTATGATTGATACGCATTGCCACTTACAATTTCAAGCCTTTGAACAGGACTATGATGCTGTTATCAAACGAGCACGAGAGGCTGGGGTTACTACTATCATTAATGCAGGCACACAAGTAAGTTCAAGTAAAAATGGCGTAGTCTTTGCCGAAAAATATCCTGAACTGTATGCTGTGGTAGCTGTTCATCCCCATCATGCAGACAAAATTGAACCTCATTGGATTACTGAACTGGAGAAACTAACCAAGCATCCAAAAGTGGTCGGGATTGGTGAATGCGGCCTTGACTACTTCAGTTATGCGTCAAATGGTATTGTCGATCCCAAAAAGCAAAAAGAGGTCTTTGAAGCTCAAATTGTTCTTGCTCATAAGGCAAAACTTCCCTTACAAATTCATAATAGGCATGCTGGCAAAGACGTTCTTGAAATGCTCCGACACCATAAAAACCTATTACAATTGACACCTGGGATGTTCCATTGTTTTGCGGGAGACATGGATGTTCTTAAAGGGGCACTCGATCTCGGCTTTGCAATCGGCATTGATGGAAATAGCACCTATAAAGGACTTGCTCCAGGAGAGACAGTCGAGTTACGAGACATTATCAAAGCTACACCTCTTGATCGTATTGTTATTGAGACCGATAGTCCCTATCTCACACCTATCCCGCACCGAGGCGAACGGAATGAGCCTGCATATGCTATAATTACAGCACAATTTATTGCGGACGTGAAACAGACCTCTCTTGAAAAGCTCATAGAACAAACTGACAAAAATGTATATACTATATTTACGAAACTTAAAATCTTTTAGATTTACTCATGACAAGTTTTTTTAACAAAATCTTTACACGGTATCCGATAAAAACCCGTCGAGCACTTGAGCTACTACCGGGAGCTCTTGCCTGGACAGTTATTTTGGCACCCGTATGGGGCTCTCTTTTTATCCCAACAGCGCTTGCATACTTCATTCTCTTTTTTGATATTTACTGGCTATACAAATCAGTCAAGCTTGTTATAACTAACTACCAGGCATCCCAAAAGATTAAAGAAGCAGAACAGACAGATTGGTATGCCAAGGCCAAGAAATTAGCTGATGTTGAGAAAGTACATCATGTGCTGGTTATCCTTAACTATAAGGAAAGTGTTGAAAAAATGAGAAAAACAATACAAGTACTTGCTCAGCAAACGTTTCCCCATAAACAGCTTCATATCGTTCTTGCGATGGAAGAACGAGAAGAAGAAGCAAAAGAACGTGCCAGAATTATTACCCATGAATTTAAAGATGAATTTGGAAGCATTTTTGCAACCTATCATCCTGATATTGAAGGAGAAGTCAAAGGGAAGTCTTCCAATGAAGCGTACGCCGGGAGAGTTGCGTATAAGAAGCTCTTTGCAGATGGTCCGTATGACATCAATTTTGCAACGATTTCTTCGATTGATGCTGATTCACTTTTTGATAAAGAATATTTTGCTTATCTTGGTTATGCATTTCTTAAAGATCCGAAACGACATAATAAATTCTGGCAGTCAGCCAATGTCTACCACAATAATCTCTGGGAAGTGCCTGCTCCGACCCGCATCCTCTCTTTCTTCGGCAGTTTGTGGAGGACTGCCCTCCTTGTCCAGGGCGATAGACTCATTACGAATGCAACATACTCACTTTCATTCAAACTGCTAAAAGATATTGATTTTTGGGATGTAGATGTTATTCCTGAAGACTATCGTATTTTCTTTAAAGCGTTCTTTAAGAAAAAAGGTGAGGTATGGGTTGAACCTATTTTTCTGAAGACCTCAATGGATGCTGCTCAATCAGTGGGATATATCAATAGTCTCAAAAATAAATATACCCAAGAAAGACGCTGGTCGTGGGGTGTATCAGATAATCCCCTTTTTATTACCTGGTGGTTTACCGTTCCTGGAGTCCCGTTTTTCCGAAAAACAACATTAGTCTACCATGTCCTCCTGGATCACGTTATGTGGCCAACCAATTGGTTTATTATTACCATTGCAGCCAACATCATGGCGGTCATTAATCCAGTTTATGCCAGGACAGCCTTAGGCTACAGTCTTCCACAGCTCGCAGGTATGATTCTTAATATCAGTCTGTTTGCACTCCTCGCGATGTTATATCTTGAGTATAAAAATAGACCTGAAAACAAAAAATTACCACTTCGAAGGCGATTACTTTTCCCTTTTGAATTTTTGCTTATGCCCATTATTGGTTTTTTCTTGTCTGCACTCCCTGCACTTATTTCGCATACACAGCTCATGTTTGGCAAAAGAATGGAGTACAAGGTGACAGAAAAGGTGTAACTTTCCTTATGGTTGGTCAATCAACATGAAAAACATTATACGTTTTATCGATCGGATCGAACATAGTAAGATTTTCTGGACACTTCTTGGGATAAGTGTCCTCTTTTTCCTCCTCAGGCTTCCTTCGTTAATCGAACCTCATTGGTACGGAGACGAAGGTATTTATCAAGTAATTGGGATGAAGTTACATCAAGGGAGTTTACTGTATGCCGATATTTGGGACAATAAACCACCCCTTTTATATCTTGTCTATGCATTCTTCAATGGAGAACAACACCAGGTTCGCCTCTTTTCACTTTTGATTGGGCTACTCACAACAATTTCTTTTTTCTTTCTTTCCAAAGCTCTTTTTCGTTCTTTTGGTGCAAGTGTACTTAGTACAAGCATCTTTTGTCTTCTGTTGGCAACTCCTACCCTCGAAGGGAATATTGCCAATGCTGAAAACTTTATGCTTCTTCCAACGATTCTTTCAGCATTACTTATTTACCAAGCAGCATTGACAACAACCAGGCACAGCAAAAAATATGGATTACTGTTTGCAGGAGTATTACTTGGCATTTCATTTCTTTTTAAAGCAGTGGCAATTTTTGACCTTGCCGCATTTTTACTTTTCTTTACTCTCTCTACAATGTCCAAAAAACACCCTTTTAAAAAAATGCTCCATTCATTGCTGTTCTTAGTGGGTGGATTTCTCATTCCATTTACGATAACGCTTCTCTTCTTTGCTGGACATAATGCACTGCCAGCATTCTTTGTCTCAGTATTTAGAGATACGGCAACGTATGTTACCGGACAAGCAAATGATTTTCTCTTCCCCAATGGACTTCTTATTGCTAAAATGGTACTGCTGCTTGGAGCACTAGCAATTATCCTATGGAAACGAAGTTATTTTACACAAAAGACACTTTTTATTAGCGTATGGACTGTGTTTGCCTTGTTTAGTACCTTTTTTTCCCAACTTCCCTATACACATTATCTTCTGCTTCTATTACCAAGTTTTTGTCTACTTGTAGGCCTCATCTTAACTCTGTCAACAAAAAAATCTATGATTTTTCTTTGGAGTGGCACGCTGTTGTTGGGAGCTTTTGTAACACAGCAAATTCCGATCTATCAACCGATAAAAACGATTGCCTATTACGACAATGCGATGCAATTTGTCACCGCAGGAAAATCAGTTGGTGCGTATCAGAGCTTCTTTGACTTACGAACGAAGCGCGATTATGAAATCGCCTCATTTATCAAATATCATATTCCTTCTGATAAATCACTTTTTATCTGGGGAGATTCTCCGCAAGTTTATGTACTCGCTGATAGATTGCCTGAGCAAAAATATATAGTAGCATATCATATTTTAGGTAAAGAAGACCGCGTACATGAAATACAAAAGCAGCTAAAAGAACAATCGCCAGACTATATTGTTATTTTAGAAGAAGCTCCCTTCTTGCCATTTCAGTCATCTTTCTATAAAGTGAAATATTTATTACAAGGAGCAACCGTCTATGAAAAAACTTTTTAAACATGTCTGGGATGACAAGATTATTAAATGGGGAATGGGTAGTGCAGCTATCGTCTTCTTCTTTTCCCTTATTATTCTTGCTATTTTTTATTGGAATCTTCCACCATACCTTCCTGTCTATAACCAAATGCCGTGGGGAGAAGAACGTCTTGCCACCAAGTATGAGATTATTCTTCCACAACTCATTGCGTTTTCCTTCTTTGTTCTAAATTTCTCTTTATCAAGAAAATTGTATGACAAAATGCCGTTAATCTCCCGCATGCTTAGTATTACTACCTTACTGACAATGCTGCTTTCCTTTGTCTTTTTGGTTCGAACATTATTATTATTGTTGTAATGAATATACCATTTTATATTATTTTTTTACCGATTGTGGCTGCTCTTATTATCACCGCAATCGCCACACCTCTTAGTCTTAGGTGGATTAAAAAAGCAGGACTTGTTGATGACCCGCAAAAGCACAAGCATCCAGCAATCATTCATAAAAGAATTGTCCCAAGAGGGGGTGGATTACCTCTTTTTATCGGCACCTGGTTTACCATTCCATTTTTTCTTCCGATAACACCACAAATTATTGCCATATTTACTGCTTGTACCCTACTCTTGATTGTTGGGCTTATTGACGACAAGCAAAATAGTCGCGCAAAAGATTTCTCACCATATAGTCGTTTTATTGTTACCGTTCTTAGCGCTATTATTGTTGTGGCAAGCGGCATTAGCATCCAATTTATTACCAATCCTTTTGGAGAAGGGGTGCTTGCGTTAAACACTATCCTTATACCCTTCTTTTTCTTTGCACTTCCCCTTTCTGATATTTTTTCTGTTTTGTGGCTTATCTGGATTATGAACATGATCAACTGGAGTAAAGGAGTAGACGGACAGATGCCTGGAATCGTTGCAATATCTGCCATTGTCATCGGGTTATTAAGCCTTCGAATCAATGGTGGAATACCACTAGCCCTTGATGCAACAATTTCCTTTATTATTGCGGGAAGTGCTATTGGGTTTTTATTTTATAACTTTTATCCCGCAAAGATATTTCCCGGTTGGAGTGCAACTTCGCTCTATCTTCTTTTAGGAGTTGTCTCTATTTTATCAAGCGCAAAATTAGCAACCGCTATTCTGGTCATGGGAGTACCAGCAGTCGATGCTCTTTTTACTATTATAAGACGGCTACTCAATAAACGTTCTCCATTCCAAGGAGACAGAAAGCATTTACATCATCTCTTACTCTCACTAGGCTATGGACAGAGAAAAATTGCATTGTTTTATTGGCTACTCTCTGCTATATTAGGGATACTTGCCCTCCAGCTTGAGAATAAAAGCAAATTTTTTGCTATTATTATGGTAGTAGTAGTTACGGTTGGCGCATTGCTTTTCTTGCATGCGGTAACAAAACATAAGGATGAAAAAAAAGCTTCTTAATATTCTTCGGCTGCTTCGGCCGCGGCAATGGAGTAAAAATATTGCCGTTTTCGCCGCCATTACCTTTAGTGGAAGACTCTTTGAACTCGATCTTTTTCTCACTGTTTGTTATGCCATGCTTATTTTTTGTGCAATTTCAAGCGCAATTTATGTCATTAATGATTTATTTGATATTAAAAAAGACAAGCTCCATCCTTTTAAACGATTTAGACCTCTTGCCCATGGTGATGTCTCCAAATCTGAGGCAATAGTCATAGCGACGATACTTATTGTTGTTGGATTAACAGCAAGTTATTTCATCAACCTCTCATTTTTCTTTATTGCACTTATTTACTTGTTTCTTCAATTGTCTTATACGTTATCGTTCAAACACATTACGGTTCTTGACGTCCTTGCGCTTGCCGGTGGATATATTCTTCGTGTCTATGCAGGAGAAGTTGTCAGCGAATTTCATATTTCTGTTTGGCTTCTCTTGACTACTATTTCTCTTTCTCTTTTTTTGGTAGTTGCAAAAAGAAGATCAGAGCTAACCCTTATCTCTCAATACACGAGTGCACAAATTGCCGCAACACGAAAAACCTTGTCACACTATTCAGAAAGATTACTTGATGTGTATGCGGCGATGTTTGCAACATCAACATTTCTTTCCTACGCGCTTTTTACGTTTCTTGTCGATCCAAAGAATACCAATCCTGGCAGCGGAGAATTGATAAACACTCTCTTTCAAATTAATCTCGATAAGAAATGGCTTATGTTGACCATTGTTCCGGTTGTCTATGGACTGATGCGATATTTACAAGATGTCTATGAAAAACATGAGGGAGAGAGTCCTGAACGAGTTGTTCTTTCAGATAAACCTCTCCTTGCAGCAGTTATCCTGTGGGGAGTACTGGTTGTGACAATTATTTACTTTGTTAACTAGTTCTCAATTAAGATTATTCCTCTGCTTTCTTTGCGTATTGACTACTAATCCAGCCTTCTACACCATCTGGCAAGGTGATCTTGAACCAACCAGCTTTTTCTTCAACCAGATCATATGATTCACCAGGAGTAACTTGACCAATTTCTGAAGCTCCAACAGAGCTTTCTGCTCGAACTCGGAGAAACCCAGTAGGAGTATCGAGAATAAGTATCTTTGTCACGGCAACTGCCGGCGATGGACTAAGCGTAGCCGAAGGAGAAGCAGATCTTGATGCCTCTTGCGGTGCTTCAAGACTCGTACTCAGATATGCTGCAACGGTTAGCTTATACCCCAATGGCGTTCTGATACGAATGGTCTTTTCTTTATATCCATCTTTTTTTACCTTCAAGACATGATCTGATTCTGTTGGATCCTTGTGGAGGACTGGTGTGTCACCAATGGAACTATTATCAAGAAGCACCATCGACCCTCGAGGGAAAGAGACGACAAGGAGTTCCGCCTTTGTTTTATCAGAAAGAGCAGTTAGAGAAATCACACTTCCTTCAGAAAGAGAGTCTTCGCCAAACTTCCGATCGACAACGGTTAATACTCCAGAGGCAATAGTTATCTTCTCTTGGAACTCTTGCATTTTTTTATCAAGTGGTTCAAGGCGAATCGTATAATCTCCCGCTTGGAGCATATCGGTTGCATCACATTCACAGAGAGGGGTTTGTCCAATATAAGTATCGTCTAAATACACTTTACTCTCAGGACTAGAGGTTACTTGTAATGCTCCTTTTTGCCCCTGTCCTTTATACACATACTGTAAAACAAAGAAAATAAGTGACGCAAGGATAAGTGAAGGGATAATAATAAAGAACAATTTTCTCATAACGTATTGATTTGCAGGATATACTAACTATAGCATAGAAAGAGGGGCTCGTTAAGGGAATTATCTAGTTACTAAGCCAAATTCGAGAACTTCTCCACCACAATAGGTGGTAATAAGATCACAAGATTCTTGCAAAGATTTACGTACCTGCTCTGGCGTTATCTCATCAATGCCATCTACATTAAGATAGATATTTTTTGTTTGCTCTGTTACCGCTGTTCTCTGGGAATCTCGGAAATTGAAATCAATATTGTATCCTCCTTGCTGATCAAAATAGGAAAGTTCTGTTTCCTTGTACTTTGTAGATTCAGTATCGCCAAGTAATAAAATCTCCTCCCCAGCTTTTGCAAAGCGAAGTTCAGTCGGGAACTGCAGAGTATCTAGATCAAATGCGCCAATCGAGATACGATGCCTCATTACAACTAGATTATATGCATCTACACAAGTATTGATTGTATATAAATCTTTTCCTTGAGCAACCCGTCGAAGTAACGCTTCAGGGCTGGGTCTGCGTGAATGCCAATCAATCCCCATTGCTTTATAGAGTTTTCGATAACTTAAGACTTCAAGATATTCTCCAATTTTTTCTGTCGTTAGTCCTTTTAAAGAATCCAACAATTTTTCCTTCTCTTTTTCAAGTTCTGGGTTTGTTTTACTAATAGTAACTCCCTTAATGACGGCAATACCAATGGAGATTGAAGGATGTTTTTCTTTGACGTTTTTATCTATTGAAAAAATGTTTGAGGAAATACCAGTCATTCTGGCAAGCGGAGCGCGTCCAGAATCTTTATTTTCGATTCTGGAGTCCTCGCTTTCGCTCGTCCCCAGAATGACGTCATTAAACCTCTTTTGTACAAAATCTTTCTCAAGAGAGAGGATAAACCAAGCAGCTTTTGGTCCATGGTCTTTGCCAATGAGGGACTGGTAGATTGCTGAAAAAGTTTGTTTACCATTGAGTCCCAAGGGCTTCCCTAATTCATAAATCTGTGTCTGTAAATCATCAGCATTCCACTCTTTATCTAACTCTGCAACTATTTTTTGTAAAAGTTCTTTTTGTTCAGCAGAGAGATGTTTTGCTCCCTCTGGCGTATCTTTCTGAACCAAGAATTTTGCAGAATCTGGCGCATACTTTTCTATCCACACTCTCGCATATTTCGCCCATTCCTCAAGTCCTTCCTCTTTAATTTTGTCTTGCATGTTCGGCATCTGCACCCACTGTGCAAGTACAGAGAAACGAATACTTGGCGGTTTGACTATATCACCAATTTGTGAGAGTTCAAAAGTACGAGCAAGATCTTCATCCGTTTTATCAAAATATGCTGCTGCTGCTTTTTGATACGCATCAAATAAATTTGGAATAGTATCTTTCTCCGTTGGATCAAAGTTTGTTTGCTGTTTTATATCCATTTTTACAATCAAAAAACGAACTAACTCTGCCGGTAAAATAGAAAGCATATCTCCAGCTGAAAAACCTCTTCCTTTTGAAGAAGACATTTTTTTCCCACCAATCAACATAAATTCATAACTAACAGGATATGGCACAGGATAATCAAGCACTTTCTTAGCAATAAGCGAGGTGAGGTCATGCGACCCACCCTTACTCATATGATCCTTTCCAGCACCCTCTACGGTCACACCAATCGCTTGCCATTTGCAAGCCCATTCTATTTTCCACGGCATTTTTCCTTTAATACCGTTTTCATCACTAAATGGAGAAGTTTTTCCTTCATGTCCACACCCTTTTGTCCATTCAGTGGCATCAACTGGGCAACGGTAGTGAACAAATTCTCCATCCCAGTCATAGACGCGAGTTGTTGAAACCTTGCCACAGGATTCACAGTAAACCTGGAAAGGATACCAGTCAGCAGGCATTTCTTTTTTATACATTTGTTGATAAATACTTCGTATTTCGGAAGCGTTATCCAATGCTTTTTTAACCCCAGTATTCATTTTGCCACTCGTATATAAGTCTTTCGTCCAGATGATTTCAGGATATGATCCGATTTGGTTAAAAGCTTTTTTGAATTCTAATGCATAATACTCAGCATAATCTTTGTAACCCTCAAGAGGTGAAGGAACTCTAAAAAGTGGCATACCAAGATACTTCTCAAATTTCTCTCGAGGGAGATAAGAAGGTATATCATCCATTGGGTCATGGTTTTCAAATACATAGGTATACTTTGCCGCTACACCTTGATCTTTTAATGCTCGGTAAACCAAATCATGGAAAACCACCCCAAAAAGTGAACCTACATGAATACGACCCGATGGTGTCTTCATATCGTCAACCCAATAAGGTGTATATTTACCTGAATCAATAATTTCTTTTGCTACTTTATCTGCCCAGAACATAGTTAGTATTGTATCATGCGATATAGCCTTTTTTCACCAGTAACTCTGCTGCCAGTATCGCTCCTCCAGCAGCGCCACGAATGGTATTGTGAGAAAGCGCAATAAACGAATAATCAAAATGTGTGTCCTCTCGAAGTCTCCCCATGGTAATCCCCATCCCATTTCCATAATCACGATCAAGCTTCGTTTGTGGTCTATTCTCTTCTGCAAAATACTTAATAAGTTTTGTGGGGGAAGAAGGCAAGTCAAGAGAAACGAGTGCATGGTTTTTATTAAAATTTTCTATCGCTTGCAGTAATTGCTCTTTGGTTGGTCTTTTGGCAAAAGAGACAGAGACACTTGCCATATGCCCATCTGCAACTGGTACTCGAATACAAGTTGCTGAAATCGATGGTTGGATTGCAGAAACTAATACATCTTCTTTAATTGTTCCCCAAATCTTCATGGGCTCTTTTTCTGACTTTTCTTCTTCTCCTCCGATAAGTGGGATCACGTTATCAATCATTTCTGGCCAAGTTTCAAAATTCTTTCCCGCACCTGAAATTGCTTGGAGACTGGTCACCTGAACTTGTTTTGGTTGAAACTCTCGTAATGCTGTCAAAATAATACTGTACGATTGGATCGAGCAGTTAGGTTTGACTGCAATAAAACCCTTTTTCCATCCTCTCTTTTTTTGCTGTACGGGGATAAGGTCTGCATGATGAGCATTTACTTCGGGTATAAACATTGGGATATCCTCAGTCCAACGATGTGCTGAGTTATTGGAGACAACTGGGACACCACGTGCCGCATAGGATTCTTCAATCTTTTGAATAGTCTCTTTATCAAGATCAAGCGCACAAAAAACAAAATCAACTGATTCTGTAATTTTCTCTTTATCATCAACTACCGATTGTACAATAAGGTTACCTAAGCTGGTCGGAATTTTTTCTTGCATTTTCCAAGTCCCACTCACTGCTTCTCCATACTCTTTTCCAGCAGATCGAGGAGAAGCAGCAACAACAACCACTTTAAACCATGGATGATTCTCAAGAAGGGCAATGAATCGCTGTCCGACCATCCCAGTTGCGCCTAAGATACCTACTTTATATTTTTTTCTTTTCATAGTTTTTATTGTCATCTTTCGTCATTCTGGCCGAGTCCAGAATCCGTTTCTATTAAGATCCTGGATGCGCTGCGGCTCACCAGGATGACGGTTAGGTAAGGCAATTTATACTTCTAGATTAGTTCCATATTCTTTAATACTTTTTTCAACTCTTCTTTATTTTTCTTTTCCATTTGAACGAGCGGCAAGCGGAAAACTTCCTCGACCTTTCCCATCAGAGCAAGTGCCGTTTTAACTGGCTGGGGATTCGTCTCAATAAAATTAACATCCATGAGATCCAATAGCTGATAATGCATCTTTTTTGCTTTCTCCCATTCTCCCGCAAGGGCGTGTTGAACAAGTTGGGTAAAGGCTTTCGGAGTTTCGTTTGCAACAACCGAAATGGCACCCATTCCTCCAATTGCAATGATTGGCAAGGTGAAGTTGTCATCGCCAGAAAGAAGGGAGAAGTTTTTTGGAGCACTTCTGATAATCTCCATCATCTGGGGAAGATTCGCAGATGATTCTTTGATACCAATCACTTGTGGAATCTCTTGTGCTATACGTAGCGTCGTTGCCGCAGTCATATTACTCCCCGTTCTTCCCGGGACATTATAAAGTAAAAACGGTAAGTCTACCGTTGCAGCAATCGCTTTATAGTGTGCAAGAAGACCAGCTGGTGTTGGTTTGTTGTAGTAGGGATTTACATGCAGTAAAATATCCGCACCAGATTTTTTTGCAAGTTGCGATAAATGAATTGCCTTATGCGTATCATTACTTCCCGCACCAGCAATCACAGGAATACGTCCAGCTACCGTATCAACCACCGTTTTGATCACGAGTGAGTACTCTTCAAAACTCAGGGTTGCTGCCTCTCCAGTTGACCCACATGCTACGATACCATTGATACCTTCTTTTATTTGAAAGGCAACGAGTTTTTGTAGCGTTGGCACGTCAACATTTCCCTTTTTATCAAAAGGAGTCACAAGCGCAGTGATGGCACCAGTCAGTTGTTTCATACGATGAGCTCCTCAAACACATCATCAAAAGAATAAAAGCCTTTTTTGTTATGAATAAATCTGGCCGCAACAAGCGCACCCTCAGCAAAGCCACGTCCACCGCGAGATTGATGAGTAAGAGAAATCTCATCAGCAATACTATCAAAGGTCACTTCATGTCTGCCACGATTATGCCCTCCTCTGAGGGAAGCAAAATGTAACTCTTCTTTTTTGATTGGCCGATCAATGGCATCGGTCTGGACAACTTTTTTTGCCGGAAAGCTCTCAAGAATGATACTCGTTAGTTTTTTTGCAGTTCCACTTGGACTATCTTTTTTAGCCGTGTGATGGACCTCAAATCCATACACATCATATGCTTCAAACTTCTGTGCTAGTTTACTGGCATAACCTGTTAGTTTATAGAAAATGTTAACCCCAATGGAAAAATTTGGACCATAGACAAATGCACCATTTTCTTTTTTTATCATATCTTTTACTTGATCCAAGTTGTCATACCAACCAGTTGTCCCGATAACCAATGGTTTTTTAAGTTCGAGAATTTTTGGAATGTTTTCAAGAACAATAGCTGCTGAGGTAAAATCTATCACCACATCTGCTTCTTGGATACCTATGATGTCCAGCTCTTTTTGCTCACCATACGAAACAGATACGATTTTATCCGTTGTTGACTGCTCAACAATACTTGCAATTTCACGTCCAACTTTACCAAATCCAACAAGTGCGATATTCATTTTGCTCCTTTCTGGTTAATTAACCTTGCATGCAATAATACAACTGCGGTATCAATCTGCTCAGAAGGAATAACCAAACTGATATTAATATTTGCCGTACTCTGAGAAATCATTTGTGTGACAATATTGATACTTTCAAATGTTGAAAAAACGGTATGCATGATGTGACCAACACTTCCGACGCCTTCGCCAATTAATGCAATCATACCACAACTTTCAGATCGTGTAACGGTACCGATCGCCTTAAGATCAGCCATTGCGGCAGAAAGATGTTCATCATTTTCTAGAGAAATAGACACACTGACCTCAGACACACTGACTAAATCAACAGAAATATGGTGCTTGGTGAAAAGGGCAAAAACTTCTGCCAAAAACCCTTTCTTAAAAAGCATCTCTGTTGAATAAATAGTCACGAGTGTTATGTGTTTTTTAGTAGCGATAGCAGCAATACGTTTCTCAACAGCAATATCTTTGGTTATAATGGTTCCTTCGTTTGTCGGATTAAGCGTATTACAAACTCGTACAGGAATGTTTTTCTGCATTGCCGGACGAATGGTACGAGGATGCAGTACTTTTGCTCCAAAGGCAGCAAGCTCGGCTGCTTCTCGATAGGAAACTTGTGGCAACAGTTTTGCGTCTTTAATAAAACGTGGATCGGCACTATAAATACCATCAACATCAGTCCAAATCTGAATTTCTTCTGCAGAAAGCGCGTAGCCAATGATTGCTGCGCTATAGTCAGAACCACCACGGCCAAGCGTCGTCACTTTTCCGTTGCTAGTTGATCCAATAAACCCAGTAATAACAGGAACGATACCTTCTTTAAGCAATGGATCAAGTATCGCTTTTGTTTTTGCTGTTGTTTCTTTTGGCAAGAACTCTGCTGAACCAAATTCATTGTCTGTCACAATAAGTTCTGTTGCTTTTATTGCTTTTGCGCTTATTCCAAAGTGGTCCATAACTGTAGCAATAAGATAAGAAGACATAATTTCTCCATACGATACTATTGCATCGGATAATTCGCTGTTCTTTTTTTTACTTGCAAGTATTTTTTGTATTTCTTGCTCGCATTGCTCAAGAAAAGGAAGTACCTGATCTTGGAGAGAAGAGTCGTACTGATCAAGTAATTTACCATGTAAGCCTCGTATTTGGACAAAAATACTTTTTCGTTCGTTAACAGAAGCTGAAGGAAGCGAGAGTAATAAATCTGTCACGCCACGAATTGCAGAGACTACAACCACTGGCTGTCGTTCCTTCTCCTCCTGGACAATAGTACAGATTGTCTCAAGTCTTTCGTGGGTACTGACAGATGTTCCGCCAAATTTTAAAATAATCATACAAGTGCTCCTTTCATCAAAACTGATTCTCCTTTGGTAGTATTTGTTTTTTGAGAAATGTTTTTGGATGTTCTGATTTTCTTATGACGAAGAATTTTCCATTGTTCACAAGTACTTCGGAGGCAGTATGCATACTCATAAAATAAGGCATTGCCTCACTCCATCCATAGGCTCCCGCAACAAAAACGCCAATCAGATCTCCTCGTTTGGTATCTTTTGGCAAAGAGACATCTTTTCGCAAAAAATCTATCGGAGAACACAATGATCCTCCAATATCCATTGTTTCACCTTCCTCTGAATCTAAACGACTGAGGTTGTATGCTGGATGTGTACTGGCAGTGTCTACCAAACTCGGCCGTAATAAATGATGCACTCCACCATCGACCAGAACTATCTTCTTGCCATAAGACTCTTTTACTGAATCTACTCGAGCAATATAAATGCCACTCTGTCCAACAATATATCTGCCTGGTTCAACAGAAAGTGCTACCTTATTTTCTTGCAAAAAAGGGAACGCAGCCAGCACATCACCAAGTTTCTTTGAGATAGTTGCAAGCTGTAATGGTTGCTCTGACTCAGCATAAGGAATACCCAATCCTCCACCAAAATCAATCGATCGAATTGGGAAATATTTATTGAGTTTTTGAGCAACTCGACAAATATTTGTGACATTCGTTAAAAAAGTTTCTGTGTTGAGCATATTTGCTGCATAGACATGCATACCAACAAGTTCACTATGTGGTAATTGTTGCACCCTTTGGATAAAGTCTTTGGTAACTATCGCTTCATCGATGCCAAATTTGGATACACCCCCAGCCATTATTTGATGTGCTGCATGCTCTGTTGGTTGTTCGATGTTTATCCGAAGTGCAATTCGTTGCCGTACTCCTTTTGCTTTTGCGATAGTATTGATTCGCTCTATTTCTTCTTCACCTTCTACATTGATGACATCAATACCATAGGAGATAGCAAACGCAAGTGCTTCATCAGTTTTTACTGGCCCAGCAAAAGAAACTTTTTTTGGATCTGCTCCAATTTTTTGTGCAACGAGTAATTCACCAAGAGATGCAACATCAAGTCCTGCACCTAATTTGTATAAACCATCGACAATCGCAAGTGCGGTGTTTGGTTTGACTGCATAATAGATAGAAATCCCATATGGAGCAAGTGCATCACGCAGTCCTTCATACTGTCTTTTGATTGTTGCAGCATCATAGACATAGAAAGGTGGAGGGACTTTGGCTACAATTTCTTCAAGAGAAACACCACTAATAAAAAAGCTCTCTTTTCCCTGATGTTTTTCCGTCGCAAAACTTTCACTTATCCAACTTGTTTTATTTTTTACTGCCATTTTGAAAAAACTCCTTTCATTCGTTCCAGTCCTTCTGTTATTTCCTCTTCCGATGCTGCATACGAAAGTCTGATAAAATTTCTCCCAGCAGATCCAAAAGCAAGCCCTGGAACTGTTACCACATTTGCTTCCTCAATTAACTTTTTGGCAATATGCATGCCATCACCAAATCTTGATACGTCAACAAAATAATAAAATGCCCCATGCGATTCTTGAACACTAAGTCCATTAATTCCTTTGAGGAGTTTCCCCATTAGCTTCCTTCGAGTAGCAAGTTGCTCATGATAAAAAATAAGTTCTTCTTCACATGCTCCTTGCACCACAGGAAGTGCCGCATATTGCGAATCAGTTGGGGCACACACATACGCTGCCTGCTGGGATTTGACCGCATCTTTGATAAAAAAATCAGGACCGACTAACCAACCAAGTCTTTTCCCTGTTTGACTTGCTTGCTTTGATAACCCATCTATAATAATTGCACGGTCTGTATACTCAGCAATTGAATGATGCTTTGCTCCGTCAAAAATACAGGTAGAATAAATCTCATCTGAGAGAAAGAATAATGATGGATGATCTGTTGTTTCTTTTGCTAGTATTTTTAATACGTTTTCTGAGGCGACTTGTCCTGTTGGATTAGAAGGAGAGTTAATAACGATAATTTTTGTCTGAGGAGTTATTTTTTTCAAAAGATCAGCTACATCAACATCAAACCTGTCGGTTAGTGCATAAGTAATTACTTTTGCTCCCCATTTTCCAGGAAGGGTTTTATAGAGAGGATAAAAAAGTGCAGGAATTAATACTTCATCCCCAGGATTAAGCATTGTTTCAAAGGTAATAAAAAGCCCACCTGTTGAGCCGGAAGTAATAATAACGTTCTCACGATTTGCTTCAAAAGAAAACGTGTTTTTGTAATTGCTAGCAATAGCATCACGCAACGCTGGTAAACCCGCATTTGGCGTATAGCCAGTTTTCCCTTCAGTAATTGCCCGACGATTTGCTTCTTGTGCTTTTTGCGGCATAGGAAACGGTAGCTCCCCTAATCCCAGACTAACTCTGGATAATGTTCCGGTATAGGGTGTTTCCATAATTGAACGAATGAGCGATATTGCTGTTTGTGCAATTCGTTCATTCGGTTGGTAATAGTGCTGCATGCTCATCGCAAAGCCTCCTCAAGTAGTGTTTTGAGAGCAGTTTTTTCATCTCGATATTTGATAATAACTGGCACTTGGATATGAATACCTTGTGCATCAGCAAATGCATTCTCACCTTTTGGCCGTGTCCCATTCACAACAACTGCTCCTTCTGGGATTTCAAGAGGCGTACTCCTTGTTGCTCTATACACTTTTTCCTTAACTAAATCATATACAGGTGTTGCCGAGGTAATATTGACGCCAGGTGTCAGAACAACCCGAGAATGAAGAATAACTCCTTCTGCAATTGAGGTATTAATACCCATAAGCACCTCATCCTCAACAATACAAGGATTTGCATTTACTGGCTCAAGCACTCCTCCAACTTGCGCACCTGCTGAGATGTGGCATCGCTCCCCAACCTGTGCACAACTTCCAACAAGCGCATGCGAATCAATCATCGTACCGCTCCCAATGTAGGAGCCAATAGCAATATAACTTGGCGGCATGACAATCACATTTTTGCCAAAATAAACGCCATCCCGAACACTCGTCCCACCAGGCACAATACGCAAGTTATCACCAGCAAAATCAAACGAGCGCAACGGTAATGTATCCTTATCTGAAAATTGAAGTGTTTCTTTTTTGTGAGACATCCTTGTGAGTTCTCCCAAACGCATACAGACCAAGATGCCTTCTTTCACCCAGGCATTTGCTTGCCAGATTCCTTTTGTATTTTTTTCAGCCGAACGAAGAGATCCCTCGTTGAGCGCTTGAAGAAAGGCTACAACAACAGCGTGAGCAGCAGCAGTACGACGCAATTCTTCGACTGAAAGTGTTGCTAACGCTATCATTTTTTTGTGTAATTGTTCTTTTCTCATAGTATTAGTATAAACAGACAGCTTCAACAATAGCCACCTGTTTTTCTAAATCTGCAACGGCAATTGATTCATGAGTACTATGTGAATCGTTTGTCCCATCGCCGATATTAACTACCTGAAGTCCTTTTTGATTAAAGTAATTCGCATCCGAAACGCTCCAACTTTGAGTATATACTGGATTAATTTTCTGCTGTCGCATAACTTCGGCGATCGATTGTACCCATGGATCATTCTCGGCAAAACGGTACACTCGTTGCTCAAGTTGTGCTGTTGTCTGTGCTTTAAGTTGATACTTCGTTGCAATCGACTCTACTTGGGTAAACACTTTTTGTGTATAGGTGTGCAAACGTTCTTCATCAAAACCACGCATATCTCCTTGAAGGATCCCTTCACCAGGTACAGTATTGCGAGTAGAACCAAACTTACCGACACCGATATTAAAGGTTGTCTGATTGTCAAGATGTCCTGTTTTTACTGAAGTTAATAATTCTCCAAGTGCAGGGATTATGCTTTTTGCTCTTTCAGGGAAAGATGAGTGACCGCTTTTCCCAATCAAGGAGATATCAATACGCATATATGCTGCTGAACCCAGCACTATAGTTCCAACTGGTAAAGCAATATCACAAATAAGTCCCTTGGTTGCGGTAAGTTTTTTGTAATTAAATCCCAAAGCACCTGTATTGGTTGACTCTTCATCAACAGTAAACAGTATTTCGAGTGGGCGATGTTCTTTCTCTTTAATTCGTTCGATCACTTCCAGGATAACGGCAATCATAACTTTATTATCTGCTCCAAGGATAGTATCTCCTTGCGATCTGATTACGCCATCCTCAATGAGAGGAACGATACCGCGCCCTGGTTCAACGGTATCCATATGTGCGGATAGAAAGAGCGGTTCGCCCTTGCCAGATATACGTACAAAAACATTGCCTATCGTATCTTTCTCAACAAAAATATTTCTTTGTGCAAAATGAGACATAAGATACGCAGCCATTTTTTCTTCATGACCGGTTGGACTGTCGATTTGTACCAATTTTATAAAAGTATCTATTAGACTATTCATATTTCTCCTCATAAAAAAACCCCTCATCGGAGGGGTACTTCTTCTGCGTCAGCAAAAATTCCCCTCTTACGAGAAGCGCTTCTTGCCGATTAATTTCACAGATGCTATAGTCATATAAGACCTATATTAACAGAGAGTAATCAAAATAACAAGAGGATAAAGATGGCAAAGACAATAAAACACACTACAGGAAATAACATTGCTATTACTGCGCTTATTATTTCTATCCTTAGTTTATTACTTAATTTTTATTTCTCTTTTGATACGACAAACTTTGAACGAGTATCCAGAAGCCAAGAACTTGTGGATGCAAATTATGAGCTTTTGTATGATGGTGGCACCAATCAGAAGATTATGCATGCCATAAAAAATGGAGAAGATATTACTCCTCTTTTTTCAAAAGAAGAGATTAATCAGTATATTGACGTATTTGAAGGATTAGGTGCATATTATTGCCAAGGTGATGTCTATAAAAAAAGTCTTACGAATACGTTTTATAACTCACTACAATACTATTGTGAAGATCCGTATATCTTCCAAAACTTTAAAGGGAAAAAGAATGGCTCAGCAACGCTTTGTGCGGCATTTTTTCCAAACTCAAAATTTGCTCAGACAGTTGATACAACAAATCTCAATACCTGTCATTTTAGGAACTAATGCACAATCTCCACCTCAACCTCAGGCATAAAACCAAAGGTTTCTGAAACCTTTTCTTGGATATGTCCGATAATCGTTAAGACATCCGCGGCTTTCCCCTCACCAAGATTAATAATGAAATTGGAGTGTTTGGTAGAGACTTCCATATTGCCAATGCGATAGCCTGAAAAGCCTAAGCGTTTAATAATATACCCCATTGATACCTTCCCATGCCAGCGATCGGTGATAAACTCCTGTGTGTCCGGCCAAATGGTCAAGACTTTCTGGACATTTTTTTGATCACGAATGTTCTTAAAGACGGAACCACAAGTAGGGTATTCAATGGGATGATGCTCTTTTCGATATAAGATATTCTTGGCAGCTACTTCTTGTGCCTGATCGAACTCGGTGTCATTTGCTGCATGCATGCCAAAGAGTGCGGACATCACCAGTAATTTTTTTTCTTGCTTGATCGAGCTCTCTCGGTAGGCAAAGTGTAATTGCTCATTGGTTAGTCGGGAAAAGTGAAACCCTTCTTCCCGCAGATCAAGGACTTCAGCACTCACCAAACGATCTTTGATTTCCCCCCCAAATGCCCCAACGTTCCCCCGTACCCCAGCACCCACCGTCCCGGGAAGTCCACCTGCCCATTCAAGTCCAGTTAGTTTTTGGGTAAAAGAATAGGTGATCAGATCATCGAGAATCACTCCAGAGAAAGCCTCAATCATATTGTCAGGCTTCACGACCATACCATCTGTTGCATGTTTTGGTGACGCAATTTGGAGTACTGCTCCATCAAAGTACTCATCAGGCATAATGAGGTTGGAGCCAAGCCCACAGACAAAAAGACGCTTGGGCTTTTCTTTGTTGATAAAATCAAGGGATCTGAGGAGACCTTCGCGGTTTTCGGCCAAGAGAAAATGGCGTGCAACACCCCCAACCTTATACCAGGTTATTTTTGAAAGAGGGAAGTCAGAAAAAACATGCATATGCAGCTTCATTCTAGTCAATTTTGTAAGAATACGCAATGACCTGGTAAATGACGGTTCGAATCTGTGTACCCTATCGCCTCAGAAATTGTTCTCTAAGCTAGAATGTAGGATACCATTCCATAATTAAACTGCTTTATTACGATGCATGGAAAAGAATCTACGCCACGCCAAGACAATCTTGCTACATTACCTGAAAGAAAACAAGCCGAAGCATTAGCCAGAGCCAATTTAGGACTTTATCGTCCCGACAATTTAGTAGTATCCCTCAGACGGATAGCACAAAAGACAGATGCTTCGATGTGGACAAATAGACTTACTCAAGGAGATGATGTTGAGACAGCTGCTTATTTTTTAGTACTAGGACTGTATTTCGGCTTCAGAAACCAGATTCTCAGGTAAACGGAAAATCCCTTCATCAAGCCTTTTTTGATCAAGGAAATGAGAGATAAACCCAACAGAGCGGGAAAGCACAAAAAGAGCGTTAAAGAATTCACTTGCCACCAGTCGCTTCAGTTCACGATCAGAGACTCCTTCTTTTTCTGACAAAAGGTCCAGAAGCACCGCAGCAATCGCGCCATCAACATTAAGGATGAGATTACCTTTTTTTGCTGTAGTAATCTTTTCAACAGAGAGTGCAAAGTGAGTAAAGCGTTTATGTGTTAACGATTTGGCAAACTGTTCGATTTCTTTGACCCGTGGATCGGGAGCGTCACTACGATACTTTTTGTGACCAATACCGGAGATGTATTGTCTTTTACTTGCAAACTCCTCGACAAAATTAGCAGGGTCTTTTTCTGAGCTAACACCTGTCAGCCAATTGGCTGCAGCTTGGTTAATTGCTCCACCAAATCGTGGCCCAATAGTAAGCAGTCCAGCAGAAAGTGAGGAAACCAGATCGCGTCCTGCTCTTGCCGTCACAATCGTATTCATCGCTCCAGAAACGTACGGCCCATGATCAGCAAGAAGCCGTAGAACAAAATCCGTAAAGTTCTCGAGTTCTTTGGAATGGATCTTCTTGCCCAAGAACATCGACATGACCAGGGTTGCAAACGACTCTTGTTTAACAATGGTCAATAAATCTTCTCCCAAGAGTTGCGGTTGTCCGTTCTTCACTCCAGAAATACTGGTGGTGATAAGCGCCCGTTGACGATTAATAAGGCTGTCGATATCAAAGGTATAAGCTAACCCTTCAGGCACAAAGTCTTCAGGAATTGCTTGAATTTGACTCAGAAACTCAGCGTATGAATCAGCAACCTGTGCTCCTGATTGACGAAGCATGATTCGTTTCCCGCGAGCACTTTCTTCTTGCTTTGATGCCATAGCTTTTGCATGACCAAACTGCGGGGGAGTGACAAACATTTCAGCAACGGTTCCAGCGATATAACAAATAACTTTCTTCGTTATTTTTTTTGCTTTAAGTAGATCAGCAAGTAGCGCTTCATCCGTCCCTCCGAGTTCACCAAAATACACGATTGTCTTGGTCTGTGGGTCTTTTTCTGCTGCCAGAAAAGCCATCTCAGGCGTCGTCATCGGGAAGCGCTCACCACCAAATGACAATGAGAAAGAAATTCGCTTGCCATAATGGGTAACCGTATTAATAATTTCATTGGTCATTCCACCAGATGAAGATAACACCGCCACTGATCCTGGAGTAAAAAGATGTGCAGTTGTTAGTTGTCGCACGTCTACCCCACCAATGGCTCCAAGCTTCATTACCGAGGGAAGAATAATACCGATACTCGCAGGCCCAGTCAGAAAGATTTTTTTCTTTTGCGCTTGCGCGTAGAGTGCAATAGCATGTTGTTCTGGGACATTTTCGGCGAAAACAATCCCACCAATCAAAGAGGGAAGAGTAGTAAGTGCTTCTTCCGTTGAGGAAAAGGTTCTTCTCCCCGATGAGAGATTAATAAAAAAGTTTGCTTCCTCTCGAATCTTTTTGGGGACATCACTGACTGATGGGAAGACAGGGATGAGCACTTCACGCTTTCCCCAGAAGTATCGTTCGTAATTGCGTCCTGCTGCGATAATTGCTCTGATACTTGGTTCCTTTTTCCCGGATACATAATCAAAATCAAGCATTGACTGCATGATTGCAGGATAGCTACCAAGAGCAATTACTTGCACCTGTGTTTTTCGTAATGTTTGAATGTCTAACATATTAGATTGTTTTAATTGCTTTACCAATAATGTCTGGCAGGGGAGTGGTCTGGTCTCCAACAAACCCCAATAGTTTTTCTTTTTCAAGAAATGCTTCCATCTGGGCAAGTCCTTCTTCTTGATGTGGTCCACCTCGTCTGACGAATACTTGAATATGCTGCTTATGCAATGCTCCTGCTACTTCTTGTAATGCTCGTATCAGTCCACTAAAGGTAATTCGAACATCTGAAAAATTGGCAACGCCTCCAGCAATGATGAGTACTTTCTTTTTTGCTTTTGATCTCAAAAGGAGACTTACCAAATTTTTGGTATATAAATATACTTCTTCAGCATTGGGGTTACCACTGTATTCCCCATAGTTGGCAAGTTGTTTACCATAACCCAAATTATATCCTTCATCAGCAAGCACAATACTTGCCCCTCCACCGGAAAGAAGCATAAAGATGCCGCCATCCAAGTTGAGCATCTCAAGACTAAATGACGCTTGGCTTTTTTCGGACAATGCGTCTATGTTGTTTTCTTCTGTCGTTTTCTCTCTGGTCTGCGCTGCTCGGAAATCTGTTTCTGTCCAGGCATGGTGGACAAAAAAGAGTCCCGAACTATCAACTTCAGCCGCAACATCAAGCAGTGAGATGTTAGTTCCTTCCACTACCAATGGATTTATTTCAAAAAAAGAGAAATGATACTCATTAAAGGTAGAAATAAGTTTTTTTAAAAATTCTTTTGGCAAATTTAAAGCCTTTATAACTTTGTCATTCTCGCGAAGGCGGGAATCCAGCCCTGCTAAAGCACGATCCATAGATTCCGGCTCGGAGGCCGGAATGACAGGAATAAGCAGTTGATTAATTGAATTCCGATTCTCTTCAATATCGATCCCTCCCTTTACTGAAAATAACACTTCGATACCTTCACGCGTCCGAGAAAGTGAAAGATACTTTTCTGATTCTTGTGAATGGGGGAGAAATGCTTCAATAATGACATGCGAGTATCCCTTGGCAAACAGTTTCTTTGCTTCCTTCTCTACATCAATTGACGAAACCTTCAGCGCGACAAGCCCTTGTTTCATGCGCTTTTTGACTCCTTCATCGACTTTTACGACATACGTCTGTTTCGGATCAAGTTTTTCAAGTATTTTTCTATCATCAGTTTTTGTAAAACTAATCCCCTGGTAGGGGAGACCGAGTTCTTTTGTGAGGATTCCTTTTGCACTGTATTCACTTATTTTTTTTCGTGCCATGAGGTAATTATACCATGAGTTAAGGAGTTAATACTCTTCAAGAGTTGAGGTGTCTCCAACTTCTTGTCCGAGCTCTTTTGCTTTAAGGATTCTCCGCATAATCTTTCCCGAACGAGTCTTGGGGAGCTTGTCAATAAAAGCAATCTCTCGAGGATAGGCATGCCCTGCAAGATGTTTTTTGACATGTATCTTAAGTTTTTCTTTCAGTTCATCGTTTTGTTCAACACCTGGTTTTATGACAACAAATGCTTTGATAATCTCCCCTCTGACTGGATCTGGCTTGCCAATAACTCCTGCTTCAACCACGTCAGGATATTCCACAAGGGCACTCTCCACTTCAAATGGTCCGACTCGCTCCCCGGCGGTATTGATCACATCATCAGCTCTCCCGATAAACCAGAAGTAGCCATCTTTATCTTGGTATGCCTTATCACCCGAAAGATACCATTGACCATTAAAGTAAGAATCAAACTTTGCTTTATTGTGCCAGATTGTTTTCATGAGAGAAGAAACAGTGCTTGCTTTGAGTGCCAGATGCCCTTCCTCCCCTACTGGTACTTCCTTACCCTCATCATCGATAATAGCAGCTTTTATTCCTGGTAACGGTTTCCCCATTGAACCAGGCTTTATGTCCAGAGCAGGATAGTTGGTAATACTAATCCCCCCCAGTTCTGTCTGCCACCACGTATCATGAAATGCTAGCCCGTACGTCTCAAGACCCCACCAGATGGCTTCAGGATTGAGTGGCTCCCCCACACTGCAAAGATGTCGCAAAGAAGAAAGGTTAAACCCTTTGACATCAACCGTTGCTCCCATGAGCAGTCGAATTGCTGTGGGAGCGGTATACCAGACGGTTACTTTGTATTCTGCAAGAAGCGTATGCCAATTCTCAGGATTAAACCTTCCTTCATAAAGAACGGATGTGCTTCCAAGCCCCATGGGGCCAAGCACGCCGTACACAACCCCTGTTACCCAGCCAAGATCTGCCGTACACCAATACACGTCATCTTCATGGAGATCGAGCACATATTTGGTTGTTACCATAGCTTGCAGAACATCATAATGACTGTGGACAACTCCTTTTGGCTTGCCTGTTGTTCCTGAAGTATAAAGCATGTACGAGTAGTCTTCTTTTTGCATATGGGCGATTGCAAAGTTGTCGCTAGCTTTTTTCATCTCTTCTTCGTAAGAAATGATGTTCTCTCCTACCGGCTTAGTTACTGACCCCCGACCAATAATAATCACTTTCTCAAGATGAGGCAGGTCTTTCCAGATCTTTTCGATTCGAGGATAAAGAGAAGCTGTTGTTATCACGACTTTGGCTTCACTATCGGAAAGTCGGTCGGAAAGCGCCATCTCCTGAAATGCGGAGAAAAGTACTCCCGCAATCGCTCCTACTTTGAGCGTCCCGAGGAAGGCAACTACACGCTCTGGAATCGCTGGAACAAAGAGAAAGACTCTATCGCCTTTGTGGACATCATACGAGGTAAGTACATTGGCAAACTTGTCCGTTAGTTTCTTAAGCTTTGCATACGAATATACTTCTTTGTCACCATCTGCACTTTCAAAAAGTATTGCAGCTTTATTTTTGTTCTTTCCTTTGGCATGTCGATCAACACAATTGTACGCGATGTTTAGTGTCCCATCAGGAAAGAACTCTATCAGCTCTTTCTCTGCTTTTTGCCACGTAAACACTTTATATGTTTTTGTGTAAGTAGTTATATTTGGCGCTACAGGAACATTCTGTATCGCTTTTTTAATGATAGTTCCTTTCTGTGTGTTCATTTATTTCTCCTCTTTTTTCATTTCTTTGTATGCATCCATAATACAAAAATTGGTGACTAGTGACAAACCATAATCCTGTGCAAACGCTACGGCCTCTGGGCTACTCACGCCATCTTGCAGCCACACCATACGGATATCCCCTCGTTCGACCACTTCCTGCAAATGGGGAATTACTTCTGTCGGCCTGCGAAAGATGTCAACGATATCTATGGGAATTTCTTTGGGTATAGCTTGTAATGTTGCATAAGACTTCTCACCAAGGATAGTAGTAAGTTTTGGGTTCACTGGAATGATTCTATAGCCTTTTCCCTGGAAATATTTTGCGACTCGATAACTGTGTCTTTCAGGATTATCCGACAAACCAATCACCGCAATGGTACGAGCATACTTCAATACATCCTCATAATTCACATCACTTCCGATTTCTTTCATTGAACGTTTTCCTGCCCATTGCCAGTTCTCAATCGCGCCAGGATCTGCTCCAACTTTGGTGATGTAAATAAAGTGATCCTTGAGAGCTTTCTTATACTTTTTAATCAGTGTCGCAGCTTTTGATGGCATGATTGCATGTTCATGCACAGCTTTTTCAAGTGTTTCTATCGCAAGGTGATACCTGTCTGTTTCGTTACGAACCTGCATATCAAAGGGCGTGGTCGTTCCTCCTTCTTCACGATAGCCATGGATACTAAACCGTTCAGGGTGCTTCACCGTAAAGAGCATACTTTTAAGTACTTCAGGATATCCATGGAAGGTCACAATGACGGACTTATCAACCGTCAAGTATTTCTCTGCATCAGGAATTTGTGGCTGGAAATGATCGGTTAGCGCTGATGCAGCTTGGAGTCGAAGCATATTGACGAAACGAATACGTACTTCTGGAGCATCTTGTTTGACCAGTTCAATCGCAGCAAGAGCCTCTTTGGTAACATAATCACCAATGCCCACAAGCACCACATGCGGATTATCATCACTGGCAAAGTCCCACGTTGCAATCCCTTTTTTGAGCGCCTGTTTTGCTTGAGGATACGTTAACCAACGAGGTTCAGGAGTTTTGCCAGCAACAACAATATTCATTTGATTTTTAGACGCCATTGTCTCATCAAGGGTAGCCAGCATACTATTGTCATCAACGGGGAAATATACCTTGATAAAATCATTTTGTTTTTCAAGCATGCCAGAGATAAAACTAGGGTTTTGGTGGGAGTACCCATTGTGCTCCTGTCGCCAGGCTGTTGAGGTCAAAAAATAATTAATCGAAGGGATGTCTTCTCGCCAAGGCATCTTGCGGACATATTTCAAAAACTTCTGATACATATGACTCATACTTGAGAAAATCTGGGAGAAAGCTTCATACGTCGTAAAGACCGCATGACGACCAGTTAAGACATACCCCTGGGCAAGTCCATGCATCGTGTGTTCTGAAAGCATTTCCATCACACGACCATCGGTAGTGATATCTTTGTCTCCTGGATCATGCGGCCAGACAAATCCCCGCGCTGTTTCTGTAAACACAGCATCAAGCCGATTAGAATAGGTTTCATCAGGAGACATAAGACGGAAGTTCTTTTGTTTTTTGTTGAGGGCAAAGATTTCTTTGAGATATGTTCCTGCCATACGCATTGCATTTGAGTGAATCTCACCGGGTGTTTCAAGTGGCTTTGCGAGCTTCTTGCCATCAGGTAAGGTAAGTGGTGTATAATTTTTGCCAAACATGTGCGGATTATCTCCCAATCGGAGATCCCCTGTTGGAATGCTATCCGTTACTTCTTTTGCAAAACCTTTTGTACGATCAAAGAGTTCTTCAAAATGGTACGAGCGCAACCACTCTTCCAAGGCCTGCAGTTCTTGCTCATCACCTCGAACATTGGGCATAACCACTTGATGGGCTTGTATTGTTCCCTCAATGGCTTTCCCTCGAAGCTTTTTGATCGTCGTCCAGCCTTTGGGAGTCTGAAGAATAATCATTGGGAATCGAGGTCTGACGGCATCTTTTTTCTTGGCTGACTCCTGAATTGCACGAATACGCTGATAACACGTCTCCATCGTCTCTGCCATTTCTTCATAAATATTTTCTCCTCCGACAAAAAATGGTTCGTACCCATAGCCAGTGAAGAGTGCTTTTAGTTCTGTTTTACTCATCCGACCAAAGATTGTTGGACCTGAAATTTTGTAGCCATTGACATGCAGGATTGGAAGGACTGCTCCATTGGTTGCTGGATTAATGAGTTTATTGGTATGCCATGCAGCGGCAATCGCGCCAGTCTCAGCTTCTCCATCGCCAATCAAGCAAACTGCCAGAAGATCAGGATTATCAAGCACTGCTCCGTAGGCTGAAGCAAGTGAATAGCCAAGTTCTCCACCTTCAAGAATTAACCCAGGAGTTTCGGGACTACAATGACTGGAAAAGCCATACGGCCAGGCAAACATTTTGGAAACGTATTTGATACCTTTCTCGTCAAGCGTTGCCTGTGGGTAGTATTTTTTAAGCGTACCTTCAAGAAATAAATTTGCCTGGAGACCCGGCATCCCATGCCCTGGACCAAGGACAAAAACTGATGACTGATTGTGTCTTTTGACAAGCGCATTGGTGTGAGCATAGACAAAGTTTATTCCAGGACAAGTTCCCCAATGACCAAAAAGTTTTGGTTTGATATCAGATGACTTAAGCGGACGCTCGAGAAGAACGTTCTCCTGAAGATAGATTTGGGTAACCGTCAAATAGTTTGCGGCTCGTACATATGTTTTGATTTGCTCGATAGTTGTGTTCATAAGTAGTATAGATTTACTTCCCAAGCTAAGGGGAACATTCCTCCTTGCCTGCTCTCTTAATCAATACGCTACTGCTCAGACAAGACGATACACAATCATCCGTCTAAACTATTCTCTTTCGGCCGTCATCCTGGTAAACGAAGTGCATCCAGGATCGATTCTGGACAAGCCAGAATGACGGTGTCAACCAATAGACACGACTCTATACATAACTGTTCCTGCTGGGGCTTCAACAGCAACCTCATCACCAACGGTTTTTCCAAGTAATGCTTTCCCAAGTGGTGATTCATGGGAAATTTTCTTTTGCTCAGGATCTGCCTCCCATTCACCAACAACATGAAAGACTGCTTCACGTGAGTTAATCTTGACCGTCACTTGTGAACCAAGCTCAACCATATTTGATGTATGATTACTATCATCGATCAAAACAACTTGTTTCAGTAATAATTCAAGTTCTTCAATGCGTCCATCGATAAACGCGAGTTCTTCTTTTGCTGCAATATATTCTGCATTTTCTGAAAGATCTCCTTGATCGCGTGCTTCAGAAAGTCGTGCAACAATAGCCGGACGTTTCGTATTAAGGAGTTCGTTATATTCTTTTTTAAGGTCGTCAAGACCCTGTTTGGTGAGATACATTTTTTTGCTGTTTGGATTCATAAGATGATTTGTTTAGTAAATCTGAGCCAGTATATGTAATATTCAAAACTTTGTCAATAAGCCTACTTTTTCGCATTTCTCCCTGAAATTACGCAAAATATGCGTCTCATAATTATATGGGTGAAAAGCAAGTTTATGTTTTGTCACAATTTCATGCGTGTGATGCTTACGAATGGTACGTAATTGTAACGCTTTGGAAACGTTGATAATAAGACCCTTACTGAGCAATGACTGCAGGACGTGTAAGACGAGATACTCCCGGCGCCATATCCGGCCAACAATGGGTAATAACTCCTGCGTGCTATTGGGTAAAAAAGTATGTATCCAGTCGTTTGCCGCAAGAAATCGTCTAAAGATATTCTCCCGTTCAAATAATGGCCGAACTTGTGCAATTTCATGCGCTGTATAGAGATTTTGTTTTGCTTTTTCCCAGTGAAGATGTGTTTCATCAATAAGTAAATTGACACACACTTTATCAGGAGCAGTCTGCTCCCCTGCACGACGACGAAGGCCATATGCCTCAAGTAAAGACAAAATAATAAGTCGAGTACTATACAGTGTTTCTTTTTTGGTGATGATAAAAAAATCAATATCATCTTGTGGACGGGCATCTCCAACAGCAAGACTACCACTCACGCCAATAAAAAGTATTGTCGGGATATACGAAAGCTTCTGAGCGATGGTATTGGCAGCATGCATTTTCTGCAGAAAAAGCTCGCGATGCTCCTCTCTTTTGGAAAGAGAAGCTTCACTGCCTGATAAGCAATACAAGCCATCTTTGGTGATAACATGTGGGATACCATCTTGTAATACTTTTTCAAACCCCTTTTTGCTTAGTGGTCGACGGGTAATCAAAAACTTCCATAGCTCTTCTTTTGCCAAGGGAAAGGCAAAGAGATCACTATAGAGTACGGTTCTAAGGATTGCTTGTTGCTGATATGTCATATTTCTGTAAAGTTTGGGCAACTCCTCCATTGAATGAAGTCATTACTGATTTCGGACTTGTCCCGTCATTAACGATAGCATTCACGGCATCTCCCAAATAGGTATTGGCAAGAGAATTAAGTCCTCCTTCACCATCCTGTGTGTCGCTGACAAAAAAAGACGAGTCCGCAGTCTCCATTTGTGCGACAAAAGGAGCAACAATTTTATTGTCTTTTACTGAATCTGCTAAATCAATCCGTGCAGGAGGCTCTCCAAATCCTCGAGCTTTCGCTGCTTCACTATAAAATTTTTGTGCAGTTTCTTTTTTGGCAAGATATTGCATAAAGAGCAGCGCTTCTTTTTGGTTTGCGCTTCTTGCTGAAACTCCTTCAACCCAATAACTAGCAATCGTTGTGTTTTTCCCGTACAGGCCAGGAACAGGATGTACAGCAAAAGGTAAGTTTGCATTGAGTCGTTGCAAACGAAAAACATCCCAAGAATACCCAAAGTACATAGCGACAGTTCCTTTGCTAAAAGCAAGTAATGACTCATCAAGACGACTATCCCACACACGCTGATCGTCAGCTCCGAATCCTGTATAGAACGTAAGTGCCTCAATTTCTGCATCAAGAGACGTATCCAAATCTAACAAATTAATACCTTGCTGTTTGAACAGTACAGAAATGATATCGGGAGCATGGGTAATATTGCCATAGACACCGATCGCCGCACCAGAAGTTTTAATCTCGCCCTGCTCATCTTTAACCGTCATTTTTTTGGCAGCTTTGGTAAAATCATCCCAATTGGTTGGTGGAGGGACACCTGCTGATTCAAGAAGCTCGGTGTTTACAAAGAGTGCAAGACTATCCGTACCAAGTGGAATACCATAAATTGCACCCTTACGAACAAGATCATCCTGCATCACCGGGTAATACGTCTTTTTAAAATCTGCCGCACTTATGACATCTGAAGATAATGGTACAAGCATATCTTGCATTATCGGAAGCCAGGTGTTATGAAAACGGAAAATATCTGGGCCAGTATCATTATTAATTCGACTGATAAGACGGTCACGATACTGTTTGGGATCTTGTTTGATATATTCGACTAGAATAGTCGGATTTTCTTTTTCAAAATCGCTAATAAGCGCCTGCATCGTTGCGTTTTCTTCCCATAATCCCCACCATACAAGCTTCACATTTTTTGATGTTTCTTTTTTGGGCAGAAAAAGAAAGATGAGCAAAATAATAACTGCAAGGATACCTACCCCAATAAGAATCTTTTTAAGTAATCCATTCCCTCCTGCCGATTGTGACGCAGGTTCTTCTGGAACAGTATCGTCAGGTGGAGGGCTCTCTGTTCCAACACCACCAGTATCTCCTGTCGTGCTTGTCGCATCCGCAGTAGGTTGTTCACCTACTGCTGCAGGAGTACCTGTGGGAGACTGCGGATTTGCCTGATCCTGCTGCTCTTGATCTGTACTATTTCCATTAAAAACAACATTTCCATCCATAATAATAAGCCAAGTATAGTATAATACGAGAGGGATACGCATAGCAATGCTCACACAGATACGGGAATCAACAAAAAAATTACACCCTCACCACCCCAAACATGTTGGTATAAAGGTGATAAAGGCAAGCATTTGGTTTTCTTTGGGAGCTATACTTGGCTTATTCTTTTTTACCAGCTTTCTCTATATTGGATACAAACAATGGTATAGCGACCGAGTCTATCTCGGAGTTACTGTCGATGGTATTAACTTCAGTGGGAAAACACAAGAGGAAGTGCGTCATTATTTTGCGCAAAAAAATAAGATCCTTCAACAAAGTAGCGTTACCTTGCACTATGCAGACACCACAGCAACCATTGCAGCAAAGCAAATTGGCTTTGGGTATGATGAAAACTTACTCGCTGAACAAGCCGTTGACATTGGCAAATCAGGCACAACACTTTCTGATATGAGTATTATCACGCAAGCATATATGGATGGGATAAGACTTCCCGGCACCTTCCATTATGATGATAAAAAACTCCAGAAATTACTCTTACCGCTACAAAAAAAGCTTGATAAGAGACCAATCGATCCTCTCTTTACTGTCACCAACGATAAAGTGGTTACCTTTAGACTGGCAACAAATGGACAAGCAGTTGATGTAGCAAAGATTAAAGAAATACTTTTTGAGAAGTTTAAAGAAACTGCTCGAGACAACACCTCCAGTCAAATAACCATGCCTGTACCAATTACGGTGGTTACACCTGCTATAGCTGATCAGGCCACAGATCTAGGAATCAAAGAATTGATTGCTCAGGGAAGTTCTTTATTTCAAGGATCAATTGAAAACCGAATATTCAATATCGGACTTGCGGCATCGAGGCTTAACGGGATTGTTATCAAGCCAGAAGAAGTTTTTTCCTTTAATGAGCATGTCGGAGATATTTCCAAGCTAAGTGGATTTAGACAAGCCTATGTTATTGAAAATGGCAAAACCGTTCTGGGCGACGGAGGAGGAGTTTGCCAGGTATCAACCACACTCTTTCGAGCTGCTCTTAAAGCAGGATTACCCATTATCGAAAGAAACCAACATGCGTATCGGGTGGGGTATTATGAACAAGATGCAGGACCAGGCGTTGATGCTGCAATCTACTCACCTACTGTTGATCTTAAATTTAAAAATAATACAGGGTACCACATTCTTATTCAGACATATTTTGATCCTACCGTACAAAGCCTGACCTTTAGCTTGTATGGTACCGATGATGGACGGGAAGTGATCGTTAACGACCCTATCATTCTTTCACAAAGCCCAGCTCCTGAGCCTCGTTATCAAGACGATCCGAATCTTCCCAAAGATCAAATTCGACAAGTTGATTTTGCAGCCCCCGGAGCGAAAGTTGCCTTTACTCGTGTCGTAAAAAAAGATGATAAAATAATTCTCTCTGATAAATTTGCTTCAAATTATCGTCCCTGGCAGGCTGTTTATCTCCGGGGGACAAAAGAGTGATCTATAGAAAATGGAAAAGAGTATAAAAAAAATTTTATCAGTAGACCAAGCTGCTCAAAGAGCAGTAGATCTACAGAAAAAAAACAAAACGATAGTTCTAGCGGGAGGATGTTTTGACGTTCTCCATCGTGGGCATGTTGCCTTTCTCCAAAAAGCAAAAGAGCAAGGAGATATCCTACTCGTGCTCCTTGAACATGATGACCGGATCAAAAAGTGGAAAGGGCCGACAAGGCCAGTTAATAACCAACAGGATCGAGCATATATTTTGGCACATATGACTCCTGTTGATTATGTCGTTCTCCTTCCTGCAGTAATGGACAATAAGGCCTATGATACACTGGTAAATCAGCTAAAACCTGCTATAATCGCTACAACGGCAGGAGACAGGAATCGAGGCCACAAAGAAAGACAGGCCAAACAAATCGGTGCGCGCGTAATAGATGTTACGCCAATGATTGAAAATCAATCGACGACGAATGTCCTTGCTATCTTACAAGATTAACGTATGAATCTTAACGGTGTTATTATTATCTTTGTCATTGTTCTTGCGGTCTTCTTTGGTGTTATCTTTACGCAATTTAATCAAGGAAGCAAAAAACTTGAGGCAACGAAAGTAACGATTAATGAAGCTACTTATACTGCTGAGATTGCCCAAACCGACGAACAAAAAGAAATTGGCTTATCCGGTCGGGATTCGATAGCTGATGATCGTGCGATGCTTTTTGTCTTTGAAAAGCCAGGAACCTATCAATTCTGGATGAAGGATATGAAGTTCCCTATTGATATCATCTTTATCAATGGCGATAAGATTGTCTCTTTTGTTGAGAATACCCAACCTTCACCAAATAATGATAATTTGCAACGATATGCTCCAGAAGGGACCATTGATAAAGCACTTGAAGTCAAAGCCGGAACCGTACAAAAAAGTGGCTTTAAAAAAGGTGATACGGTAACAATTGAAAAGAAATAGCAAAAGACTATTATGGTTATCCTCGGTATAGAAACCTCATGTGACGAAACAGCAGCAGCAGTTGTTGAAAAGAAAGAAGATAGAGCTGTATTGCGTTCAACTTCTGTCGCATCCTCTTTAAAACTTCATGCAGAGACGGGAGGAATTATCCCTGAAATTGCCGCACGAAAACAAATAGAATATATGCTGCCTGTGATCAAACAAGCAGTAAAAGAAGCAGCTATTGATCTGTCAAAAGATATTGATGCAATCGCCGTGACCTATGGACCAGGACTTATTGGCTCACTCCTTGTTGGTGTAGAAACAGCAAAGACACTTGCGTACGTCTTGAATAAGCCAATTATTCCGGTGAATCATATGCTCGGACATATATATGCGAATTGGATCATCCCCGACAAAAACCCTCCAACACTCCCGGCCCTTGCAATGGTAGTATCGGGAGGACATACCGATTTATTGCTTCTAAAAAAACATGGTGAGATACAACTACTGGGAGGAACTCGTGATGATGCTGCAGGAGAATGTTTTGACAAATGCGCAAGGCTGCTTGGCTATGCATACCCTGGAGGACCAAAGATTGCACTCCTCGCAAAAAAAGGCAACCCTGATGCCTTTAACTTCCCTCGCCCAATGATTGGGAGTCATGATTATGATTTTTCCTTTTCCGGATTAAAGACAGCATTCCTGAATACAACAAAAAAACTTTTCCCGATTCTTCGCTCTTCAGATACAAAAATCGGCTGGCAACAAATTGATCTTGAGACGCAACTTGCCGATACACAAAAACAAACACTCTATGACCTTTGTGCATCGCTTGAGAAAGCTATTGTTCAAGTACTTGTCAGAAAGGCCATGAAAGCAATCGAACAACACAACGTTCATTCGTTTCTCCTCTCAGGAGGCGCTGCTGCCAATGAAAGTTTACGTGATTTATTTACCAGCAAATGTGAACAAGCAGACATCGATTTTTTTGTCCCGAACATCCACTTGTGTACAGATAATGCAGCTATGATTGCTGCTGCTGCTGCGTATAACTATCATCCAGTTCCTTGGAAAGAAGTTACGGCTGATCCACAACTCTATTTTAGCTAATATTCTTACCAACTTTTCCATAGATTCTTGCTAGTATAGATAAATTATGTGGAAATTCTTCTTTAGCCTTTCTTTTCTCTGTTTCCTTGCTTCTCTGCTTCTCGTTACCCAAGTACTTGCTGCAAATCCTCAATCCTGGACATGGCATAACTCCACCGTACAAGCATTGATCAAGGCAATCACTCCTACCCCTACTGCGCGAGTCTTAGGCGTCCAAACACCGAAAAAAGTTCCAACGACTGATCACTCATTATTTCTCGCAGAAATTAATGCCTATCGGGCAAAATATAACTTAACTCCTGTCCAAGCAAGTAACCAAACCTGTGCTTTTGCTAAGACACGAGCACAAGAAATTGTCAGTGATTTTTCTCACAGAGGATTTCGAAGCAGGATAAATGCCAAAACGCTTCCCTATACACAATGGTCATCAGCGACCGAGAATATCGCTATGACAACAAAATCTGAAGAAGTAGTAAGCCTCTGGATCAATTCTCCTGCTCATGCAGCAAATATGAGGAAGGATACCCCTTTTGTCTGTGTACAAAAATATGGAGACAATTATGCGTATGAGGGGATGAAGCTGTAAGAGAATTAATTTCCATTTGACAAGTACTATTTCTCATTTTATATTTGACTAACTAAGAACGACAACGCGACAGCTGTCTTTAAGGAGAAAATGGAAGACGAAAAATGGAAAATAAAGTATTAATAGTTTTCCCCAGCATTGGTAATGAGGATATCATGAGGATGACTCTCGGTAAGTGATGCCTGGGTTATTTGCATAAACTTTGCTTTCTCCCATAATTCAGTAATAGTCTTTGTCCCAAGATAATACATGCCTGATTTAATCCCGCCAATGGCCTGATCAACAAGATCCGATACGCTTCCTTTTACGGGGACATATCCTTCAACGCCTTCTGCAACCAAGACGCGGTCTTTATAACTCTTGCCATGATATTCATCTTCAGATTTTATCTTTGCCCCTTGCTCCATAGCACCTTGAGAACCCATGCCACGATAGGTCTTGAATTGATACATCTCCACATCAGGTCGTAAAATACTCTTGAATCGATGCGGTACTTGCTCCCTGGGCAATTCGACAACCTCACCAGCTGATTCGCGAGTACTTGCAAAATAGCCACCCATCATTACGTTTGAGGCACCAGCTGCAAGAGCTTTGACCATATCTCCTGAATATTTGATAGCTCCATCAGCAATAACCGGAACACCATGCCGCTTTCCAGCCTTTGCTGCTTCAAGAATAGCGGTCAGCTGCGGGACACCCATCCCGGAAATAATCCGTGTCGTACAAATAGCTCCTCCTCCCATCCCCACCCGAATACCATCAGCACCAGCTGCAATCATCGCTTGTGCGCCTGCTTCAGTCGCCACATTGCCACCAACTACTTCCATCTGTGGATATGTCTTTTTGATAAATCTGATTGCTTCAATAATCCCTGTCGCAAATCCATGGGCTGAATCGACAAGCAAAACCGATACTCCTGCCTTTATAAGTGCTGCAACTCGATCTTCAAATCCTTTGCTTGCACCAACGGCAGCCCCGACCAAGAGCTTTTTATCGCTGACTTTTTTGACTTGATCTGCCTGATCGTCAATGGCGAGATTACGATGCAAAATACCAATACCACCTATTTCGGCAAGGGCGATAGCCAGATTTGCTTCAGTGACGGTATCCATGGGAGAGGAAACGAGTGGGATCTTGAGGGTTATCTTTTTGGTCAGTTGAGTGGAGAGATTAATATCCTGACGCTTAAAATCAGCATAATCTGGGATAAGCAGTACGTCATCAAAGCTGAGACCGAGGGGGGGAATATTTTTAGCGTCCATAATGCATATTATACTACATTAGGAATTCTGTCAAGCATTAACGCTTTGGAGATTGTTTTTCGCGTCGTGCTTTACCACCGGTTCCAACATTTCGTCGTTGGCGAACGCGAGCGTCCCGAGTAAGAAATCCTTTTTTCTTAAGAATTGGACGGAATTGCTCCCGATCAACTTTATTTAATGCATTAGAAATTGCTGCGATAACTGCATCGAGTTGCCCAGCAGTACCACCACCGGTTACACGAATAGTAAAAGCGTAATGCTTCTGGTGCGCATTGGTTATACGGATAGGTTCTGTATAGAGTTGGCGTTCGCGCTCACTTGGGAAATATTCTGCGATAAGTTTTCCATTAACGAGGATATCTCCTTTGCCAACAGGAGTCTCTCCCCATGCCAAGTCAGCAGGGACTGTTTGATAGAGCCTTGCTCGAGCAGAAGCTTCTTTGCGTCTTCCAACGGCAAAGATATAGTCTCTCTTTTGTTTTTTTGATGGTATTGTTTTGTCTGCCATAGATTTATATAAGCATTACGATTTAAGTGCTAATTTATCTTGATATTTGTGCTCTTCTCCTTCAAAAACAAACAGTCTCTTGAGTAATCGATCTCGCAATTTGTTTTGTGGCAGCATGCCTTTAACTGCATGCGTAATGATTTCAGCTGGTTTTCGTATGCGTAACTCTTTTAGGGTTTCTACTTTAAAACCACCTGGATAGCCAGAATGACGATAATATTTCTTTTGTTCTTCTTTGTTACCGGTTACGGCAACATCTTTCGCATTTATGATAACCACATAGTCACCACAGTCAAGATTTCGAACAAAGTATGACTTACTTTTACCCATTAAGAGATGTGCAATTTCAGTTGAGATTCTCCCAAGTGGCTTATCTTTCACATCAATGAGATGCCATGCCCGCTTAATATCTGCTGCTTTTGTCGGTTGTGTTGCTACTGTATAATTCATATTTTTTAGAGACCACTCCTTACTCTACTTCGAGCTTGCTTTTGTACTGCTTCTTTCCCTGCTTTTGCTTCTTTTTTCGCAGTCAATTTTACTTGTGATGGAACATCTTTCTTCTCAACCTTTTCTTCTTTTGTTTCTTTGGTTGCCTTTACCTTAGTACTTGCTGTTTGTTTGACAGTTTTTTCAGTCCATTCAAGATAGACCATTGGCGCATTATCTGCAACTCGGTGACTATCTCTGATAATGCGAGTGTAGCCACCTTGGCGATTAGTAAAGAGTGGCGCAAGTGATTCAATTAGCTTCGTTACTGCTGGCTGGTTTACTTTGGGATGTAATGCTCGAGTAGCACTTGTTCCACCCTTTTTTGCCTTGGTGATCAGATTATCTGCTGCGCCTTTAATAGCCTTTGCTTTGGCTTCTGTTGTTCTGATTCGTTCGTGCAAGACAAGAGAAGTCAGCAAGTTCTTAAATAACGCTTTTCTCTCATTTGCATCTCTCTTAAATTGTCTTCCAAAAACATTTTTCTTCATAAACCAAAAAAAATCGAATCTCGAAAAACGAAACTCGAAACAATGAAAAATACAAACTTTCGAAACTCAAAACATTACTTTAGCATTTTGAACGTTCGAATTTGTTTCGGATTTCGAATTTCGATATTCGAATTTAGGTCCTTATATATTTAAACTAACACCTTTTTCTTGCAGTTTCTCTTCAATAATTGAGATTGACTTACCACCCATATTTCTCATTGAAATGAGTTCTTTTCGTGGGGTAGCAAGAAGCTGCTCGATGTTTTCAATGCCACCATTTCTCAAACTATTATAGATTCTTGTTGGAAGATCAAGTTCATCAATCGTCATCTGTAAGACTGCTTGTGAGATAGACGCAGTTGCTGCTGGAACTTCGTCAGTCGTTTCGACTGCTGATGGTTCATAAATCTGTCGGAAAGAATTCGTTAAGATCTTTGCTGCTTGATTAAGACTTTCTCGAGGTGAAACAGTCCCGTTTGTCCAAATCTTAAGTACTAGTTTATCAAGATCAGTTCGGCGACCAACGCGAGTTGAAGAAATAGTGTAGGTAACTCGGCGAACTGGAGTAAATACTGCATCAGTTGTCATAGAACCAAGCTCTTCACCCTTTCGCTCTTCAGCAAGTGAATAACCATATCCTTTTTCAACGACGAGTTCCATCTCAAACTTTGACTTTTCCCCTGAGAGAGAACCAATGTAGTGATCTTTGTTTAAGATTTCAACACCATCTGGTAATTGCAAATCTGCTGCGGTAATTTCCTTTGTTCCTTTTACAGAAACTTTCACGATGACACTCTCTTTGCCATCTGCCAACTTAAAGTTAAGTTCTTTAATGTTAAGCAGTAAATCAATAATATTTTCTTTGAGACCTTGCAGTGTTGAGAATTTGTGTTTGACACCAGCAATCTTTACTGAGGTAACAGCTGATCCTGGGATAGATCCGTAGAGTACTCGTCGGATAGCATTTCCAAGAGTGTGTCCGTAACCTGATTCAAGTGGTTCAAGGACGAACTCACCAAAGTCTGGTGACGCGGTTACTTCTTTGACTGTAAAGTGTAAATCTTGCATAAGATGTATATTATATCACTATCTTGAATAATATTCAATGATCATTCTTGTATTAAAAGGTGCCTGGATATCTGCTGCTTTTGGCATACGAGCAAACTTTCCTACAGGTCCTTTCTTATCCAAAAATGCTGCGATTTCCTTTATTTCGACAAGTTCTTTTGCAACATCTGGATTCTTTTGCATTGCTGCATCAATGGTAATAACATCACCTTCATTAACGACGTATGAAGGAATACTCATTTTTTTATCATTTACCATAACATGTCCATGAGAAACCATTTGCCTTGCCATCATACGAGATTTTGCAAAACCTAATCGATACACAACATTGTCGAGTCTTCTTTCCAAGAATGCTAAGAGTAATTCTTCGGTATCTCCTTGCTGTGCTCGGGCGGTATTCACCAATTTTTTGAATTGCTTCTCGTACAAACCATACATTACCTTTGCTTTTTGTTTTTCACGAAGCTGTAATCCAAATTCAGATGGACGACGCTTTCCTTTACGTGCATGTACGCCTGGTGGGACATTGAGTCTTCGTAGAAGACTTGCAGATGTTTTTTCAAGAAGATTAACTCCTTCACGTCTAGCAAGTCTATGTTTTGGTCCAGTATATCTTCCCATTACACTCTCCTCCTGTTCTTTGGTCGAGGTCCATTATGTGGCATCGGGGTAATATCTGCAATAGAAAGAATTGATGCACCTGCGCTTTTAATACCACGAAGGGATGAGTCACGACCTGCTCCAGGTCCTTTGACAAAAACATCAACTGTTTTAAGTCCTTTAGCAACGATTTGCTTCACAATATCCTCAACAGCCATACTTGCTGCATACGGGGTTGATTTTCGTGTTCCTTTAAATCCTTTAGCACCAGATGAACTCCAACCAAGTGTATCACCTTTATCATTGGTAACGGTGACCAACGTATTATTAAAGGTAGAAGTAATATATACACGTCCGTGATCAGTCACATCTGCTGCATTTTTCTTCTTTGTTTTCTTTACTGCTGTTTTTTTCGTTATTTTTGCCATAGGTTATTTATAGTTACTTTCCTTTTGCTTTTTGAGCTGCTTCCATCTTTGCCATCACTTCTTTTTTGATAGCTCCGATAGTAACACGCTTACCTCGCTTGGTACGAGCATTTGACCTAGTTCTCTGACCACGACTTGGTAACCCTCGTGTATGCCTAAGACCACGATAACTTCCGATATCTCGCAATCGTCGGACATTGGATGCAACATCTGCTTTGAGATCTCCTTCAACTTTATATGCTTCAAGAACCTTTGTGATACGCTTTACTTCGTCTTCAGTTAATGTCTTCGTACGCTTGGCTGGGTCAATCTCAGCTTTCTCAAGAACTGGAATAACATTTTTTCTTCCAATGCCATAAATATAGCTTAGTGCTATATCAATTCTCTTTTCATCTGGTATATTTACTCCAACAATACGCATATCAATTTTTATCCCTGTCTTTGTTTATGACGAGGGTTCTCGCACGTCACTCGCACCACGCCACGGCGGCGGATAATTTTACATTTAAGGCATCGCTTTTTAACACTTGCTTGTACTTTCATAGTTACTTATATCGATAGATAATTCGGCCTCGAGCAACATCATAAGGTGTCATTTCAATACGAACCTTATCTCCAGGAAGAATTTTGATAAAATTCACACGCATTTTCCCGGAAAGATGACAAAGGACTAATGATCCATCAGAAAGCTCCACCCGAAAGAGCGTGTTGGGCAGCGCCGCTCTAACGACACCATCTTTTTCAAATGCTCCTTGGTGAGCCATTGGAGCATTATAGCAAAGCTAGCCTACATTTTCAATGCCGATTTAATCGGATTAAAAATCAGCTAGGTTAATAGCATAGTTCCCTGCTTAGTTATGGCAATGGTACGCTCAAAAAGCCCGGCAAGACTAGCATCTTCACTTCGAATTGTCCACCCATCGTGGTCAAGAACGACTTCTGCTCCACCCATATTGTAAATCACTTCAACAGCAATTGTCATCCCCTCCCGTAACAGGGGAGTATTTTCAATTTTGCCAACGAGATATCCTGGAACTTCAGGCGCTTCATGCAGCTCTCGTCCCACACCATGGCCAATCAGACTTCGTACAATTGAATAGCCACCTTTTTTTTGGACAATATCTTGAATGGTCTTTGAGATATCTCCAATATGATTACCAATAGTAGCCACCTTTATTGCTTCATCCAAGGCCTGCTTGCCAAGATTGAGAAACTTGACGGAACTTTCTGCTGGAATAAAGCCTTCATCTGGCACGATGGTGGACTCGGACATATCGGTATGGAATCCTTTATAGTAAACACCACAGTCAATTCCAACGATGTCCCCAGGCTTAAAAGCATAATTCCCCGGGATACCATGAACAACGACATCATTGGTTGAGATACAGATAGTATAGGTGTAGCCTTCTACCCGCTTGAACCCGGGTTCGCCTCCTTGTGCACGGATCAATTTCTCAGCTAATTGATCAATTGCAAGCTCTGTGACACCTGGTTTTACCGCGGCAATAAGCTGTCCCATGACATTTGCTAAAATCTTTCCCCCATGATGCATGATAGCTACTTGCTCTGGTGTTTTAATAGCAATTTTTTCTCTTTTCATATTAGTTTCTTTTCCTCCATTCAACGATAATACTTTCGACTGTTTGTTCTTCTGATAAGGTTGAATCATCAATTATAACATACCCTGCTGCAACTGGATCACTTACCAACGGATCTGTCTCTCGATGTTGATCACGATAATCCCGTTCTTTAATATCTATAATCAACGCATCCAGCGAAACTGGCTCTCCTTGTGCTTGTAATTGAGCAAGCCGACGTTTTGCCCGAACTTCCTGACTTGCAGTAAGGAATATCTTGAGCGTTGCCTGCGGGAAAACAATGGTTCCCACGTCCCTTCCTTCAGCAATGACAATATGCCCTTGTGTTATTTGCTCATTACCAATCCGCTGTTGCTCGGCCACCATATAGGAACGAACCTCCTTTATCGCCGCGACGACTGAGGAACCTTTGGCAGGCTCTGGTGCAGTGATGAGTTCTGTGACGTCTTCGTCATGCAGAAAAACATGATTTCCCACAAATGTAACCGTAACGTCAGGGAGTGTCTCAATAACAGCTGCAGTATCATGCAGGTCAATTCCTTTCCGCAGACAAACTAAAGCAAGGCTCCGATACATAGATCCTGTATACAGATAGAATCCTCCAAGTCCTTTTGCGAGCAATCGTGCAATGGTTCCCTTACCTGCTGCCACAGGACCATCGATCGCAATAATGCCTCCCTTTATCATGATTATTTCTTCTTCGCAATTTTCTTGAGTATTTCAGCATGAATCGTGTCAATGTCTTGTTCTCCGTCAATTTCTACTAATTGCCCTTTCTTTTTGTAATATTCAATAACTGGATCGGTAAATTCATGAAAGAGCCGAATACGTTTATGAATTGCCTTGAGTGTTTCATCCTCACGGCTTTCGTCCTCACGAAATGACAAACGCCACAGTGCTTCCTTATCCGAGACTTTTAAATACACAACCTTGTCAATCCCATTTGCAAAGGATTCTGCCTGTGTTACTGTACGGGGGAAGCCATCAAGGATATAGCCCTTGTTGTACGTTGGACGACCGAGGTATTCTGAAACGATTTCAAGCGTCTTGTCATCAGGAATAAGATATCCAGCATTCATGGTTTCTTTGATATAGCGACCCAAAGGAGTCCTCTCTTTGGCAATGGTTCTAAAAATATGTCCTGTCGAAAGATAAGAGACATCAAGTATTTTGTGTAATAGATTCCCCTGTGTTGACTTGCCTGATCCTTGAATACCAATAAGAATAAGTTTCATATTATTTTGTTGTTGGTGTGACAAAACTTTCATAATTCCTCATTACCAACTGTGAGGAAATCGAACGGTACGTTTCAAGCACCACGCTAACGACAATCAAAATACTTGTCCCTCCAATAAGTAAACTCTGTACACCTGTCAGTGCTCGAGCAATCTCGGGTAAGATAGCAATCAAGCCCAAGAAACAGGCACCCACTAAAGTAATACGGAGAAGAATATAGGTCAAATATTTCTCCGTGGGTTTACCAGGACGAATGCCAGGGATAAAACCACCATATTTCTGAATATCTTCAGCAATCTTTTTGGGATTAAAGACGATGGCAGTATAGAAGAAAGTGAATCCAACAACGAGTAAGAAATAGAAAACATTATAGGCAATACCTGTTGGAGCAAACCATAGGTTTATTTGTTCAGCAATGCCTCGAGCAGCAGCGTTCTGAGAGGCAAGAAGCATATTGGCAATAAGTGAAGGAAGGAGCACGAGTGACACCGCAAAAATAATTGGAATCACTCCAGCCTGATTAAGCCTTAATGGCAGATGGGTTGTCTGGCCTCCTCCTTGGACTTTATTTCCACGAGATCGGCGTGCATAATATACCGTAATTTTTCGAGTAGCTTCATTTACCAAGATAACGCCTGCAATAACCAAAATACCGAGTGCAGTAATGCTGGCAACGTTGATAAGATTTTGTGAGTCTGTGGTCGTGAACGTTCTTCCAAGCAGTACGGGCAGTTGCCCGACGATACCTGCAAAAATAAGTAACGAAATCCCATTACCAACACCACGCTCGCTAATCAGTTCTCCGAGCCAAACCAGGAACATTGCCCCGGCAACCAACGTCACTATAAAGGAGATAAAACCGAGTGGAGGCAAGACAGAGATAATCTCCTGACTACGAAGTAAAGCATACATACCCATTGCTTGCAGACACGCTAGTGGAAGGGTCAAGAGGCGAGTGTACTGCATAAATTTTTTACGACCTGCCTCACTTTCTTTTTGGAGTGCTTCAAGCTTAGGGAATACCATAGTTAAAAGTTGCATAATAATTGAGGCATTAATATATGGGTTAAGACCAAGTGCCATTATCGAAAAATTGGTCAACGTACCACCAGAAAAAATATCAAGAAGCCCGAGGAATTGATTGCCTGCAAATAAGTTACGAAGCTGGACAAGGTCGACACCTGCTACCGGAATGTGAGCAAAAAAACGAAAGACAAAAATGATACCAAGAGTAAAGAGGATTTTTTTTCGCACCTCAGGAGATTTGAAACTATTACGAAGGGTACTAAAAATATTGTTCATCTTCCCTTATTATTCTACACTACCACCAGCTTGTTGTATCTTTTCTGCCGCGCTTTTTGAGACTGCAACCTTAACGGTTAAGGCAATTGAGAGGTCGCCATCACCAAGAATTTTAACACCATTTTGCTTTGCCTGAGCAGCATCAACTAAATTATGGGCTACCAAGGTCTCGATGTCTACGGTTGTTTTTGCTGGAAGTTTTGCAAGAGCACTTACATTAAGGACGACTGGAGCTGGTTTCATAGGTTTATTTTTGCCTTTACCACGAAGATATGGCATGCGTTTAATAAGTGGAAGTGCTCCTCCCTCAAAATCTAACGGGACACTTGTTCGTGCTTTTTGTCCTTTTTGGCCACGTCCGGCTGTTTTACCACGACCAGATCCATGGCCTTGACCGACACGCTTTTTACTTTTTTTGACAATACTTCCAAGTGATCCTATGTTCATGCTATTTTTTCACTCCTTTGCTTTTTTCGATCTACTTGATCACTTACACGCTTGAGTGCTTCAAGAGTCGCATAAATATTACTTAGTTTGTTTTCGGTACCAAGTACCTTTGAAGAGATATTTTGGATACCAGCGGCTGATACAACAGCACGAACTGCTCCACCAGCAATAATACCACTTCCTGGAGGTGCTGGCTTAAGCATCACTTTAGCTGCTCCTAGTTTGATATCAATTCGGAAAGGAATAGTACCGTGTTGCAATGGAACGACGATCAGATGTTTTTTTGCCGTACTTATCCCTTTACGAATAGCTGACGCGACATCTGGTGCTTTACCAAGTCCGACTCCTACACGACCCTTTTTGTCACCGACAACGGTCAGAGCTGAAAAACCAACTTTGTTTCCTCCCTTAGTTTTTTTGGAGACTCTGTTTACCTGCACTACTTGCTCCTCAAACTCGCTTGGTGTAGCGTCAAATCTGTTTCTTTGATTGTTTTGCATATTTCGATGATACATATTAGAACTGTAACCCTCCTTCTCGTGCACCTTCGGCAAGTGCTTTTACTCGACCATGATACGCAAATCTTCCTTTATCAAAAACAACTTCCTTGATCTTTTTTTCAATTGCTAGTTTTGCTATCATTTGGCCAACTGCTTTTGCTCCATCAAGAGGAGATTTTTTCTCCTTTGTCTGAATCGTTTTTTCAGAGATACCCACAACGGTATTACCGGTAACATCAATAATTTGCGCATAACAATAGTTATTTGAACGAAAAACACTCAAACGTGGTCTATCGGTGACCTTTGCAATATTCTTTCTAATTCTTGTCTGTCGTTGTTTATTTGCCTTATTCATAGTATTATTTACCTGCTGCCTTTGCAGCCTTTCCTGCTTTACGTCGAACTTTTTCTCCTTTGTATGTAATGCCCTTACCCTTATACGGTTCTGGTGGACGAACTGCACGAATCTTTGCAGCCATTTCTCCGACCAAAATCTTGTCGATACCTGATACCGTAATGACGTTATCTGCAACGGCAAACGTAATACCCTGTACTGGTTTAATCTTTACTGGATGAGAGAAGCCAAGAGAAAGAGAAACATCTGTTCCCTGCATTTGTGCTTTATACCCAACACCAGTAAGCTCAAGCTTTTTCTCAAAACCGGTATCAACACCTTTAACAAGGTTTGCCAAATGGGCTCTTGTTAGTCCAAAAAGCGCTCGCACCTTCTTATCAGAAGACTCTTTTGCACTTACCGTAATAACGTTTTCTACAAGAGCGATTTCGATGCCAGCAGGAATCTTCCATGAGATATTTCCTTTTACCCCTGTTACCTGCACATCTGAGCCTTGTATCGTGACGGTCACACCACTTGGCACGACTATCGGCATTTTTCCAATTTTTGACATAGAGCATTACAAGAAAAACATTACCAAACTTTAAATAAAAGTTCGCCTCCAACGTTCTTCTTGACTGCCTCCTTTCCTGTAATGACACCGATATTGGTTGATAGCACTGCTATTGCTGAACGTCCTTGCTCGCGGTTAATTGTCCCGGAAGGAACATAAGTGCGAAGCGAAGGTTTTGAAACCAGTGAGACATCTGTCAAGGTTGGCTTCCGACGGACATAGCGAAGTTTGACCACAAGTGATCGCTTGCCATCAATCGTTTCTTCATTCACGCTTTCAAGAAAGCCTTCTTTTACCAAAACTTTAGCAATTGCCTTACTGATATTGGCATACGATGTCACTATCTCTTTTTTACGAGCGAGTGACGCATTTTTTAATTGTATAACAAAATCTCCAACGGTATAATTCATAGTGTTCTTTCTTTACCAGGTTGCCTTAAACACACCAGGTAATTCTCCTCTCATTGCGCGTTCTCTAAAACAAATTCTGCAAAGTCCAAAGCGACGGAAATAGCCGCGTGAACGACCACAAATCCCACAACGATTTACTTCGCGTACGGTATATTTTTGTTTCTTTTGAAATTTTACGATATCTGCAACTGTAGCCATAATTTTATTATTTTCTTGCCTTTGGGCATTATACCATATTTCAGGCTGCTTTCTTTGTCTCCTTTACAAAAGGCATACCGAGTCCCTCAATTAATGCGAGACCTTGTTCGTTATTTTGTGCTGTCGTAACAAAGATAATTTCCATTCCTTGCAGTCGCTCAATACTTCCTGGATCAATTTCTGCAAAAACTGACTGCTCATGCAAACCAAGGGTATAGTTCCCTCGACCATCAAAACTCTTTCTACTGACTCCTCGAAAATCTTTAATACGAGGCAGCACAATTGCAATAATCTTTTCAAAGAAGTTGTACATTCGCTTTCCACGGAGCGTTACCACAAGTCCAATCGCATCACCTTGACGCAACTTAAATCCTGCAATAGCTTTTTTCGCACGAGTTACCTTTGGTTTCTGGCCAGTAATTGTCGCAATCATAGCACCCATCCGCTCAATGCTCTTCTTATCGGAAACAGCATCTTTGACTCCCATATTGATAACAATCTTGGTCAATCGCGGCACAGCCATCACGTTTTTGATTGCCAAATCTTTTTGTAATTTTGCTGCAATTTCTTTAGTAAATGTTTTTTGTAATTGTGACATAGTTTTATTCCTTATAACTCTGCTTGGCATTTTTTACAAATGCGTACCTTTGCTTCTTTTATCAGCTTATAGCCAACACGAGTTGGTTTTTTGCACTTTGGACAAAGCAACATGACATTTGCAACAGGTAAGGGCTTGGTCAACGTAATAATTTCTGACTTCTGTCCTGCCGTACGAGCTTTCAGATGTCTCTTGTATTGATTAATTCCTTCAACAAGCACCTTTTGCTCTTTTGAAAAGATTTTTTCGATCTTTCCAGTTTTTTTGTTATCTTTTCCGCGTACTATTTGTACTGTATCTCCACTTTTTAATTTCATATTAAACAACCTCCACTGCCATACTGGCAATTTTCATAAATCCACGATCGCGTACTTCTCGGGCAATTGGTCCAAAGATGCGAGTTGCTTTTGGATCCTTGCCCTCCCCAATAATAACTGCTGCATTATCAGAAAATCTGACATATGATCCCTCTTTTTTACGACGGAATTCTTTTCTAGTTCGGACAATAACTGCCTTTACCATATCACTCTCTTTTACCTGACCATGAGGAATTGCTGATTTTACGACCGCATTAACGACGTCACCAACTCTTCCGAACTTTCGCTTTGATCCACCAAAGACGTGGATAACATAGAGTGTTTTTGCTCCAGAATTATCTGCTGCTGCCAACACTGTTTTTAGCTGAACCATTATTTATCCCCCTTCTGTACATGAGATTTTTCAACAATCCCCTGAATCATAAAGTATTTGTCTTTTGCCATTTTCTTTGTTTCAACGATCTTCACCGTCTGGCCAACAATAACAGTATGTCCGTTTGGTGCAGCTTTAAAGTGCTTACTTCGCTTCAATAATTTCTTATACAGTGGATGAGGGATTCGTCGAACGACCTCTACCACAACAGTATCTTGCATGCCTGTCGAAATAACTTTTCCAGTCAATATCTTAGCCATTACTTCCCTTCCTCCTTTCCTTTTCCTTGCATAATCGTGTGCAATACGGCAATCTCTTTTCGTTTGTGAAACAGTGAACGAGTGTTCTGTAATTTTACTTGCTGATGATCAAGTCGCAATTGCACAAGAGCAGCTTGTGCTTCCTTTAATAACTTGCGCAATTCAGCAATGGTTTTTGTTTGTAAATCTTGTTTCGCTTGTTTTTTCATATTAGTTCATCGCTCCTTTCGCGATAATACGTGTTTTGACTGGCAACTTATGCGCTGCAAGTCGCAGTGCCTCTTGTGCAATCTCGAGAGTTACTCCAGACATTTCAAACATCATCCGTCCTGGCTTCACACTTGCAACGTATTGTGCTGTATCACCTTTTCCTCCACCCATTCGGACTTCAGCCGGCTTCTTTGAAATTGGCTTATCAGGGAAGATCGTAATCCAAATCCTTCCACCACGCTTCGTATAATGAGTGATTGCTCGACGAGCTGCTTCAATCTGTCGACTCGTAACCCACGCTGTTCCAAGTGATTGCAAGCCAAATTCTCCATAAGAGATTTTGGTGCCGCGAGTTGCATCGCCCTTCATTGTTCCCCGCATTTGTTTTCGATATTTTTGTTTTTTTGGTAATAACATGCTTAATTTCCTTTCTCTTCTGGTCTATTGATCCAGACTTTGACACCAATATAGCCTTTTTTGGTTAATGCAGGTGTCTGTGCATAACTAATATTTTCTCGAATCGTTGATAATGGAACCGTACCAATATGAATCTTCTCACGACGACCAATTTCAGATCCACCAATTCGCCCTGTCAAAAGTATTTTGACACCAAGTGCTCCAGAAGACATAACTCTTTCTGCAGTTGAGTTCAAAATACGTTTAAAAGGTAATCGTCGAATCAACTGGTCAACAACATTTGCTGCAACGAGTTGCGCATCAAGGTTTGGTTCTTTTACTGGTTCAACCCGGATATCAAACTTTGGCATTTCTTTCTTTGTATGACGTTTTGCAAGGAAAGCATTAATTGTCTTCTTCAACTCCTCAAGACCTGAACCTCCTCGACCGATCACAATACCAGGGCGAGAAACATGAATTATCAGCTTCAGACTGTTAATTGATCGCTCAATTTCTACTCGTGAGACACCAGCAATACGTAAACGCACCATAAGCATTGTTCGTAGGAGATAGTCTTCTAAAACAACTGTTTTGTAATCACGCTCGTTGAACCAACGGCTGGACCAATTATTTACTACTCCTAATCGAATGACATGTGGATTAACTTTTTGTCCCATAGTTACTACGTCTTATTTCTTAGACGTTTTGCCTCCTTTCACTTCTTTCTTTTCTGCAACGATCTCAGCTTCTTGTACCGCAGGCACAGATACTGGCTCGTCAGCAGAGACTGATTTTACCATAATTGTCAGATTTGTGCTTCGTTTCTTATATGGATGGATACGTCCACGTGTTGATGGTCGAAATCGCTTTAACACTTGTCCTTGGTTTGCCATAACAGTACTTACCATAAGACTATTTCTGTCAAGACCTGCATTGTTCACTGCATTGGCAATCGCACTCTTAAGTGTCTTGGTTATTGGTCTCGCTGCTTGCTGTTGCAATGAAGCAAGAATTGCAAGTGCACTATCAACCCGTTTGTTACGAATACTATCCGCAACTAATCGGATTTTTCTTGGACTGATTCTAACTGATTTACTTATTGCTTGTACTTCCATAGTATTCCCTTCCGTTAGGTCTTTGAGACCTCACGTGCGACAATCTTTCCATGACCTCTAAAGTGTCTGGTTGGAGAAAATTCTCCCAAACGGTGTCCGACCATGTTTTCAGAAACCAATACGTTAATAAAATTTTTTCCATTATGAACCAAGAATACATGTCCAACAAATTCCGGTGGAATCTGACTTGCTCGTGCCCATGTTTTGATAGGAGCATGATCACCACTCTGTTTTTGTTTTACTACTTTTTGTAATAGTTTTTGATCTATATATGGTCCTTTTTTACTACTTCGTGCCATAGTTTATTTTTTCCCCTTTCTTCGTTGTACGATGAACTTACTTGAATACTTCTTCTTTCGACGAGTATTTCCAACAGCTTTTCTCCCCGCAAAAGTTTTTGGGGACGGCATACCAATACCTGAACGAGCTTCACCACCACCGTGAGGGTGAGATCGTGGGTTTTGTGCTACACCTCGAACCGTTGGACGGATACCTTTATTACGGTTTCGGCCAGCTTTGCCAACTTCTTCGTTTTTCTTATCAATATTGCCAACTTGCCCGATCGTTGCCAGAGCAATAGACAATACTTTTCGGATTTCACCTGACGGCAATTTCAAGAAAACATATTCGCCTTCTTTGGCAGTTACCAAAACCCCGGTTCCTGCTCCGCGAGCAATCTGTCCACCTTTACCAGGCGTCAGCTCGACATTGTGCACAATTGTTCCCAATGGAATCTCAGCCAATGGCAACGCATTACCAAGATGTGGATCAACACCTTTGCCTGCATGGATTGGGTCACCAACCTTTAGCCCGTGTGGTGCAAGGATATACCGCTTGTCACCGTCTGTGTATTGTACCAGAGCAATCTCACAATTTCTATTAGGATCATACTCGATCGCTGCAACCTTACCAACAATACCAGCTTTTGTTCGTTTGAAATCAATCACACGAAGAAATCGCTTATGTTGCCCACCTTGATGCCTAACAGACACCTGTCCTGATGCATCGCGTCCAGAATGTTTCTTTTTAATTATTTTTAGTTTCATTTTTTCTTTTTCTCCTCTGTTTCAGGCTCAAAAAGGGCAATTCTGTCCCCTTTTTTGACAGTAACAATTGCTTTTTTCCAATCAGCTATAGCAACTTCCTGACGTTTAGCACCAAATCGCTTCTTTTTCCCTTTGATAGTACTCGTCGCAACTGATGTAACCGTTACACTAAACATTTTCGCGACTGCTGCTTTGATAACAAGCTTACTTGCATCTTTAGCAACTGCAAAGGTATATCTCCCGTTGCTTACAGTACTCATCGATTTTTCAGTAACAATTGGTTTAATTATAACGTTCATAGATTATTTCTTTGCCAGAAAGGTTGCTTTGATAACATCAACGCTTTCTTTTACCAAAATTACTCGCTTCGTATTAAGCACATCATACGCGTTTAGCCTATTTGCTGCTGTCACCATAACACCTGTAATATTACTTGTCGCTCTCTTAACAGCATCGTTTTCCCCAGCCATTACAACAAGGATTTTCTTCTTTTTATCATTAAGAGCAAGCTTTTGCAGTACAGCAACAAATTGCTTTGTCTTTGGCTCAAGTTTTTCTACCCCTGAAAGTACGGTAATTTCTTTATCGGCAACTTTTGCTGACAAAGCTGAAAAAAGTGCTTTCCGCTTCATTTTCTTTGGCAAATCGAGACTGAAGTCTCTTGGTTTTGGACCAAACACGATACCTCCTTTAACAAAAATAGGTGCTCTGACGCCACCGTGACGTGCTCGACCAGTACCTTTTTGGCGATAAATTTTTCTCGTTGATCCTTCAACTTCACCTCGGGTTTTTGTCGAAGCATTTCCTTGACGCTTATTTGCCAGATAGACACGAACTGCTTGAGCAAGAAGCTGCTTGTTTACCGTTTCACCAAAAACTTCTCCTGGAAGAGATATCTTCTCAACAACTTTTCCTGTTAGATCAAAAACATCAACAGATATGGCTTTGGTCTTTGTTTCTGTTTTGACAGTAACTGATGCCTTAACCTCAGCTTCTTTTTTGACAACAGCCTTTTCCGTTACCTTTTTTGCTTCCGCTACTTTTGGTGTAACTGTTTTTTTTGTTACTGCTGTTTTTGTTGTTTTCTTTGTTTCTGCCATAGGTACATTCATAAAGGTAAAATTACTTTTCTGCCTTTATTTCCTCCTTTGTTTCTTTTTCAGACGCTTTTGAAACTTTTTCTGCTTCCTCATTTAGTTTTTCTTCTGCTTTTGCTTCCGACTCTTCAACTAAAGCTGGTTCTGCTGCCTCTATTTCTTCCTTAGCGACTTCCTCAGAAACTGCTTGAGGCGCTTCTTCTTTTTCTTCAGTTATCTTTAATAACGGTACAAATTTCTTGTTTTCTCCGGTACGAACAATACAAAGATTGCTATTTTTGTGTCCAGGGACAAGTCCGGCAACAAAAAGCAGATCATTTTCAGCATCAATATCAACAACAAGCAGGTTTTGTATGGTTACGGTCTCATTCCCCATGTGCCCAGCCATACGCTTCCCTTTATAGACTCTTCCAGGAGTTGTTGATTGTCCAATAGAACCAGGCGCTCGGTGACGATCTGATTGTCCATGTGTTTTTGGACCTCCCCGGAAGTTATACCGTTTTACTACACCAGCAAATCCTTTACCTTTTGACGTACCAATAACGTCAACAATATCACCAGGCTGGAAAACTGTTTCAAGAGCAATTTGTGCACCAAGTTCAGGAAAATCACTTCCATCAACTCGAACTTCGTAGAATCGCGCAGGAACACTATCTTTTCCTGTTTTTTTGACATGACCAATCAAAGCCTTTGTTGGCTTCTTTTTGACACCTGTTCCCAACTGGACACTTGCGTAACCTTCTTTTTCTACTGTCTTTATTTGAGAGACAGTATTATCAGCAAGGCCAATAATGGTCACTGGAATACGCGTTCCATTTTCAAGGAACTTCTGCGTTTGATCTAATTTTTTCCCTAATAATGTATTTATCATAATAAACCGACAAAAAAAGATAGCCAGTAGGCTACCTTTGTATTTCACAACAGTTGATGTGATCCCCACTAAACGGGGTGGCCTCTTAGGCTTTTTTAATCAATCATACTCTTAGCATGTTTAATTAGTTTGGGCATCTATATTTTTATATTTACGCAGATATGTGCGAGCGAAACTACATCTTGAGCTCTACGTCGACACCTGCTGGTAAGGCTAAATTGGTTAAACTATCTATCGTTTTGCTGGTTGGAGATATAATGTCAATTAAACGCTTGTGGACACAGATTTCATAGTGATCTCTTGCATCCTTATCAATAAATGGCGATTTATTGACTGCGTAAAGACTTCTATCAGTTGGAAGTGGAACAGGACCGATTACCTTTGCTCCCGTTCTAATGACGGCATCAAGAATTTGCTGACAACAAGCGTCAATGACTCTTGCATCATAACTTTTTAATCGGACTCGAATTCTTCCTTTTGACATAACGATAAACTGTTAAAGAACTATAAACGACTGAGCTTACTTGATTATCTTACTGATAACACCAGCTCCGACGGTTCTTCCACCTTCACGAATAGCAAATCTCATTCCTTCTTCAAGCGCAACTGGTACAATGAGTTTAACAACCATTTTGGTGTTATCCCCAGGCATAATCATTTCAACACCCGCAGGAAGCTCAACGTTTCCAGTAACATCAGTTGTTCTAATGTAGAACTGTGGACGATATCCTTTAAAGAATGGTGTATGACGTCCACCTTCTTCTTTAGTAAGAATGTATGCTTCAGCTTCAAACTCAGTGTGTGGAGTAATACTTCCTGGCTTAGCGACAACCTGACCTCTTTCAACATCAGTCTTCTCAAGACCTCGAAGAAGCAGGCCAACGTTATCACCTGCTTGACCTTCATCAAGTTGTTTCTTAAACATTTCAACTCCGGTAACAACTGTTGATTTTGTGTCATGAAGACCAATGATCTCGACTGTTTCGTTAACCTTCACAACACCCCGATCAATTCTTCCGGTAACGACTGTTCCTCGACCTTTAATCGAAAAGACGTCTTCTATAGCCATCAGAAATGGTTTATCAAGTGGTCTTTCAGGAGTTGGGATATCTTTATCAACTGCATCCATTAATTCTTCAATCTTTTTTTCATACACTGGGTCACCTTCAAGTGCTTTCAAGGAAGAACCACGGATAATAGTAACAGTATCACCTGGATACTTATACTTAGTAAGGAGTTCTCGGACTTCCATTTCAACAAGGTCAAGCAGTTCTTCATCTTGCACCATATCACATTTGTTAAGGTAGACAACGAGCGCTGGAACACCAACTTGATAAGCAAGAAGAATATGCTCTCGAGTCTGAGGCATAGGCCCATCTGGAGCTGAAACAACAAGGATTGCTCCATCCATCTGAGCTGCACCAGTAATCATGTTCTTGATGTAATCTGCGTGTCCTGGAGCATCAATGTGCGCGTAGTGACGTGTTGCTGTTTCGTATTCTTGATGAGAAATGTTAATGGTGACGCCTCGAGCTTTTTCTTCAGGAGCATTGTCGATATCTTCGTATTTCTTTGCTTGAGCCATACCTTTCTTTGCAAGAACGGTTGTAATAGCTGCTGTTGTTGTGGTCTTACCATGGTCAACGTGACCAATGGTTCCGATATTTACGTGTGGTTTAGTGCGATCAAATTTTGCCATAGTATTTAAAAAATAAATATCTCATTCATTTAATGAGATTAAATGTATGATACAACATTTTATTTCAGGCGTCAATAGGTGAAATTACCCATTTTGTCTCTCTTGACAGACTTGTTTACCTACCTTTATCATAGAAGCAAGCATACTAATGGATAATCAACAACAACTAGCTTCACCGCCTTCTCGGCTTGAGACCTTTGTCAATGCTCTTATTGATAAACGTTTTGCTGGACAAGAAATCGATAACACGGTAAAAAATAAAATGAAGGAAGATCTGCTTGATAGATTAGATGAATTTATTCTTGCCTCTACATTAAATAAATTAACAGACGATGAAATTGATCAATTTGAAAAGCTTGTTAACGAAGAAAAACAGATAGAAGAAATACGGCAATTTACCGTAACAAGAATACCTAACTATAATGATTTCATCGCAACGGCACTATTGAGTTTTGAAAAAGACTACTTAGGTCAACAATAACACCTCCCCAGAAGTAATAAGATTGTGTATACTAACAAAGATGCGCTACGCAACGTTTCTTGAAGAAAGTCTCAAAAAGGCAGGAGCTCTTGCCATAAAAAACTTCGGCAAAGTACAAGGGACAACTAAACCGAATGACAATAACCAAGTCCTTACGCAAACAGATCTCCAAATTGGCTCTTTTTTGATAGAACAAATTAAAGAGTATTACCCAATTTACAATATTATTGATGAAGAGGCTGGAATTATCGACAACAAGTCTGAATACACCTGGATCATTGATCCAATTGACGGAACCAGTAATTTTGCAGCAGGGATTCCAACCTATGGCATTATGCTTGGACTACTCAAAGGAGACATCCCCATCGCTGGAGGAATGAGTAATCCCTACTATAACCAGATATGTATTGCAGAACAAGGACAAGGAGCATACCTTAATAGAGAAAAAATCTCCGTGACAGACGAAAGAAAATTACAAAACTGCCTGCTTGCCTACCACATCGATGGACATCAAGAAAATCCGCAGCAAACACGCAAGGAAGCAGAACTTATGGCAGAAATCATTCTCCGTATTCGCAATCTCCGCACTAGTGGTAGTGAACCAATAGATGCATTATATGTCGCGAGTGGCAACTATGGAGGGCTTCTTAACCAAACAATGAAGATCTGGGATGTGGTTGCGCCACAGATTATTATACAAGAAGCTGGTGGTCAGTATACGGATTTTTTGGGGAAGGCAATTGATTACTCTAACCCAGTAAGTAAAACTTCTTCAAATTTCACCTGTTGTGCAGCAGCACCTGCTCTGCACAGCCAGATTCAGGAAATTATCAAAAATACGAATATGCCCAATACCCAAAGGAACTAATCCCCCGTTTTTTTAAGTATTCCTGTTTTTCTGCAACTGAAGTAGCATCTTCAAACCATACGACATGTTGCTTGCTTTGTGCATCAGTATAGGTGATTTTTGTCTCACTAGAATCATTTTTTCGTTTTATCGTACAATCTGCAAAGCTGCATCCCGATAAAAATGTTTGTTGTATCTCATTGTACGTAATCGGATCACCATTCTCAATTCGATTTTCTTTATCATCAACGATCCAATCATAGCCAAACATACCAAATACCACCTGGATCTTTTCTGCAGGAACAACTGCAAGATAATCATCGATCATTGCAGTCATGTCGTAGCCATAGACCTCTTTTCCTTCTAAGGGGAAATTGGGTCCGGGATTGCCGCGGGACTTATGGAAGTCATACGCCATAATACGAACCATATCGACAGAGCTTGCAAGTTCTTTAAGGGCAAATGGCCGCAGACGATAAAAGGTATCACCATAACTCATCAGAGAGAAAGATAACCCTTCTCTTTTTGCTTCTGTAGCAAAGTCTTTGGTAAAGAGCGTAATTTGCTGGACAAGAGAATCAAAGGGTATTGCAGACATTTCCAGATCCAACACAATGCCAGTAAAACCATGTTCTTTGGCAAACGAAACGGTGCTTGCGATAAGCTCTTTTTGACGAGCATCTTCTTTCAAAATCGCTGAGTTTTGCCCACTATCGAGCATACGAACGGTCAGAGCTACTGATACACCAGGGGGGAGGTCTGCTAAGAGAGCAGTAGCACGAATAGCTCCCTCTTCCTGAGTATTGATACCGAAAGATCCTGGCACTACCCCAAAATAGAGGTATTCCTGATACTCTTGTTCATGAGACAACGCGTTAGTTTGTGCCCAATACGGCACAAAAAGTGACTGAGTGACTTGCGACTCTGGAATATAACGGTCAGAAGGAGCTATCGTAATCGTTGTCGAAGGATATGAAACAGGTTCTGCGAGATCCTCTTTTACCTGATTTTTAACTTCCCGAAAAATAAGGACACTAGCAATAAGGAGTACGCAAAGAAGAATAATACCTTTCTTCATCTTCTTTATTATACAGCAAGTGAAGGTAAAGATTTGCTTTCCCGTAAGCGCAGACGTATACTTAGCTTATGTCTAAAGAATATACAAAGAAAAAGGATAAACGCCCTTTTGTTTTCTTTGGGATTATCTTTGTAACGTCTGCTTATATCCTCTTTTCAGGACCGATTTTTATGCTAAATCTGCCTTTTCTTCTCGTACAGATCTTTAGTATATTACTTATTATTTGGGCACTGGTCTCCAAGCATTTACAAAAATTACCTGAAAAAAACCTCCCTCATGGAGCATTTCTTGTAACACATGGCCCCTATGAAATTATTCGTCATCCAATCTATGCAGGACTACTGCTTATTATGAGTGCCTTTGTACAAGGATATAGTAGTTTTAGCCGTTTTCTCGTGTTTGTGTTTCTTTTGATTGCGGTATTACTGAAGCTTACGTATGACGAACGGATACTCGAGGAGCACAGTAAGGAATTTAAAGAGCACAAGCAGAAAACACATAAACTGATCCCCTACCTCTTTTAAAATTCGCTACTTTTTTATGATAAAGAAATGCTCTTCTCTTGGAAGGGATATAAAGACTTCGAGCAGTCGATCTATATCATTTTTTTGCGAACGATGCTTAGCCATTGCCTGCTGCTTCTGCTCCCAGACAGCTCCAATATCCACTGTTTTACTAATAGCTGACTGCGGGTAACCTGGAGGCATATAAATAAAATAGTCAGGAAAGTGTTTTTTAAAAACAGCTTGTGTTTGCTCGGTAAGACATGCGTACCAAAGTTCCTTACTATTCTTATCTCTTTCAAAAACAAAAGACGTGATAAATGAAACAGCAATGTGATCTAAATGACCGGTAATGCCTTTTGGTTCTAAGGTAAAAATAATCTCTGGACGAATGTTTCTGAGGAAAGTAGCTATCTTATTGGCAATCTCATGATAGAGATTGTTCGAAAGCGTTCCATCTTTATAGCCAAGAAAGTAAATTTGCTTGATGCCAAGCACTTTGGCCGAAGCTTTAAGTTCATCCCTGCGTATTTCGTGAAGCTGTCGAGTATCATCAGTGTTATTTTCACCAGCATCACCATCCGTCACGCAAATAAGATACACATCCCGGCCTTCTGCCGCAAATGTGGCAAGTGTCCCACCAGGACCAAATACTTCATCATCTGGATGAGCAAAAATTCCAACAACTGGATTCATAGAGCTATTATAGAATATTTTGGTCAAGAATAAACCCTTGACCTATAATTTTCATAGGGTATGCTCACCACAGATGCAAAGACAATGCAGCAAATGCCACAAGCAATTTCGTATCATTGAGCAGGAAAAACTCTTTTTGGAGGAAAAAGGATTACCGCTGCCCTGAAGCATGTCCGACCTGTAGGCAAGTACAGCGACTACATTTACGTGGAGACCGAGCACTTTTTAAGACAAACTGTCAGATATGTACTAGTGAAATTATTGTCTCGTACGATCCAAAAAACGTTAGTAACCTAATCCTTTGCAAAAAAGACTACGATGCGTACTTTGAAGAAAACGATCCTCTTATTGTCGAACCCTTACCTTAAAGCTAATATGCAAACACAAGTATTTTTTGCTGAACTACAGCGTCTGTTAAAAAGGTACCCACAGGTCCCCCCGAACATTATGCAATCGGAAAATTGTATTTATGTTGAAAATATTTTCCAATCAAAAAATCTTTCATTTTGTTTTGATTGTGCAGCTTGTACAGACTGTTACTTTGTCTCAGACAGCTATTTGACGAAAAACAGTATCCATTGTGATTATGCTGTCGAGCCTGAACTTTGTTATGACTCGGTTGATATCTTTAAGTGTTTTAACAGTATGTATTTGGAAGATTGTGCGTTTATGCGCGACTCGACGTATGCAGCAGGCTGCACTAACTGCAATGACGTTTTTGGTTGTGTTAATCTACAAAACAAGTCTTTTTGTCTTTTTAATCGGCAACTTTCAGAAACTGAATATCGAGAAAAAGTCGCCTTTTATAAACAATGGCCTGTACAAAAAATTCTCGCTGTTGTTGAAAAACTAAAAAGAAGCTATCCTCTTACGCAAACACATGAAGCACATAATGAGAATGCTTCATACGGAAATTATATCTACTACAGTAAAAATTGTTACCTGTGTTTCGACGCTGCGCACAACGAAAACTGTAGCTACCTTTACGACAGTTTTTACAATAAAAACTGTTACGATGATACCTATGCGGGGAACAACAACCAACTTTCCTACGAAATTGTTGATAGTACAAGTCTTTTTAATTGCAATTATGTGTTCTCTTCGCATAATGCTCAAGACAGTTCATATCTCTTTTCCCAATTCCTTCGCAAGAATCATTTTCAGACATGCCATGCCACAGGTATTGTGGCTCCAAAGCTCATATTCCGCTTTGGTCTTGGCTCCTGAATTTTTCCAACGGGGATCGTCTTTTGCGGATATCTTTTTGCGAACAATTGTATCGACCAATGTTGGTGATTCCCATTGAGAAAAATATGGAATATTTTTATGGAGGAATGATATTTTTTGTGGCTTGTAAAAGAAACGATATAAAGACTTTTTAAGAATAAGCAATAGCACATTCTTATAAGTACGAATCTCTCTCATGAATCATAGTATAACATGCTCAATCCTACTCATCCCCAAACAGAAAAATGTTGAAAAGGACTGATAAATCAATCTTTTTAAGACAAACACATCACTAGTGCGTTTGAGTGCACCAGAAATTGACATCACTGGTGTAACGAGCTATACTTATAAATATGACAATAGAAAAAAAAGAGCAATTAATTAGATTTCTTCAAGAACAAATCGCCCAAGCAGATTTTAAAGCAAAAGCATACGTTTTTGATGAAAAAAATAAAAAGCATCCTACGCGCAATTGTTTTATAAAATTACAAAAGTATGTTGATGACTTTCTAGAAGGTAATGCCGCTGCACGATGGCTTATTCTTTCTGGGTTTCGTGGAGTCGGAAAAACAACCTTACTTTCACAATTGTATTTTGGAAACGCAAATCCCGAAATAAACCGACTCTATTTATCAGTAGACCAGGTTACTCAAATGTTGGGAGTTACTTTAGAAGAAATACTTCTTGCATATGAGGAACTTTTAGGCACAGTCTTTGAAAGACTTGATAAGCCAACACTTCTTTTTTTGGATGAAATCCAGTATGACAAGAAATGGGCAATTACACTTAAAACGATGATTTTCGATCGATCTCCAAAAATTTTCATTGTAGCAACAGGATCTTCTGCACTATCACTTCAAAGTAACCCAGATGTGGCAAGACGAGCTCTATCAGAAACTGTTTTCCCAATGAGTTTTACTGAATATATGAAAATCAAAGACGGAAAGTATGAAATTAAAGGACTATCAAATCAAATTAGAAATGCTCTCTTTGAATCGAACTCAGCAGAAGATGTTTATAATAACCTAAAAGAAACAGAACAATCAGTAAGAAAGTATTGGACTGGAATTGGAAGACTTGAAGTTGATACATATATGAAATATGGAACATTACCTTTTGGTATAAGGCTACAAAATGAAGGATTAGTGTATGATCAAATTAAGAAAATTCTGGATCGTGTCATAAGTATGGATATTGCAGAATTGTCTCAATTTAAAACAGAGATAATTTCTCGTATTCCTGAGATTCTTTATGCAGTTGCAGCAGCTGATGGACTCAGTGTAACAAATCTCGCAAAAGATTTAAGCCTAAATAAAAGAACTGTTATTGATATCTTATCAGCCTTGGAAAAATCAGAGATCCTCGTAAGAATCTATCCCTATGGCGCCCATGCCTCGCAGGTAAGGAAACCTTCTAAATATCTTTTTGCCTCTCCTGCTTTCAGATCTATGTATTACAATTTTATCGGCAGCATTATTGCCGAACCATCATATATGGGTAAACTCTTAGAAGATACTGTTGGTTTTTATCTCACCAGATACTTTACAGGAAAGAGTTACTCCCTTACCTATGATAGCTCTCAATCAGGAGCAGATTTTATTGTAAGAAAGGGATTACAAAATATTATCTTAGAAGCGGGCTATGGCAAAAAAGGGTTTGCACAAATTGAAAATACCAGAAACAGAGTCAATGCAAAATATGGGATTGTGGCTTCTATGTCTCCTCTACAACTTAACCCTCAAAAAAATGCAGTTACAGTTCCGCTGTCATACTTCCTTCTTATTTAAGATGATGGAGTGTTATTATTCTACTCGTCCAGTAAAGGTTGATTTGGCAAGCATAGCTTCAACAATATTCTTTGGCACTTCTTCGTAATGCGAAGGCTCCATATAATAATTTGCTCGGCCTTGTGTCAGACTTCGAAGGCTCGTTGCATACCCTGAAAGCTCAGACAGTGGCACCATAGCAAGGACAATGGTTGCAGTTCCACGCTCTTCCGTTCCCATAATCTGTGCACGTTTGGAAGAAAGATCTCCAATAACTTCACCCATATACTCTGATGGAGTCGTAACTTCTACCTTCATAACAGGTTCAAGAAGTGACATTGGTGCTTTTTTGGAAGCTGCTTGGAGTGCTTGACTCGCTGCAATCTTAAAAGCAACTTCACTTGAATCAACATCGTGGTAAGAACCGTCATAACACGTCACTTTGACATCAACAACTGGATAACCGAGCATAATACCATTTTCTAGTGTTTCCTGAGCACCTTTTGCAACAGCTTTGATAAATTCGGCAGGGATAGCTCCTCCTTTGATTGCATCAACAAACTCATAGCCTTCACCACGAGCTTTTGGTGTAACTCTCAGGAAACAATGACCATATTGTCCTCGTCCACCCGATTGACGGATGTATTTACCTTCTGCTTCAATTTCTGTCGTAAAAGCTTCTTTGTACGCAACCTGAGGAGCACCAACATTTGCTTCGACATTAAACTCACGCTTCATACGATCAACCATAATTTCAAGCTGGAGTTCGCCAATACCTGAGATAATAGTTTGATTGGTTTCGTGATTAACTTTGACCCGGAAGGTAGGATCTTCTTCTTGGAGCCTCTTGAGTGAATAGCCAAGTCGTTCCTGATCTGATTTGGTCTTTGGTTCAATAGCAAGTGAGATAACTGGATCAGGGAATGAAATCTGTTCAAGCACAATTGGCTTCGCATCATCACAAAGAGTGTCACCAGTGATTGTTTCTTTGAGTCCAACAATCGCCACAATTTCTCCAGCATAAGCTTCTTGGATTTCTTCACGCTGGTTTGCATGCATCAAAAGGAGACGTCCGATACGCTCTTTGGCATCTTTGTTGGCGTTGTAGACGTAAGAACCTGAAGTAAGTTTCCCTGAGTACACGCGGAAATAGGTGATCTTTCCGACATGTGGATCATTTTGGATCTTAAAGGCAAGTCCAGCAAAAGCCTCATCTGGTACCAGTTTACGAACTTCTTCAGCTTCAGTCTTTGGATTAATCCCTTTTACTTCATCCAGATCAACTGGAGATGGAAGATAATCAACAACCGCATCAAGCAGAGGCTGTACACCTTTGTTACGAAGAGACGTTCCAGCGTACATTGGGACAAGCTTGTAGGCAATAACGGCTGCACGAAGCGCTTTTTTGAGCTCTTCAACAGTTGGCTCTTCTCCACTCAGATATCTTTCAAGAAGTTCATCATCGGTCTCACAGATCTTCTCGATCAACTTGTTGCGGTATTCTTCAACTTGCTCCTTCATGTCTTCTGGAACTTCATCTGAGATATCAAATTTTGCCCCAAGACCATCTGATTCCCACGTAATAGATTTACGGGTAAGGAGATCAACGTTTCCTGTGTAGGTATTTTCTGCACCAATTGGGAGCACCATGATAGCTGGATTTGCTCCAAGTCGGTCAACCACTGATTGTACTGTCGCGAGGAAATCAGCACCGAGTTTATCCATTTTGTTGATGAAACAGAGTCGTGGTACTTTGTATTTGTCAGCTTGACGCCAGACAGTTTCGGATTGGGACTGTACTCCTTCTTCAGCATCAAGTACTGTGATACCTCCGTCAAGCACACGCAGTGATCGCTCTACTTCAGCGGTGAAGTCAACGTGTCCGGGGGTATCGATAATATTAATACGGTAGTCATTCCAGAACGCTGTGGTTGCCGCAGATACAATGGTAATACCTCGCTCTTTCTCTTGCTCCATCCAGTCCATTTGGGTATTTCCTTCGTCAATATCTCCAATTTTGTAGGTTCGCCCGGTGTAGTAGAGAATACGCTCAGTCGTGGTAGTTTTTCCTGCGTCAATGTGGGCAATAATCCCGATATTTCGGATCTTATCGAGTGGAAAGTTTCTATTGGTTGTTGTTGCTTGCGCCATAAGATAAAAAAAGTTAAAAACGCCAAAGAGCACTTTTAACTCTCAAGAGTATACCATAGTACTGCGCATTTTTGCTAGATGAAAAAAACTCAGTTGTTGACAATCCCATAGTTAGTGATATACTCCAAAGCTATGCCAGAAAAACTACGTTTTATTAAAGGATTGGAAAAAAGCTTAGACAGAATACGTCAAGCAGAAGCTCCACGGGGTATAACAATCTTCTCAAGAGGCTTACTAGCCATAACTGGAGCGGGAGCAATGCTTACCGAAGATGGCGCATTAGATCTTGCGGGTGCATCAGTAGTAGCACTATCCACCGTAAATACTTCACAAAAGACGAAACTAGCTAGTGGGCTTTTCCTCGTAGCCGCAGGTATAGTAGAAAAAAATGCCTCATCAGTTACTGCAGGTATTGCTGTTGCTGGTCAGACAGTGGGTGATAAAATAAGAAATTTACAAGGTCGTAAATAAATCAAACAGCCTAAAATTTGTTTCTTTTTTAAACTAGATTCTTTGACTTTTATCCCCAAAACCCATACACTAAAATGAAGCCGCGGAGTCTCTTGTGGCCGTTTGTTTATGGCAAAAGACATGCACTCTATCAACCTGCTGCCCAATAAGGGGGAGAGCTTGTTTACCCAATTTCTCAGTTGGGGACTGAGTATTGGAAGACTACTGATTATTCTGACCGAGACAGTAGCACTAGGTACATTCCTCTATCGTTTTTCCCTTGATATGCGGATTGTTGACCTGCATGACGAGATCAAGATTCAAAGCTTTATCGTGAGAAATTTTGCAGCCTCCGAAGAAAAGTTTCGTAATGTACAGGAACGCATTGCTCTGGCACGACTCTACAGTGAGCAATCAGACGTTACCCCGACAGTCTTTCAAGGCATTACCGATATGGGACGAGGCAAGGTAACGTTTAAGGATCTTGCAGTCGGGAATGATCGGGTCAAAATTGAGATAGAATCCCCTTCTTCTTCAAAGCTCAGACAATTTGTTGATCAGCTAAGTGCTTATCCTGAACTTACTGAGATCAGTATCGATAAAGTAGAAAATAAGCCGGCAAATGCGGTTATTGCCGTAACCATTACGGCTCTTTTGACAGATATTCAACCAACCCAAGAACCACAAGCATCAGTGAGACAAATACCAGGACAAGGTATACAAAATACTGAATTATGAAACTACCAACCCATTATTTTGAAGACTTATCAGCACGTCGCTATCGTGAATATCTCAAGCTTCTTCCTGATTTCCATAAGGAGAACACAAAGCTACTCACCATGCTTATTTTTACCTTTCTTGCGATGTCGTTCTTTGGTATCTTTGCCATAAATCCCACTCTTACAACTATCGTTGAGTTGCAAAAGCAATTACAAGATAGCGAATTTACCGTTGAACAGTTACGAACAAAAATTAATAATCTTAGTAGTCTTCAACAGCAATATGCACAAATTGAATCTGATCTTTCACTCGTGAGTGCTGCCATTCCGGAGAATGCAGATGTACCAATCGCAACAGGACAGATTCGTGCATTGGCAAAAGAACATAAGATTACGATTACGAATCTTCGTGTCAATGAAGTACTGCTTGCCTCTCCCAAACTGCACGATGCACAGATCGCTTCTTTTGTCTTCACTATGGAAGCAAGTGGAGCGTACGAAGATATGATGCAATTTTCAAATGCGCTTACCAAACTTCGCAGGATCATTACCATTGACTCGTTGGCTATTGGGAAAGACACGCAAAGCAATAATTTACTGTTGCAAATACGAGGAAGGGAGTATTTCAAAAAATGAAACGTCAAAAAGTAACACGAACTGATGTCTTATTCTTAAGTATTTCTGTCTTTATTGTGGTTTGTGCATGGATTGGGTTTAATATTTATCACAGTTGGGTCACAACAACCATCACCCCTGAACTCCAACAACAGATTATCCCGATTGAAGCAAGTTTTGATACACAAACGATTAATGCACTGCGCAGTCGACAAGAGCTACAAGCATTAATGGATGCAGATCAACGCGCTGTTGCGGTAACACCAACAGCGGTACCACAGCCAAATAACATACAGCCAACCTTTTCCTTTTCGCAACCAAATACAACCGTAAGTCCACTACCAACAATTGCAACCTCTCCCGCTCCAACAGCGGAACAACAACCCATTGAAGTTGAGCAACCATCAGAAGACGAACAGACATTTGAAACCATTCAAGGACAATGAGAGATCAAAAACAAAGCATATGGAACCAACGACTTCCCTCGTTTTTGGGAGTACTTGTGTTGCTTGTTTCTATCACTACTATTTTATGGCTGAGTCGAAACGCTGTGCTTTTTGGAACGCAAGCTGCAATAAGTAACACACCGCAAAAATTACAGATCAGCAATATTACTGATACTTCCTTTACCGTCTCCTATATAACAGAAGCCAAAGTAATTGGTGCACTTGCCTATGGTCAAGATGCATCATTCGGAACGGTTAGTCAGGATGATCGAGACAAAACTGGGACACCAACAGAACATCGAGT
>ERZ1292645.30-Hain-H14-02um-R2-30-length-77800-cov-6_pt1 | contig 77800 bp, 96 predicted proteins | sample MGYA00564401_ERZ1292645 | MGnify/ENA primary metagenome ERZ1292645 (study PRJEB36523, sample SAMEA6512644) | groundwater metagenome | collected 2019-01-09 | study: AquaDiva: Metagenomics assemblies of 32 groundwater samples | reverse complement strand
AAATATCACTTATGCTAAAAGAAATAAAAAAAGTAGAAAAAGAGTCAGAATCTTCTTACGAGGCCAAAGATATTTATGTCCTAGAGGGCTTGGATCCGGTCAGAAAACGGCCGGGAATGTATATCGGATCTACGGGAATTGACGGCCTGCACCATTTAATTTGGGAGGTTTTTGATAATTCTTTGGACGAAGCCATGGGAGGATATGCCCATAATATTGAGGTGGCGCTTTTGCCGGGAGACAGAGTCAAAACAGTTGATGATGGCCGGGGTATTCCGGTAGACATTCATCCTCAAACCAAAAAATCGGCGCTGGAAACAGTAATGACCACTTTGCACGCCGGAGCCAAATTTGGCGGCAAGTCATATCAGATTTCCGGCGGTCTTCATGGCGTAGGCGTTTCAGTTGTTTGCGCTCTCTCTACTTGGATGCGGGTTGAAGTTTGCCGAGGCGGCGGAAAATATTTTCAGGAATATAAAAAAGGCAAACCGACAGCCAAGGTTCAGAAAGACGGCACTTCCAAACAAACCGGAACAGCGGTTACTTTTGAAGCTGATCCGGAAATTTTTAAAGAAACCAAATTTGATTTGAAAAGAGTTTTAAATCATTTGCGCCAGCAGGCTTATCTGACAAAAGGAGTTAGAATTGAAGTTTCCGACCAAAGAGAAAAGCCCGGTATTTTTTATACGTTTTATTTTGAGGGAGGACTAGCTTCTTATATAAAATATTTAATTCGAGGCGTTAACCCCCGCCATCCGAATATTTTTTATTGTTCAGGAGAAAAAGAAGGAATTTTAGTTGAAGCCACTTTCCAATATACTGATGAATACGAGGCTTACGAAGAAAGTTTTGCTAATAATATCAACACCGGCGAGGGCGGCAGTCATTTAACCGGCTTCAAAACCGCTCTTACCAGGACTTTTAATGATTACGCCAGAAAGAGCGGCTTTTTAAAAGGCAGCGAGGATAATTTAAGCGGAGACGACATTAGGGAGGGCTTGACTAGTGTAGTTTCGATTAAAATTAGAGAGCCTCAATTTGAAGGCCAAACTAAGGCTAAGTTAGGCAATCCGGAAGCTAAAACAGCTGTTGAAGCAGTAGTTTCAGAAGGCTTGACTGATTTCTTGGAAAGGAATCCCCAGGACGCCAGAGCGATCATGGAGAAATGCGTTCTTTCCCAGAAGGCAAGAATTGCCGCCAGATCTGCCAAGGAAACGGTTTTAAGAAAAGGAATTCTTGAAGGACTGGCTTTGCCCGGAAAATTAGCTGATTGCACGTCAAGAAATCCGGAAGAATCAGAATTATATATAGTTGAGGGAGAATCAGCCGGGGGTTCGAGTCGTCAGGCTAGAGATCGGCACTTTCAAGCAATTCTGCCATTAAGAGGCAAAATTTTAAATGTGGAAAGAGCCCGGTTAGATAAGATGCTTATGTCAAAAGAAGTTAAGGCTTTAGTTATTGCCTTGGGCACGGCTATTGCCGATGATTTTGATATCCTAAAGGCCAGATATCACAGGGTTGTTATTATGACTGATGCCGATGTTGACGGCGCACATATCAGGGCTTTGCTTTTAACGCTTTTTTATCGCCATTTTAAACCGATGATTGACGCCGGTTATATTTATATCGCCCAGCCGCCGCTTTATAAAATCCAATCGGGAAAAGAAATAAAACATGCTTACTCTGAAGAACAAAAAGTTCAAGTTTTAAAAGAGTTTAAAAAGACGACGGGAATTAATATTCAAAGATATAAGGGTTTGGGAGAAATGAATTCGGAAGAGCTTTGGGAAACGACGATGAATCCCCAGAACCGCCTTTTGCTTCAAGTTAAAGTTGAAGATGCTAAAGAAGCTGATCGGACTTTTGATATGCTGATGGGAGATGAAGTTATGCCCCGGAAAAAATTCATTGAAGCCCACGCCAATAAAGTGAAGAATTTGGATATTTAATTACTTGACAGGAGTTCTTGATGCGATAAAATAAATGTATGGACAAAAAATTTTTAACGGCAAGTATTTTTTTAAGTCTTTTTGTTTCGTTTTTTTTGATAGATATTCCTCAGGCAAAAGCATTAACAGCCGCAGAGATTTCAATCCAGATAAGCCAACTCCAAGCTCAAATTACCGAACTTCAAAAACAAATAGATAAAACTCAATTATTCCAAGCAGCCGGTTTTAATATTATTTCTCCCAACGGCGGAGAAAAATGGGAAATAGGTTCGACTCACGATATTACTTGGTATTATGCAACTAGTTCGGCGCGCATCGCTAAGATAAAATTAGAACTCTACCGAGTGGGGAGCCTGACTGTCGCCCAAACAATAGTTTTTTCCGCTAAAAATAGTGGCACTTACCCTTGGAAAATTCCTACGACTCTTTCACCCAGCGTTGATTACAAAATTAAAATTACTGCCATCTCTAAGTCAGCGGTTACCGACGTCAGCAATCAAACCTTTGAAATCTATTTTAAGCCGGCCGCTTTCACTATTGTTTCTCCTAATGGCGGAGAAAAGCTGGAAATGGGTTTGACTTATGATATTACCTGGAATTCCACCGGTTCTGTCCCCACTACGAATGTAAAATTGGAACTTTATCGGGGAGATAATTTTGTTAATTTAATTGCCAAATCAATTAAAAATAAGGGCGTTTACTCTTGGAGAATTCCGTCTAATCTTATAGCCACCGCCGGTTACAAAATTAAAATTACCGATATTTTTCGTCCGGCAGCGACTGATATGAGTAATAATAGCTTTGAGATATCTTATCCGTCAATTTCTGAAAAATTAAAAACCATAGAAAACCAATTATCCTCTTTGTTGGAAGAGATAAAAAAATTACCAAAGTGAGTTAAAAGCCCGTTGACAAGCGGGCTTTAATTTGTTAATATTCAAAGTATAAAGCTCTTCGGAGCGTTTTTTAAAATAGCGGATAAAATATGTTTGCTAAAATCATTACTTTTTTTAAGGAGGTTCGCCTGGAAATGAAAAAGGTCAACTGGCCCACCAGACAGGAAACTTTAAAATACACCCTATTGGTTATCGGAGTGTCTTTAGCCATTGCTGCGTTTTTGGGCGGGATAGATTTTATGTTTACCGCAGCATTAAATAAGTTTTTATTGTAAATATGCCAAAACAGCAATCGTCTCAAGAAAGAAAATGGTATGTCATCAGCACTTATTCCGGATACGAAGACGCTGTTTCCGCTAATTTAAAACAGCGGATTGAGTCTTTGGGCATGGAAGATAAAATTTTCAATGTTATTGTGCCGAAAGAAAAAAAGATTAAAATAAAAGATGGGAAAAGAAAAGTGGTGGAAGAGAAGATTTATCCCGGTTATGTGCTGGTAGAAATGATGGTAACCGATGATTCCTGGTATGTTGTCAGAAATACTCCCAATGTTACCGGTTTCGTCGGCGCCGGCACTACTCCGGTACCTGTTTCTCAAGAAGAAATTGACAGTTTAAAAAAGCGGATGGGCGTGGAACAGCCTCAGTTCAAAATCGGGGTGGAAGTGGGGGATTTGGTTAAAATTACCGATGGCCCTTTCAAAGATTTTGACGGCAAGGTTTCCGAGGTTGATCCCGAAAGAGGCAAGGTAAAAGTGTTGGTAAATATGTTTGGCCGAGATACACCCGTGGAATTGGATTCATTACAAATTAAGAAAATATAATTTTATGGCGAAAAAGATAAAAGCAATCGTAAAACTTCAAATTCAAGCAGGCGCGGCCAATCCGGCTCCGCCGATCGGCCCTTCTTTGGCCCAGCACGGAGTTAACATCTCCGATTTTTGCCAAAAATTCAATGCGGCTACTAAAGATCAAGTTGGCTGGAAATTACCCGTAGAGATAACGGTTTTTGAGGATAGAACCTATTCTTTTGTATTAAAACAGCCACCGGCTTCGGAATTGTTAAAAAAAGCGGCCGGTATTGAAAAGGGTTCAGGCACTCCCAATAAAACTAAAGTGGCGAAAATTACCCGGGCCCAATTGCAAAAAATTGCTGAGCAGAAAATGCCGGATATGAATGCTGATTCTCTTGAAGCGGCCATGAAAACCATTGCCGGCACCGCTAAAAATATGGGTATTACTATTGAATAGTATGATTTTATCTGACCGCGATATAAAAGAATATGTTAAGAAGTATAAAATGATCACCCCTTTTACTTCTTCGCAGAAAAGGAAGGGCGTGATTTCTTATGGCGTTTCTTCTTATGGCTATGATTTTAGGATCACAGATGAATTTAAGATTTTTAATAATATTAACAATGCTCTCGTTGACCCTAAAAATTTTGACCCTAGAGCGTTTATTAACTTTAAAGGCAAAGAATGTATTATTCCTCCTAATTCATTTGCTTTAGCGCGAAGCCTTGAGTATTTTAAGATTCCGAGAGATGTTTTAGGAGTTTGCCTTGGAAAATCAACGTATGCACGATGCGGAATAGTGACTAACGTTACTCCCTTAGAGCCGGAATGGGAAGGCTATATAACTCTTGAAGTCAGCAATACGACCACTCTTCCTGTCAAAATTTATGCTAATGAAGGCATTTGCCAAGTTATTTTTATTTGTGGCAAGACAGAATGTCTAACTTCTTATGCCGACAAAAAGGGAAAATATCAGAAGCAAACAAAATTAACTTTACCTAAGATTTAGATGGAAAATAACCCCTATGCTGGAAAATTTATTGTTTTTGAGGGTCCTGATGGCTCGGGCCAATCAACTCAAGCAGCTTTATTAAAAGATTTTTTAATCAAACAAGAGTACAACGTTATTTTAACAAAAGAGCCTACTCGAGATTCTGAAGCCGGAAAACAAATTCGTCAAATTTTGGATACAAAAATAACAATGGAATCCCAAAAAATACAGGAGCTTTTTGCTCAAGATAGAAAAGAGCATTTGGAAAATTTAATTATCCCTGCCTTAAAAGAGAGTAAAATAGTCATATCTGATCGTTATTTTTTCTCTACTTTTGCCTTCGGCGTTTCAGATGGCCTTGATTTAGAAAAATTAATTAGTTTGAATAATAATTTTTTATATCCGGATATAGTTTTTGAATTAAAGGTTAACCCAGAGATTTGTATCCAAAGAATTGAAAAAAGGGGAGAGGGCATAAAATTATTTGAAAAAATAGATAAACTGACAAAGGTTTGGCAGGTGTACGAAACATTATCTAAGAGGTTTGAAAATGTTTATATAATCGACGGGGAAAAAACCATTGAAGAAGTTTTTTCGCAAGTAAAAAATATCATCGCTAATAAATTAAAATAATGGCAAAAATATTTGTATACGATGAATTTCCGCCGGAGGATATAGCAATGATGCAAGCGCTTTATTCCTGAAGTCCGCAAAGCGTGGCAGAACATGTTGAAAAAGTAAAAAAAACAGGTTCAGGCAAATTCATGGAGCAATTTTACGTTGGCTACGGTCACGCAAGCATTGCTGATTGCGGCAGCACGACAATATTTATTGAAGGCATCAGCATTCTTGGCGATAAGGCAATCCAGGATTGGCCATTATATAGTGGTCAAGAAACAAGCACTCGTTATGTAGATATGTCACAACAACCGATAATCGACCCGATTGCAACTGACCAATCAAGGGCTGTGTTTCAAAACTGGATGAAATTTTATTTAGAAAGTTTGCCGATAATGGAGGAATTTTTGGCGGGCAAGTATCCTAAAAAAGAAGCAGACGACGAAATTGTTTATAAAAAAGCGATTAAAGCCAGAGCCTTTGATATTTTAAGAGGATTTTTACCGGCCGGCATAACAACCCAATTAAGTTGGCATACTAAAGGAAAGAGAACCTGTGTTGAAGCCCAATGGGAAATTAGAATTATCGCCTGGCAGATCGCGAAATATATAAAAGACACTATACCAGCTTTCAAAGAGTGGGCTGAACCGCAGTGCATCACTTATGGTAAATGTCCGGAAGTTAAAGATTGCCGATATTATAAAAAGGCAGCTCCCAAGTGATTGGGAGCTTTTTATTTTGGGGAAATTTTGCTAAAATTTGAGTATGGAAAATATTGCTAAAATAGTAGACCAAACATTTTTAAAAAAGGGAGCGGGGGAGGATGAAATAAAAAAGGTTTGCCAGGAGGCCGAGGAATACGATTTTCGGGCGTTTTGTGTTTATCCTGAACATACAAAATGGGCCAAAGAATTTTTAAAGGATTCTGGCGTTAAGGTCACAACTTTGGTTGATGCGCCGACTGGCGCCAGCTCTCACGAAGAAAGAATAAAAATAGCCGAGCAGGCCAAAAAAGACGGTTCCGATGAAATTGAACTGGTGATGCAGATAGATAGTTTTAAAAATAAAAAATACCAGGAAGTGTCAGAAGATTTAAAAGAATTATGCAGAATTTTACCGACTAAAGTTATAATCGGCTCAGGATATCTGACTGATGAAGAAATAAAAAAGGCTTCGGAAATGGTGAAAGAATCCGGGGCAATTTACGTTAAAACCGCCACAATTGAAGATCCTTTAGACAATGCCGAGTTGGCGGAAAAAGCCAAACATATAAAGATTATGCGGGAATCGGCTCCGGGAATTTTAGTTAAGGCCTCTGGCGCGGTGAGAACACTGTCTGATGTTAAAATAATGCTGGAAGCTGGCGCAGATATTATCGGCACGTCTTCCGGAGTGGAAATAGTGGAAGAATCAAAAAAATTATGACATATCAGCCTACTATTGGCCTTGAAATCCATATTGAATTGAATACAAAGAGCAAAATGTTCTGTTCTTGTTCAAATAATCCCGATGAGCGCAACCCCAATGTTAATATCTGTCCCATCTGTACGGCCCAGCCCGGAACTCTCCCGGTAATCAACGAAGAAGCGGTGAGAAAAGTTATCAAAACAGGGCTGTCTTTAAATTGTCAGATTCCGGAATTTTCCAAGTTTGATAGAAAAAATTATTTCTATCCCGACTTGCCAAAGGGTTATCAAATCAGTCAGCTTTACGAACCATTATGCAAAAACGGATATCTTAAACTAAAAGAAACTAAGCGCATAAGAATAAGGGAAATTCACCTTGAAGAAGATACGGGAAGATTAATCCACGAAAAAGACTATTCCTTGGTTGATTTTAACAGGGCAGGAGTTCCTTTAATGGAATTAGTGACAGAGCCGGATATCGCTTCGGCTAAGGAAGCGAGGCAATTTGCCCAAGATTTGCATCTGATTATGCATTATCTTGATGTTTCCGACGCTGATATGGAAAAAGGACAGATGAGAGTTGAAATTAACTTATCCATTTCAAAAAGTAAGGAATTAGGTACTAAGACAGAAATTAAAAATTTAAATTCTTTTCGTTCAGTAGAACGAGCAGCTGATTATGAAATTAAAAGGCAGACGGAATTATTGGATAAGGGAGAAAAAATCATTCAGGAAACTCGCGGCTGGGATGATCTGAAAGGGATAACGGTTAGCCAAAGAGAAAAAGAGTCGGCGCATGATTACCGATATTTCTCTGAGCCAGATTTGCCGCCCTTGCATTTTACAGCAGATTTTATTGATAAGATTAGGTCAGAAATTCCCGAATTACCCCAACAAAGAAAAGAAAGATTTATCAAAGATTACGGGTTAGACGAGAAAAATGTCGATGTTCTGGTTTACGATAAAAACTTAGGAGAGTATTTTGAAGCAGTTGCTAAGGGCTTATCTTTTGATTTAATTAAATCAGCGGCAGATTTCTTAATCAACACTGAAATAAAAAACTATAATATCCCGTCTGAAAATTTTTCACAGATGATAACTTTGATAAAAGACGGAAAGATATCTAAAACGACAGCCAAAGAAATTTTACCCGAAATAACAACAAAACAGCCCTCGGAAGTTATAAAAGAGAGAGGATTGGAGCAGATGAGCGGCGAAGGAGATTTGGAAAAAATTATTAAAGAAGTTATTTCACAAAATCCAAAAGCAATGGAAGACTATAAAAAAGGCAAAACTAATGTTCTACAATTTTTAGCCGGCCAAGTAATGGCCAAAAGCAAGGGCCGGGCTAATCCCAAACTAGTGGGAGATATTTTGCAGAAATTTCTTAGTTAGCTTCTCAGCTTCTTTTTGAGTTTTTAACCAAATAATTCTCTTATCTTTTTTGAACCAAGTCATTTGGCGCTTGGCATACTGAATAGTGTGTTGAATAATTAAATCTTTGGGGTTGGGCAGAGACCATTCTTGATAACCGATTATCGGCGCAAGAAATTTTTTTGCTTCTTTTTCCAATCCAAGCTTAATCATTTTTTCTACTCTTTGTTTGATTCTTTTTTCAAGTTCATTTTTTGTCAGTTTCAGTCCAATGATTAAGACCGAATATGGTAGAGGGTTTTTCTTTAATTCCGGAATCGGTTTTCCGGTTTTCATTATAATTTCTATAGCCCGGATTACTCTTCTGGGATTAAATTTATCAATAGATTTTGCTCTTTCGGGATCAAGCTTTTTTAATAGTTTATGCAATTCTTTTACTGATTTTTTTTCCAGTTTTTTTCTTAATTTCCAATCAGGCTTAACTTCCGGAATCACTATTCCGTCAACCACAGATTGAATGTAAAAACCGGTACCGCCGCAAAGAACGGGAATTTTATTTTTCTTAAAAATTTTATTTATAGCCCGAAGGGCTAAATTTCTGTATTGGGTAACAGTAAATCTTCTTTTGGGAGAAACGACATCTATAAGATGATGGGGGATACCTTCCATTTCTTTTTTAGTTATTTTTCCCGTGCCGATGTCCATACCCTTATAAATTTGGCGCGAATCAGCCGAAATCACCTCGCCATTGAACTTTTTGGCAAGCTTAACGGCTAAATTCGACTTCCCCGAACCCGTCGGTCCTAAAACTACAATAAGTCGTTTAAGATTTTCCATCTTCGTTTTTTTTCTTTTATAGGGATATTATCTTTTAATTTAAAGGCGGCAGTGCCGGTGCGGGAAGAATATTTAGAAATATAGGCCATATCATATTTTATTTCCTTAAAAAGTTTTACCGTATTTTCAAATTGTTTTTTTGTTTCTCCGGGAAAGCCGACGATAATATCCGTGGAAAGATTGATATCGGGGATTTTTTTTCTGATTTTTTTAACTAAATTTTTATATTGTAGAACCGTATATGGCCTATTCATTGCTTTTAAAATTTTATTATCGCCCGATTGCACGGGCAGATTCAAATAGCGGGCTATTTTTTTATGTTTAGCCATGGTGTCAATCAACTCATTGGTAAAATAAGCAGGATGAGGCGACATAAATCTGACTTGGAAATCTCCCGGAATATTACTCGCCATTTTCAGGAGTTTTGCGAAATTTACACCTTCTGAATTATAATCATTAACGTTCTGGCCCAAAAGCCAAATTTCTTTTAAGTCATTTTTTACGGCATTTTTAATTTCTGTTAATATTTTTTTGTGAGGTCGGCAAATTAAGCGGCCTCGCGTTAATGGTACAACGCAATAACTGCAGTTATTGTTACAACCGTTAGAAATTGGAATATAAGAAGATGGTCTGTCGCTAAGTAAAGTTTTTTTATTCCAAATTTCATCAAAAATTTTGTGGAATTTTATTTTATCAGATTTGAGTATGCATCCGGTCAGGACAGTTTTTATTTTTGGATTTTTTGTTTTTAGTTTAATCAATTTTTGACCGATGCCAAAAACTCTATCTGTCGCCGATTGTCTGACTGAGCACATATTGACCGCAATAAAATCGGCTTCATTTATTGTTGAAGCCGCAGAATAACCTTTTTTTTCCAAGACTGAAGAAATTCGTTCGGAATCAGACTCATTCATTTGGCAGCCATATGTAATAATCCAGTATTTTCGCCTATCGTATTTCATCTTTTTTTTCTTTGATAAAATAACGCCATTGTTCCAAGAGTTCGGTGAAAAGATGGAATGGCATATCAATTAAAGCCGTGATCATAACCATAACTATATTGAATCTCGTCCATTGCCCGGAGAGCCATTGCCCTAAACGTAAAAATGGCAAAGAAAAAGAATCAAATAAAAAAGAAAATAATCCGCCTTTTTCTTCTTCAACCGTCAATTCTTTCGATCTCTCTCTGATTTTTGCTCCGGCAAAAAAGATAAGAGAGAAGAAGATGATAAATATTATTTTAGACATCAACCCAAAACTTAATTTATCCAGGGACCATAAAATAAATGCGAAAGACACAAAGAAAGTAATAAGATAGACAATAAAGATTATCGCGCTTAAAAGAAATCCCCGTTTTTTGGTAGCGTAAATTTTATAATTATCTTTTTTTTCTGTTGTAAAAATTATTTTGGTAGTTTCCATTATTACTTTTTCTAAATTGCTTTTCTTCGGGGGCTTGATACTAAGAACCATAGCAAACATTAAGAGGGGGGGGATAATAACGCTTAATCCCAGAGCTTGCAGATTAAGTTGATTGTGTAATATATATATATCAACGGGAATTTCGGCGATGAATGCCAGCACCATTTTAGTCAGAAAAATTGAAATAGTGCTGAAAATAGCTGCTTTTTTTAATCGGGAGCTTAATTTATGTAATCTTTTAGAATAAGTTTCTTTTATCGCGCCCTCCAGAGTTCCGGTATCCAAAATCATTTCTTGCGCTTTTTGAGGATCAACAGAAAGGACATCGCCCAAAATTAAATATGGAGTATCATATCTTTCTAAAATCTTATAGAATTTTCCGGCCAAAGGGTGGGCAAGGTCTTTTTCAATAGTCTTCCAGATTGAATAGATATTTTGGCTGATTTCTTCAAGCCGGAGTTGCGGTAAATTGAACCAATCGGGATATTTCTCTTTTAAGAGTTGATAGCTGATGGTGTTTTTATCTAATTTGAACAGAGCTTGCTGCACGCCGATTGAAATTTGAGTATTTTTTTCGCTGTCTGGCATTCCGGTCGGAGCAATTATTTTTTCCCGCATTGATTCTTCCATAAATTCAATCAAAGCCCGTTCTCGGCGGTTGGGCTCTAAAATTTCTTCCACTTCACAAGCTGCCAAAGAAAGCAGCCAGTCATAAAGTTGAAATTTTATTTTTTCTCCGCTAATGGCGCGGCTCTTCTGAAGAATAAAAATATATTTATCAAGAATCCGTTGGACATCTTGAATTTTCGTTTCTTCTATTCGGTCATTTGGAAAATATCCTCCGCGAATTAGTTCTAAAACAAAAGATTCGGCTAAATTTTCGCCGGTTTTTGTCAAAAACAGCCTTCTTTTCAAAATTCTTTCTATCCCGGCTCTTCTGAATAAATGTTCTTCCCGCCAATCAATCACTCCTCGGATTTTTTCGTAAAAAACCGCCACTTTTGAGGCAACTTCGTCCACATGAATAACCGCCGTTCCTTGTTTGGCCGGTTCCAGACCCCTTTGCCAGGCTTGGTAGCGCTGGATTAATTTTTGCGTTTGTTGAGATATAATCATGCTTCTAGCTTAACTTTTTTTATGAATTTGCTCAATTTCATTGCTCCTAAGTCACCCTTTCCTCTTTGTCTTACGCTAATGGACTTTGCCTTAACTTCTTTATCGCCGATAATCAAAATATAGGGAATTTTTTGCATTTCAGCTTCTCGAATGCGTTTGCCGAGAGTCATATCTTCTTTGGCAATTTCCGCCCTTATGCTAATTTCTTCCAATTGTTTCAAAATATCTTTGGCGTATTTTGATTGCGATTTTCCGATATTAATTATTTCCACCTGAACAGGGGACAGCCAAAAAGGAAGATCGCCGTTTAAATGTTCAATTAATATTCCGATAAATCTTTCAAATGATCCGAAAATAGCGGCGTGGATCATGACTGGTTTTTCCCTGTCTCCTTTCTCGTTCGTATATTCTAAATTAAATCTTTGCGGCAGTTGAAAGTCCAGCTGAATAGTAGCTAACTGCCACGATCTTCCGATAGCGTCTTTTATATTTATGTCAATTTTTGGTCCGTAAAAAGCCCCGTCTTTTTCCTTGACCCCATAAATGATTTTTTCTTTTTTGAGGGCGTTTTTGAGATTTTCTTCCGCTTTATCCCAAATAGGTATCTCTCCCATAAAGTCGTCGGGGCGAGTAGAGAAAAAGAATTCAGGCTTAATTTTGAATGCCCGATAGTATTCTTTCACCATTTTCAAAAGAGTGGAAATTTCTTTTTCTACCTGGTCTTTGGCGGCAAATATATGAGCATCATCTTGGGTGATAGCCCTAACTCTAAATAGACCGTTGAGCTCGCCGGATTTTTCATTTCTCATAACCCTGCCAATTTCGGTGTATCTGATTGGGAGTTCTTTATACGATCGCGGTTTGGTCTGATAAATTTTAATATTAAACGGGCAATCCATCGGTTTGAGGCAGTAGGTTTCTTTTTCAACATCAAAATAAAACATATTGTCTTTATAATGATCCCAATGCCCGGATGTATCCCATAAAATTTTCTTGGCAAGCTGGGGAGTCTGAATTTCTTTAGAGCCGTATTTTTTTCTTAAGTCTTTTCCAAATTTTTCCAGTTCATTCCAAAGAATCATCCCTTTCGGATGCCAAAATGCCATTCCTGGGGCTTCAGGATGAAAGCTGAATAAATCTAATTTCTCGCCAATTTTTTTGTGGTCTCGTTTTCCGGCTTCTTCTTGAAGTTTGATATATTTTTCCAGTTCTTTTTTTGTTGTAAATGCCACGCCATAAATTCTTGTCAGCATTTTATTTTTTTCTGAACCCCGCCAGTAAGCCCCGGCAAGTTTGGTCAGCTTAAATCCGTCAAACGGGATTTCCTTTGTTGAGTCAATGTGAGGGCCCTTGCATAAGTCCGTAAATTCGCCACTTCGGTAAACATACAGAGACCCGTTCTCTGTATCTTTTATGAGTTCAAGTTTATATGGCTGGTTTTTAAATAAAATATTTGCCTTATCTTTGGCAATTTCCTTTCTTTCAAAAGTGATGTTTTGCCGTAGTAACTCTCGCATTTTTTTCTCAATTTTCACCAAGTCGGTTTCGGAAATAGGGAAGGGAAAGTCAAAATCATAATAGAAGCCGTTATCAATGGCAGGCCCCATGCCAAATTTGGTTGCAGGCCAAAGGTCCTGAACCGCATAAGCCAGAATATGCGCCAACGAATGCCTGATTGTCTCTATTTTTTCCATTTCATTATAATAGCATAAAACCAGCGGTTGTTAAATCCCTTGACAAGTTCAAGGCAGTATGCTATACTATAAATATTCGCAGTAGCGAAGTGGCCTTTCGGGCTTTATGTCAAAGAGAGGCCACCTCGCTGCCGCGAAAAAACGGTAAGAAATTATAGAAAAATAAAAAGATTTTTTAAGGAGGGAAAATGCGAAGGAGATGGGTATCTTTTCTCCTTGGGGACCCGAGGAGGACGCTGTGGGTGGTGGTGGGGTTGGCGGCGATAGTATTTATCGTCAACCCACATTGGTTCGGAGCCCTCTTAGCGAGGGCGATAGCAGCGGTATGGCAACCGTTGCTAACAATAACCATTTTTATTTTCCTTATCGGCTGGGCCATGGGTCGGCTGAGGGGGAAGAAAGGAGGAAAAAAGGGTGGTTAAAAAGTGGGGCAGGAGCAATAAAATGCTTCTCGCCCCACACTAAATCTTAGTTCGAAATGTTGTTAGACGTGGTGTTAGACGCCAGACGTCTAACATTCTAAATTGCGAATTCAGATTTGGGAAAGCTCTTTTATAAAATTCCTTGGCGGCGAAATGATCGTCAGCTTAACGGAGAACGGTTCTCCGCTGGTGTTCATCTCGCCGCTAGGGAAATAGCGGCCTTGTACTCTATAAGTCCTGACCTATTTAGGCAGGCGTGAGAAGGAGGAAAAAATGGAATTCGATATGGCAGCCAAAAGGGCGGAGAGGTTACTTCGCGATAATTGGGAATCATTCCGAACTGAGGCCCATCGCTTAGGCAGTCTAGGACTGCCATCATTGACCGTTTTGGTCAATGATAATAGTATTTTTTTCGAGGCTAGCGATGGTTCTCACAACTCTTTGGGTAGAGTTACAATAGGCGCCGGTTAGGATGTTAGACACTGAGTACCTAACACTAACATCCCTATAAAAAAACAGTTCCGTTTTGGCGGAGCTGTTTTTTATAGAAATAATTTATTTAAATTTTTCTTTTGGAATTTTTGATTGTTTTATTATGGCGATAAATGTTCCGAGGTGGATAGGATTTGATTTACCGTGCAGAGGAACAGGAACGATTATGTTGGTTTTTAGGTTTTTCCAAATTTGATGACTGCCTTTTTGGCGAGATAATACAAAATCGTTTTCTTTTAAGATTTTTATCAATTTACCAGTGGCAAGCGGCTTCATAATTTAAGGAAGAGCGACTTCTACTTCATCAATAATCGGTCTAAAAGTTTTAATCGGGATTTCCTCTTTTTGAGATGAAAGTTCTTCAAGCCAAAGTTCCAATACTTCTTTTGCCATTTTTTTAGATTCTTCAAAGGTTTTTCCAAAGGTAACACAGCCGGGAAAATCCGGGAAAGAAACGTTATATCCGCCCTCTTGGGCTAGATCAAAAACCGCATAGTACGATGAAATTTTTTGTAATCTTTTAGACATATTTTAATTCTATTTTTAGTTTATCATTTTGCAAATCGATGTCAACGGTTTTAGCTTTCAATAATTTCTTCTATTGATTCGCAGATGACTTTGGGCGTGCCGTTTCGGTCGTCAACTCTGCCTGAAATAAAAACGATTTTATTTTCCTGAAAGGCCGAGGGGTTTCTTTCAATGGCGTTAGGAAAAACGACCACTTCAATTTTGTCTTTCATATCTTCTAAGTTCATAAAAAACATCGGCCGGCCGGTTTTGGTGATAATTTTTTTGATTGAAGAAATTATCCCGCCAATTTTAACCGGCTTGCGAACTAACTTTGTAAAATTAGCCTTTATTTTCTCAATGCTCTGAGTTTTTTCTTCTAAAATCTTGCTGAAATTTTCCAAAGGATGCGAGCTGACAAATAATCCCAGTAATTCTTTTTCCCAAGCCAGCTTTTCCGCTTTAGTAGCCAAAACTGCCGGCTGAAGAGAAAAATCAGTATTTTGAGAAATTCCTTGGAAAAGACCTTGCTGGCCGTTGTTTTTATTTTTCTGAGTTTCTCTGGCCGATTCCAATAATTTTTCCATATTCTGCAATAATTGGTTTCTTTCGGTAAATTTATCAAAAGCGCCGGCTTTGATTAAACTTTCTAATGATTTTTTATTCAAGTCTTTAGAATTAACTCGGCTGACAAAATCGGAGATTGAGAGATAAGGGCCATTTTGTTTTCTTTCTTCAACAATAGCCTTAACAATATTTTCTCCAACATTTTTTATGGCAGTTAGCCCAAAGCGGATTTGGTTTCTTTGAGGAACCACGCTAAAAAAGGCAAAACTTTCATTAATATCGGGAGCTAAAACTTCCAAACCCATTTTTTTGCATTCGCCGATTATGAAGCCGATTCTTTCTACGTCAGCTTTTTCCGAAGTTAAAAATGAAGCCATAAACTCAGCCGGGAAATTAGTTTTTAAATAGGCGGTTTGGTAGGCGATTAAAGCGTAAGCCGTAGCGTGAGATTTATTGAATGAATATTGGGCAAACGGCTCAATCCAGCGCCAGATTTTCTGGGCGATATTGTTCGGAATTTCGTTTTTTTCGCAGCCTTTAATAAATTTTTCTTCCTGATCCATTAGAAGTTTTTTGATTTTTTTACCGATGGCTTTTCTTAAAATATCGGCTTCTGACATAGAAAACCCGGCTAAATCCCTGGCAATTCTCATAACTTGTTCCTGATAAACGCAAATGCCGTAAGTCTCTTCCAAAATCGGTTTTAATTTGGGATGTATATATTCAATCATTTTTTCCCCTTGTTTCCCGGAAATATAATCAGGAATAAACTGCATCGGACCAGGTCGGTAAAGGGCGACCATGGCAATAATATCGTCTAAGCCGTTTGGTTTTAATTCTTTCAAATATCGGCGCATACCGTCGCTATTGTGAACTATAAAACCGTTAGCTACAAAATTATTGCCCGGCGACTGCATCTTAATATCGTAAGTTTTTTCTCGCCCGCTATATTTTATTTTTTTTACTTTAATAAATTCGTAATTTTTCTTTGGTATTTGCGGACATTCCCAATTAACCAGTGTTTTATATTGTAGGGCAAATTCAGCGAATTTAGTTGTGTTGATTATTATAAAATTATATTGCGGATATTGCCGTTGAAATAATTCCATTTTTTCTTCGTCTAAATCTCTAAGGAAGCCTTTAATCTCATAGAAAGTATTATTAGATTTAACATAAAAATCCGGCGTGTAATGGAGGATTTCTCCATTTCGCCTTGTTAATTTAAAAGTTGATGGTTCATATTGATAATCTAAATTTTTAAGTTTTAAAATTCGGGCAAAATCTGCTTCCCAGGTAGAGCGAACATAATGTTTCAAATCTTCTCTAAAGCCACCTTTTCGATGAGGGCATTTTTTCCCGAACATAGGATTATTTTCTCCCCTCATCCTCTTCGAATGAGATTGTTTAAAATATTCTGCTCTTTCTTTCCCCCATAATTCTTCTAGGCTTCTGCCCTTTAGCGCTTGAGATATTTTTTTAGCAGTTCTTTTCCAGACTTCGTTATTTTCAGTAGTTATTCCGATATTCCAAGGCCTACCACCTTGCTGATAAAACTTTATTCTTGCCGCACTAATTTTTTCTCTCGATTCTCTTTTACTTGGATTCTTGTAAAAAATAGCCGAACAATGGTAACAAAATTTGCTTTTACCTTCTTTTTGTCCGCTTATTTGTTTTCCGCATGTTTCACAGTTATTATAAATTAAATGTTTGGCCTTATTACCAATTAAAACTTCGTCGTTCGGCTTTATATTTTCTAATTTTTTCCAGCCATCTTTTGTTAAAAAATAATGATTTTTAGTTGACTTAATATACCAATTATTCTCCGTGATCAAAGAATAAACATCCTTTTCACCACTTTCAAAAACATCAATAATTTTATTCAAATGAACCTTGCCTTCATCCAAATAGATAGATGTCAATCTTTTTTTATTTTTTCTTTCATATAATTTTTTAATTGTAGTATTTGAAATAATAGTATCTCCTGACAAACATTCTAATTGAAAAACGCCGACCGTCTCGGCTTTTTGAAATAATTTGAAAGTTGCTTTATCATCTAATGGGATATTCTCAATATCAATTGATTTATTCTGTACTTTATAAATTCTGGCTAAAGCATCTTCAATAATCGTTAAGTTTTTTAAACCAAGAAAATCCATTTTCAAAATTCCCAAATCTTCAATTGAATGCATCTCATATTGGGTAACAATGTTTTTATCATTTTGGGTCGGGTGCTGTAAAGGAATAATATTGTCCAAGGGTTCCTTGGAAATAACCACGCCGCAGGCATGGGTGGAAGCGTGGCGGGCGACGCCTTCCAGTTTTTTAGCAAAATCAATTAATTTTTGAGCTTGCGAATCTTCAAGATATATTTTTCGTAAATCAGCAACGTTGGCCAATGCTTGATCAAGAGTCATACCAAAAGGAACCATTTTAGCCAGTTGGTCGCAAAAACTGTAAGGATAGGCCAAAGCCCGGCCGACATCGCGAATAACAGCTCGGGCGGCCATTGTGCCGAAAGTAATAATCTGGGAAACCTTGTCTCGGCCGTATTTTTCGGCAACATAATTTATCACTTCATCTCTTCTTCTATCGGTAAAATCCAAATCAATATCGGGCGGCGAAGCGCTGCGACCGGGATTCAAAAATCTTTCAAATAAAAGATTATATTTTAATGGATCAATATTGGTAATTCCCAAAACATAAGCTGTTAACGAGCCTCCGGCCGAACCCCTGCCCGGACCGACAACGATTCGGTTCTGTTTGGCCCAATTAACGAAATCTTGGACAATTAAAAAATATGGGGCAAACCCGAACTTGGCAATCGTTGATAGTTCATATTCCAACCGGTCAATAACTTCTTTTGATTTTTCCGGAAATCTTTTTTCCAATCGTTCATAACAAAGTTCTTTTAAATAATCGTCTGGCGTTTTATTATCTGGCACGGGGAAAGAAGGAAGTTTTATTTCGCCTAATTTAAATTCAAAATTACAGGCGTCTTTAATTTTTTGGGTATTTTCAATGGCTTCGGGAATTTCCTTAAAATCTTCTGCCATGCGCTCCGCAGAGTGCATAGAAAAGTCTTCTCCCTTCATTGTTAAACGTTCGGGGTCATTGATATCGGCTCCGGTGTTTATGAGCATTAAAACATCCTGGGCATCGCTGTCTTCGGGCCGAAGGTAATGGCAGTCAGTGGTGGCAACTAAAGGAATATTTAATTTTTTAGAAAGAGAAATTAATACTTTATTGACTTTATCTTGAGCCGGAATATTGGGATGGCTTTGCAGTTCCAGATAAAAATTATCTTTGCCGAAAATTGTTTGATATTTCAAAGCGATTTTTTCAGCTTCATCAATTTTACCGGACAGAATCAAGCGGGGGATTTTGCCCTGTAAACAAGCAGTCAGGCCGATTAATCCCTCGGCATGTTGAGCTAAAAGTTCTTCATCAATTCTGGGTTTGTAATAAAATCCTTCAAGCTGGGCTTTGGTAATAAGTTTAACTAAATTCTTATAGCCGGTTTCATTTTTTACCAATAAAATTAAATGGTATTTTTTATCATCTATATTGGGCCTCTCCTGGTGCATTCCTTCAAAAGCAACATACATTTCACAGCCAATGATTGGTTTGATTCCTTTGGCTTTGGCTTTTTTATAAAATTCCACGGCGCCGTAAATTACTCCGTGGTCGGTTAAAGCCACCGAATCCATTCCCAGTTCTTTGACATAATCCAAAAGCTGGTCAATCTTCGGCAAGCCGTCCAAAAGAGAGTAATGAGAGTGAACATGTAAATGAGTAAACTTCATAAATCGATGCTAATATACGAATTAATACTAATGATACTAATTTTAGAGAAATTTATTTTTTATATCAGTATCTATCCTTATAATTCTATTTGGTTTTAAATAGCGGTTCCGAAAATTTATTAATAAGGCGAGTTTTATATTAAGCGACTGTAAATATCTTTGCGTTTGATAATAATCTTCTTTGACAATCAACGGTTTCGCTTTTAATTCTAAAAGAATTTTATCATCAATAAGGAAATCTATTGTATTGCCAGTTTTAAATATCCTTAACTCTCTTTTGTAGGGAATTTTTATTTCTTTAAACTTTTGTTCCAATAAATCGCCATATTGTTTTTCTCTAGCATATCTCCCTAATTTGTTATGCGCCTCAAAGCATATTCCCGTAATTAAATAAGATAATTCAGGATAGATTAATTTATTATTTTTTATTTGTATCATTAGTATGTATTAGCATATTGGCATCGCATTGTTTATCTTACAGAAATTGTTTTCTAAAAGCAAAAATTGAAGGGGCTTGCCACTTGACATGTCAAAATCACCATGCTATACTATGGGCATAAATAAAAGAAAGAGAGGAGGGCAAGTCATGCCTTTAGAGATTGAGATAACTAGGGGTGTTCGGGCGGATGAGGAGAACGGATTTCTTCCCAACTACGTTCGGATTTCCATAAATCCGAAAAGAAGAGTCCCTTTCACTATTGAATATTTTAACTCTTTAGTGAGAACGGCCTTCTCGCTGGCGGGGGAGAAATCATTTTATGTTCTTCGTTATGCCGCCCCGGATGGCATTATGGTCGTCCTGCCGAAAGACAAGGAGGACGAGTTCATAGGAAGGGTAAAAGAAAATTACCCTTATCCTATAAAAATAATTTCAAAGGAGGCGTAGCAGTTCTTTAAGAGAAATAACCTCATTTCTTGGCGCCGAAGTGTGTCGGTAAAAGGAAGAGGAATATATAAGGAGGAAATCGTGAGGATAATCTTGCTTGGAATCTTTTTGGTTGCTATTTCAGTTTTCTTGGGTGCATGTGCACCTAAGATGCTCGTGCCAATACCCGTGCCACCCACGGAAGAAATTACAGGTTGGGTGCTTGTAGCGAAAAATCCGAATCTCTACAGGTATTACGATCCTCTTATGGGTGGAATCATATGTTTTCGTTTAGCGTCACCCAATACCAATAGTGAGCAGCTACGCTGCGTGAAATAAAAAAAGCCCGGGCCGAACGGGCGAAGTTGAAGAGGAGTTTCGGCATAAAATAAAACAACTCCTCTCTCATTTTCAGCTCATAAATAAATTTGTAGGCTGAAAGATGGGAATCAACAAATTATAAATTATTGGATAGACACGTGTTAGGTACTGAGTATCTAACAACCTAAAATATCTTTTTTTTCGGAAGTTTCTATATCGGGAATTTCCGAGAGGAAGGAATGTCTATCTGGCCCACAACCGAAGTTTGGCACGTACGGTCGGGCCATCCTGTATTGCGATTGCAGATAGACGGCTCGGACTTCCGGCTAAAATATAGAAGCGTGCCATTCTATATTTTTCGCTGGTTTCCGCAAGGAAAAGTTCGAAGCCTTCCTCTAAAATAAGTTGGGAGTTGTCGGGTTAAGCCAGACCGGCTTGCGACAACTCCCACCTATATCAATTAAGATGGTTCTTTGGCAATAGCAGTTCGCCTTGGCGGACTGAAAAATAAAATAAAGTGAGGAAAAAATGAAAAAGAAAATAAAGGGATTACGAGGAGCAATAATTGTGCTCCTAACAATAATTTTAACTAAATTACTAATGAACTGGCTTGGCAATCCCTTGGGCGAGATTGTCATGATCATAATTTTGGTAATGCTTGTAATTTTTATTGCAGTTGCATTATGGTATGCACTGAGGCATTAAAAATTAAGTTCCTGTGCCGACAGGGGCACCTCTAGGAAAACAGATTTAATATCGGCAATATCTGTTTTCCTCCACTTTTCAGCTCATAAATAAATTTGTAGGCTGAAAGATGGGATAGGCACATGTTAGATACTGAGTACCTAACAACCCTAACACGAATAATAAAAAATCAAACTTAATTTATATGGCTTACCAAATTGTTCAATATGTGTTATATTTAATGAAAGTTTACTGGTAGGCTCTTTAAAAAAATCTTTATAGCGGCGAAGTGGACATTATAAAATTAGTGTTTAGTTCGCTGCTATGGAGAAATCCGCACTCTCACCGTTATGGGAGAGAAAATGCGCAGTATTTCTAAAGGAGGAAGCCGTTATGGCTAGTGGTGTTTTAGATAAAGTTGAAATCGTTAACGGCCCAGGGGAGCTGGATCTTATGACCGCTTTTCTTAGGGGTGGGGATGTCGAAATTACTCTTAAGAATGGGAAAAGACATGTGGTACGTATAAAAAAGAGGGATTTTTGGGATTTGACGGGCGATATGATTGAGCTTTTACCCGGGGTATTAGTAGAGTTAAAAGACGCTCGTTACTCACCTCATTCGCGCGCTGGGGAGATTATTCCCCAAAAATTAGAGAAACATCCTGTTTGCGAACATTTAGTAGTGGTAGGTCAGCGCTATTGCTCTAAATGTGGCGCGGACCGAATGAGTGCGGAGGAGTAAGTGATGAGAAAGACAGAAAAAAATCAAAAATACCTTACTCTTACAGAAATGAAATTCACAGATAGGGTGGAAGCTATCGGTGGAAATGGGACTCTTCGGACGGAGGTAAAACAATCTTTTACTAGAGCGATTGCTCAAGTGAAAAATAACCCAAGAGCCGAAGAGTGGCTCGAAAAGAATAAGGATCTTTGGTAATTAGTCCTTAGGATGGGAAAGTTAGATTTATCTAACTTTCCCATCTTTTTTTGTGCTAAAATAAAAAACATGCGGTATGCGACACTAGCGGAAGAAAAAAAATTGTGGAAAAAAGGATTTAAGAATGTGGCTGGGTTGGATGAGGCCGGCCGTGGGCCGTTGGCCGGGCCGGTGGTGGCAGGAGCGGTGATAATAAATTGGAGAACGTTTCTCCAAGGGAGAAGCGTTCTCCTAAAAATTAGGGACTCAAAGCAATTATCTGCAAAACAGCGGGAATTTTTTTATAACTTAATAACAAAAGATAAAAATATAAGATGGGGGATTGGCATTGTTTCAGAAAAAATCATAGATAAGATTAATATTAAAAATGCGGCAGAGTTAGCGATGGCAAGAGCGATTAAAAAGTTGAAGCCCGATTTTTTGATAATAGACGGCAATAATATCAAAAACTATAAACTAAAAATTATAAACTACAAACTAATCGTGAAGGGCGATGAAAAAGTTTTTTCCTGCGCCGCGGCTTCAATTTTAGCCAAAGTGACGAGGGACAGAATAATGCTCAAGTATCATAAAAAGTTCCCAAAATACCGATTTGATCTTCATAAGGGCTATGGAACGAAATTACACCTTGAAATGTTGAAAAGATTTGGACGATGTGCTATACATAGAAATAGTTTCAAATTCTGACTATGGCTCAACCTAAACAAAGGCATACAAAAAATAGGAGAAATAGAAGAAGGATGCATATTTTTTTGGCGAATCCCGGCAAAGCTGTCTGCCCGAAATGCGGCAAGGCGGTTTTGGCGCATACGGTTTGCCATAGTTGCGGATATTACAAAGGGGTGGAGGCGATAGATGTTTTAAAGAAATTAAATAAAAAAGAAAGAAAGATGAAAGAAAGAGAGATGGCCGTCAAGGAAGCCGAAGGGAAAACAATTGGAAAAGAAAAACCATTAAATTGGGAAGGGCTTAGCAAAAAATAGTATGGCAAGCAGACATTTATCGCGTTCAATAGCAATGCAGTCGTTATATGAATGGGATTTTTCTGAAAAGAAATCTGATTTGCAAAAAATTACGGAAAGAAATATAGGGGAGTTCGGACCCGGGCTGGAAGATAAGTCATTTACTTGGCAGTTGGTGACGGGCATAGTCCAGCACATACAGGAAATAGATAAAATTATTGAAAAAGCCGCGCCCCAATGGCCGATTGATCAAATTTCAATTATAGACAGGAATGTTTTAAGGATGGGGTTGTACGAACTTTTATATGAAGACAAAACTGCCGTGCCTCCAAAGGTGGCGATTAACGAAGCCATAGAATTGGCCAAGAGTTTTGGCGGAGAAAATTCAGGGAAATTTATTAACGGAGTATTGGGCACGGTGTATAAAGAAATAGATAAATAGTATGCAAGATTTCTCGGGTTTAGAAAAAAAATTAGGTTTGAAATTTAAAAATAAGGACTTGTTAACTCAGGCATTTACCCATCGCTCTTATCTGAACGAAAACCCGACCTTTTATTTGGCGCATAATGAAAGAATGGAATTTTTAGGCGATGCCGTATTGGAGCTGGCGGTAACAGAGTATCTTTACAAAGAATTTCCCAAAGAACCGGAAGGAGAATTAACAACTTGGCGAGCGGCGTTGGTCAATGCCGACACTTTATCCAAGACTGCTAAAGAGCTCGGATTCAATGATTATTTATTGCTTTCCAAGGGCGAGTCCAAAGACAATCTTGGCAAGGCAAGGGATTATATTCTGGCCAACAGTTTTGAGTCATTTACCGGCGCAGTCTATCTTGATCAAGGTTATAAAAAATCAAAAGAGTTTATTGACAAAGTTTTGATTAAAGAACTGCCGAAAATATTGGAGAACAAACTTTTCCGGGATGCCAAATCGCACTTTCAGGAGCAGGCCCAGGAAATAAGTAAGATCACTCCAATTTATAAAGTTCTGGGCGAACAGGGTCCGGATCACGCTAAAAATTTTGTCATCGGAGTATTTTTAGGAGAAAAATTAATAGCCAAGGGAGAAGGTTCTTCTAAGCAGGAAGCGGAAGAAGTAGCCGCCAAAAATGGTTTAAAAATAAATAACTGGTAACCATATATGTTAACAATAAGATTATTTAGAGTAGGTAAAAAAAATCAGCCGTCATTTAAGATAGTGGTAACCGATAAGAAAAATCCGCCCAAAAGCGGCCGTTTTACCGAGGAAGTCGGATTTTATAATTCCCGAACTAAGGAAAAGGGTTTTAAAATAGAAAGAATAAAATATTGGTTGGGAATAGGCGCTCAGCCCTCGCCAACGATTCATAATTTGTTTATTGCCGAAAAGATTATTGAAGCCAAAAAAATTCCTTTGCAGAGGAAGAGCAAGAAGCCCCCAGTCGCAGCTCCCGCCCCAGTTCCCGCTACTTAGAAACGGAGTTTCTAAGTTTATTAGCCCCCGACGATATGTTGGGGGTTTTTGTGCGATGAGAGTTACGACTCTCATCTTTCGTCTCGCTCCATAAATGGAGCTTCGCCCATTGACAAATTATTTAGTTATGATATAAAAAAAATTAGAAATAGCTTTTTAATAAGGGGGATAAAATGAATAAGAGACTTATTAAGGGTATTATCCGGGGAATCTTTCAATTTTGGCTCTTAAGGGAGTTCAGGGAATATTTTGGATTTAAACCCTCATTGAACCCTAAAGAGCGGGAAGGGGAACAAAAAATTGTTGACTCTAAACTTTCTGAGCGCATGCGCATTCTCAATAAAGCCATGAAAGAAGATTGGAGACTTGAACAGTTTATGCAAGGAGCGCCTCCTCCTATCGATATAGGCCAAAGAATAACGAATTATCGTATGAAAATGGAGAGGGAGCTAATATTAAAAGAGCGCATTGAAACCGAGTTCCGGAAACCCTGCAAAGCAGCAAAAAAATTAGGATATGCTGTAAGGGAAAATTATAAAGATTATCTTTCGGAATAGACGTTTTACCTACGCCAAATCTGAGGCGAAACGGAAGGGAGCTTACTCTTTTGTCTCGCCTCCCAATTTCAGCTCATCATTGGCTTGCCTTAAGCGAGCCGAAGGGTGGGCTGAAAGATGGGAAAGTTTTTTAAGGGGTTGACAAAGGATTTGGAAGGAATAAAATATCAATACAAGTAAAGGTCGCTTGAATATAAGAATTAAAAGATAAAACCGAAGAGACTATGGCAAAATCATCTGATCAGGAATTTCTTGAATTTATAATCAAAGCCCTGGTTGATAATCCCGATGATGTCAAAGTCGACCGCAAGGTTGACGAAATGGGAGTTCTACTTTCTTTGAAAGTGAATCCCGAAGACATGGGAGTGGTTATCGGCAAGGAAGGCAATACTGCCAGAGGAATAAGATCCTTGGTTCGAATTGTCGGTCTTAAAAATCACGCTAGAGTGAATTTGAAGATCGAAGAACCGGAAGGCAGTACGAGGGTTCCTCGCGAGAGGACAGCTCCCTCAGCCGGCGGAGATTTAGACGAACTTAAGCTGTAAACCTAAGGTTTACTAATTCAGAAAGCCGTGCTATTATCATAAGATGGCGCGGCTTTCTTTTGACATAATAACAATTTTTCCAAATTTATTCAGTTCTTACTTAAGCGAGAGCTTAATTGCCAGAGCCCAAGCAAAAAAATTGATCAAGATTAATGTCCATAATCTAAGGAAGTGGACATCCGATGTCCACCGGACGGTTGACGATCGGCCATTTGGCGGGGGCCTTGGTATGGTACTAAAAATCGAACCGATATATAAAGCCGTTAAGGGACTTAGTCCCTTAAAAAAGGGACTAAGTCCCTCTAAGCGAAAAGTGGTTTTATTTACTCCTCGCGGGAAAAAATTTAATCAGCAGATTGCTTACAAACTTTCAAAATTAAATCAGATTATTATGATTTGCGGCAGATACGAAGGGGTGGATGAAAGAGTGGCAAAAAATTTGGCAGATATGGAATTATCAATAGGGGATTATGATTTGATGGGCGGGGAATTGCCGGCAATGGTTTTAACGGAAACAGTAGCAAGATTAATCCCCGGAGTCTTGGGCAAACCTCAATTATTGAAAGAGAGAATTACAAAAACTAAAGGCTTTATTGAATATCCGCAATATACGCGCCCCGAAATTTTTAAAAAGTGGCGAGTGCCCAAGGTTTTGATTTCGGGCAACCACAAAAAAATTCAGGAGTGGCGATCAAGATACGGCAAAAATATTGGCAATTAAAGAAAATTTTGATAAGATGATTTTGCAGGGGCAGGTGGCGGAGCGGTCAATCGCAACAGACTGTAAATCTGTCGTCCTCTGGACTTCGGGGGTTCGAATCCCTCCCTGCCCAACGCCCATGTAGCTCAGCCAGTAGAGCACATCATTGGTAATGATGAGGTCCGCAGTGCAAATCTGCGCGTGGGCTCATAAATAATTAACATAATACAAATCCATGGCGACAAAAAAACCGTTTATAAAACTTATTTGTGAAGCTTGCAAGAGAATCAATTACTACACTCACAAATCCAAAAAGGCAGGTGAGAAGAAGTTAGAATTGAAAAAATACTGCAAATGGTGCAAAAAGCATACCTTGCACAAAGAAGGAAAAAAATAATTTAGTAGAGAGGGGGCGTAGGCTAATGGTAAACTTCTTCTCTCCAAAAGAAGAGTTCTAGGTTCGAATCCTGGCGTCCCCGATGGCAATAATCTTTAAGATATTTAAGGAAAAAATTATTTTCTTTATTCTCAGAATTTTTTCCCGGCTGGAAACTTATTTTGGTTTGGCCCCAGGCTATCTTACGGGCAGATTTTTTAGCGGAGGATCGGCCGGAGAACAGGGCAGATTCCAATTTAATACTTTTAATTTTGGAGACTGGCAATTACATTTGCATCATTGGCTGATAAGCTTGGCGATTTTAATTTTTATGTTTTCTTATTTGGCCAAAAAATACAAAATACCCGGCGTTTTATTGTTTTTAGGATCAGGTTTTTTAACCGGACTGATAATCCAGGGGATATTTTCTTATCCGGACTGGTATAAAATATTGCATAAAATATCTTAAACTATGTATTTTTATATTTTAATTGCCGGATTTGGCGGCGGGGTGTTAAGGGGTTTAATCGGCTTTATCAAACATCAGTTTTCTTATAAAAATACGCCTTTTAAATTAGGCTATTTTTTAGCGATGAGTTTTCTTTCAGGAGCAGTCGGTCTGATTTCGGTGATAGCCATTAAAGAAATCGGTTTCACTTTAGAGGGTTTATTTACCCCGGCGCTCGGCTTTATTATTGGCTACGCCGGCGGCGACTTTATTGAAAATATTTATAAAATCATTACTAAAAAATCAAACTTTAATGGTACTGAAAATTAAAAAATTTGGCGATCCTATTTTGAGAAAGAAGGCGAAAGAAGTAAAAGAGATAACTCCTGAAATTAAGGAGTTGATTTTTAATATGAAAGAAACTCTTCAGCACGCTCAAGGGGTAGGATTAGCTGCTCCTCAAATCGGCGAATTAAAAAGAATAATTATCGTTGAGAAAGAAGCGTTTTTAAATCCGAAAATTATAAAAAAATCTGAAGAAACTGAAATTAAAGAGGAAGGATGTCTTTGTATTCCGGGATTATTTTTAAAAATAAAAAGAGCGATAGAGGTTGAAATTGAAGTTCAAAAAGAAGGAGGGGAGAGTATCAAAATAAAAGCCAAGGGGCTTTTAGCCCGAATTTTTCAGCACGAGATCGACCATTTAGACGGCATTTTGATATTAGATAAAATTCCCTTTTGGCAAAAATGGAAGTTCAAAAAACAGTTAAAAAATATTTAGTCTTATTGGTGTTGGTTTTAATCGGGTTTTTGAGTTGGGGGATTTTTTTGCCTGTTTCTTCAATAGGCAAAGAACAGATATTTTCTGTGGAAAAGGGGCAGGGAAGTTTTAAAATTGCTGAAAACTTAGAGAAAGAAGGGCTGATTAGCAGTAAATTATTTTTTAGTTTTTATATTTTTTTAGCGGGGGATCAAAAAAGACTTCAAGCGGGAAAATATTTTATTTCTCCTTCGGAAAGTATTGCTAAAATTGCCAATAAAATTATTTCCGGCGATACTGCTAAAATAACAATAACTATACCCGAGGGTTGGACTCAAAAACAAATTGAAGAAGCTCTAAACTTGAAATTGCCCGGAGACAATTTGGAAGGATACCTTTTCCCCGATACTTATCATCTCCCATTTGGCGCAACCGGAGAGGAAGTTGTCAAGATAATGAAAGATAATTTTGAAAAAAAGACGGCTGATCTTAAAATAACTAATGATATTGTTGTTATGGCCTCTCTAATAGAAAAAGAAGTCAGGACCCAAGAAGATAAAGAATTAGTTTCGGGACTTTTATGGAAAAGATTAAGGGTCGGTATGCCTTTGCAGGTGGATGTTGAAATGTGGACTTATAAAAATAGAGGCCTTCCTCCGGCTCCTATCGCCAATCCCGGGTTAGAATCAATTTTAGCCGCTTTAAATCCCAAAGCCAGCCCTTATTGGTATTATTTATCTGCTAAAGAAGGCCAAACCATTTTCAGTAGAACCCTGGAAGAGCACAACCTCGCCCGAGCAAAGTATTTAAAATAGGGTACTCGTATATCCGTAGATGTTTGACATCTACGGTTTGACACCTACGGATGGATTGGATTAAAATAAACCTATGAGAAAAGAAGCATTTACGGTGGGTGATTATATCCACGTTTATAATCGAGGTAATCGGAAAATGCCGATTACACAAGACGATAATGATAAATGGCGTTTTTTGAAAATTCTTCGTTATTTTAATGACGAATATTCTTTATCTAATATTTTTCGTCAAGTAAAAAATAATACTTTTAGTAGGCCAGCAGAATGGCCGGTGCCAAAACCGTTAGTAAAAATTCTCTCTTTTTGTTTAATGCCAAACCATTTTCACTTGCTGCTAAAAGAAATAAAGGAAGGCGGAGTAAGTATGTTTATGAAAAAACTTAGTGGTGGTTTCACTAATTATATTAATACAAAATATAAAGAATCGGGGAAAGTTTTCCAAGGATCATATAAGTCAAAAACAATAAAAAATGATGAGTATATCCAGTATCTTGACGCTTATATTCAAGTTTTGAATCCAATTGAACTTTATCCCGGAGGGACAGAGGCGGCCGTTAAACAATTTGATAAGGCTTTTGATTTTGCTACAAATTATTCTTTTAGCAGTCTTCAGGATACTTTATTAAAACGTAATCTATTTATTATAGATGAAGGGGATAGAAATAGTTTAGGACTATCATCTGGTAATAATAAAAGTTATAAGGAATTTATTTATAATGCTCTTTTAGTTAGAAATACTAAAGAAATTCTTGGGAAATTATCAATTGATTAGGCTTGTAGATGTCAAACATCTACGGTTCATCTTCGGCTCTTGACAAAGATCTTGGGGTGAGTAATATATAAATATCCGCAGACAAGGGGCATTTAAGTCCTCTCGAGGTGAGTATTTTTTATTGCCTGCGGCGGAAGCCGTTTTTTTTATGCCGTTAAATAAAAATCAGAAGACAAAAATAATCGAAGATTTAAAAGAGAAAATTGCTAAACAGAAAGCGATGGTTTTTGTTGACTTCACGGGGCTGAAAGTAAAAGATATTTCTCGCTTAAGGAAGGAATTGAAAAAAGACAAAAATGAGATGAAGGTGGCAAAAAAGACTCTTTTAAATTTAGCTTTGAAAGAAAATAAATTAGAGATAACTAAAGACAAGCTGACAGGCGAAGTGGCTATGATTTTTGGATTTGATGATGAAGTTTCTTCTGCGAGAATCGTTTACCAATTTTCAAAAAAAAATTCGGCCATTAAAATATTAGGCGGATTTTTGGAAAATAAATTCAAAGAGATTGAGGAGATAGTCGCCTTAGCCCAATTACCAAGCAGGGAAGAGCTTTTGGCAAGATTAGTCGGCAGTATTGCCAGTCCGATGTCAGGTTTTGTTAGAGTATTGCAAGGAAACATTAAAGGTCTGGTTTATATATTAGCTAATATAAAAAAATAATATGGCAGATGAAATAAAAGAAGAAAAAATAGAGGTTCCAGAAAAATTCAAAAAGTTAGTGGAAGATGTTGAAAAACTTTCTGTTTTGGATTTAGCGGAATTGGTAAAAGTAATGGAAAAGAAATTCGGCGTTTCAGCCGCAGCCCCGATGATGGCAGCCCCTTCGACGGGCTCAGGGCAAGCAGCCCCAGCCGAGGAAGAAAAATCTATTTTCAATGTTGTGTTGGTTGCTACCGGCGACAAAAAGATTGAAGTAATCAAGGTAGTCAGAGACATCACTGAAAAGGGCTTGAAGGAAGCTAAAGACTTAGTCGATGCTTCAGCAGCCGGACCTCAGGTAGTGAAAGAGAATGTTAAGAAAGAAGAAGCGGAAGAAATGAAAAAGAAATTTGAGGCGGCAGGAGCAAAAGTAGAATTAAAATAGAATTCTGTATACTTTTGAGCCGTTGAGCAAATAAATAGTTTTTCCGTCTTGAGAGACCGTAAAATCCAATAAATTATTGAATTTATCACTTCGGAACTGGCGAATTATTTCGCCAGTTCTGTTTGTTATAACCACTCTTTTTTGCTGGGGGTCTAAGATATAAATATAAGAAAGCTCGGGGATGGCCAAAATTTTAGAAAAATCCTTAGCTGCGGGGAAAATATTCAATTTTAAAGTTTCTTGCAGTTGGCCGGCATAATACCTGGATAAGGAATTATCTTTATTAAGAATCCAGGCGCTTCCGGCCACAGCTATTGATTTTGCTCCGATAGCTTTTTTAGTTGAAGATAAAAGCCAAACTTCGGGAGAACTCCACTTATAATCTCCTAAATAAGAATATTTTATTATTTGTCCCTTTTCCTCATCAAAAAAATAAAGATTTAATTGGTAAGAAGAAAAATCATTATAAACATAATTTGATAAGGTTTGAATGTTTATTGTCTGCTGAAATTGACCTTCCTTTAAAATAGTAAGCTCATTAGGTTTGGAAAAAAGCAGTAAAAAATTATCGGAAACAGCCGCCGTGTTAAACTTTTTATTAATAAGTTCGCCTTTTTCCCCATTTATTTTAAAGATACCTTGAACGTAAGGGCTAAAAAGATAAAGAGAATTATTATTTGAAATTATTTTTTGAGGGATAAATTTTTGGGGGTCTGTTTCAAAAATCAGTTCAGGGTCAATAATTTCCGTCAGTTTATTCAACGTAAAAAGCTTATCAGAGATTTTTTTCTCAAGCTCGTCAATTTGGTTCCTAAAAATTGCGGGAGCTGTCGAGGAAATTTTTAGTAGATTTAAAATATCATTTTGGCTTTCCTTTAAAAGCGAATCGGCTTTCTCTTGAAGCGGAAGGTTGTCTTTTAAAATTAAATAACTTTCAGCTTTGTTTATTTTTTGTTGGATTTGCAGGAAGGTTTCCTGGTAAGTTTTAAATTTTTTCTGTTCTTCTTTTTGGGAGATAAAGAAACCTAAGGCTAGAAATAAAATTAAAGTTAAGATTAGGATTGTGTTCTTTTTCGGAAGCGTAATTTTAAAAGAGGGCAATTTAATGGAAGGTAATTTGAAAATCGGTTTTTTTATTTTTATTAATTTCTTAATTTTTTTTAAAATAGGAGAGACAATATTTTTAAAAGCAAATTCTTTCGGTTGCTGGTTACCTAAAATCATTTCTTTCTTGCGGGGCAAAATAGCCCTGCTTAAAGAAATCAAAAGGCAAAGGCCGGAAGTTTTTGAAAGGATTTCTTCTTTCTTTTTAAAAATTTCTTTCAATTTCTTATCGCTGAAAGGGGATAGGGCGGCAATTTCTGTTAGTAATTTTTGGAACGGATCCAGCAGTTCTTCGGTTAAAATCAGAATTATGTCGTCTTCGGAAAGTTTTCCGGAAATAATATTGCCGAATATTTTCAAAGGATAAGGATCTATCTCTTCAAATTTTAATCGTTTATCAATGTCAATAACCTGGCCCTTTCTCAGCAAATAGATTTTTATCTCGCCGGTTTTAGTAAAATTGAGGTCGTAGTTTTTTAAAGAAAGAGCGGCAAAATCCAAATTCCCAAGCCAACTGACATCTCCTTTTTTGGAAATATTTTCTAAGAAAGTATTGCCCAGTCTTAAACCCTCTTGAAGAGCTTTCGCCGGATTTTTTAAGCTGTTTTTATAATATTGTTGTTTTATCGTTTGGGTTAAATGTTCTAAAAGATGAATATTTTGGGGCAGAACGTTTTTCAGATCTCCTGCCAGATAAAGGCCGCCCAGCCGTTTTTCGTAAATATTTCCCGGTTCAAAACAAAAAGCGTTAAAAATTAAATCAGGTTTTACTTTCGGGTTAAAATGAAATTCAAAAATCTGCATTAGTTTATTATATCAGATTTTTTAAAAAACATTATGGGATTGACTTTTTATTAATTTTATTTATACTAAAATTAGTTTATCTACAATAACTTTTTAGAAAGGTAGGCGAGAGAGTAATGATAAGAGTAAGGTGGTTTGTCTGGGCACTAGGTGTCACTCTTCTCACTGTTGCTTATTTCAGGGGTGAGTTGAGAGAACTGACAATTTCTTTCTGTCTCGGTATGATAGGAGGTTTCTTTTTTGACATTGTGGGAGTAAAAATGATGAATTTATGGTATTACTCCCGGCAACCTTTTCTAAGTTGGAAATATTTTTCAATTGTGGTGTCAGCCTGGGGAGTCTTCGGCGTGGCAATAAATCTCCTTTGGGAATGGATAATAGCGCTAATGGGGCCATCATTGAGAGTGTCATTATCAGCGTTTATAGTTGTGACGTTGATACTCCTTTTATTCCACGAGCTTCCTAATTTAAAGGCGCGTAATTGGAAATATAATACTCCAGCTTGGTTGGTCATAATCGGTTGGTTTCCTATGGTTATGCTATTCAGGCTTATTTTCATAGTAATTCGCTAGTGATGGGAAAAGGGGTGCTTTGGCGCCCCTTTATTTTTTGAAAAAATCGATTAAAATAAATAATAAGGGCGCTTAGCGCAGTGGTAGCGCGCTTCGTTCACATCGAAGAGGTCGCTGGTTCGATCCCAGCAGCGCCCACCACAAATTTATGTCAGAAAAAGCAAGTCCTTCAACGAAGTTCAGGACTAATCCCGATCGAAGGATTAGGGTTCATATTTTTGTTTTAGGCAGGGTGCAAGGTGTTTTATATCGGCATAATACGCAAAAAATGGCCCAAAAATTGGGTTTAACCGGCCAGGTGGCTAATTTAGCCGACGGCCGGGTAGAAGCGATTTTTGAAGGGGAGAAAGATAAAATTGAAGAGATGATAAAATGGGCTAAAAGAGGCCCTTTTCTGGCCAAAGTGGAAAACATGGAAATCATTTGGGAAAATTATAATGGCGAATTTCATGGTTTTGAAATTAAATAATCTCGCAAGTTGTGCGATGTAATGTTAGACGCCAGACGTCTAACATTTCTAATTGTTGATTAAATTTGAGATATATAATATAGTTTAATTAGTAGATTAGTAGTTTATTTAGAATAAAATATGGAGGAGGCAATAGATTGTTAGGAATAAAACAGAAAAGAATTTCTATTCCGGAATCTCATTTTATCTTCTATTATCTCGTTCTAAATGAAGCTCCTTGGGTAAGGAAAGACGGCTATGATATTAAGGGTCAAATTCTGCCTGGACAATTTGTGCACTTGATACAAAAAGAAGGGGCGCAAGCAATGGCAACTGCCATAACTATAGCTCAGAAAGATGCTAAAATTGCTCAATCGCTTCCTCAACAAGGAGAGCTTATCTCTCGGGCACGGCCTTGAATTTCTCCACCGTGCCTTTTTTTTGAGAGAAATGTAATGATAGACGTTCAACGTCTATCATCTCACGCTCCGTTAATTTATCTGTCAGGAACGCCGAACGGGCAATAGCGGCTGCTCCGGGCAGAATTGTGCCGTAGATTGTCATACGGCAACCATTGTACCTGCCTTTCATATTTTTCAAGTGCTGGGTGTATCATATTATGTGAACCAGTACAAAAACTTGACAAAGTTGGAGTAGTATGATATAATTTAGGCATTGAAACCAGCTTCTTTAAAAATTTAATAAGGAGTTGCGAAGTAGCAATAAGCTGATTATTAATTAGTCATTTTATTGCTGCTTCGCAGCAATATTTCCGATCGGCTTTCTGAACGACTTGATGAGTTTTTCTGGCAAGGAGGCCAAGAAAAAACAGGACAAGGAGTTGCAGAAATGAAGGCGGAAAAAGAAAAGAAAAAGGACGAAAAAAATGAAAACCCAGATGATTAATAATAGAGTGGAAGAAATAAAGACTTTCGCTGGCAAAGTAGGAGAGGAAGTGGCTGCAGTGGTAGCGGGGATGGAGGAGGTGGATAGGGTTGAGTTGCGGAGGTTGCGGGTGTTGCCAACGCATAATGATGACCACGGATTATTCGTGGCCGCCAAAATTGCTTTAGAGGGGAAACTATTGTGGGGTTACCTAGACTTTTATCGCCCCGGAGAATTGGTAAATGGACCCGGCCGGGATGGTAAAGTCGAAATAGTAATTAAGAGTCCTAGCTGGGCCAGTGGTACATCCCCTCATGGGGATGTACTCGATGATGTAGAGGGTTTTCTCACTTCCTTTGGAGGGGGGTGGGGGAAGGCTTCGGAGAAAGTCGAAGTCATAGTTGCTCAAGCAGCCGAATTTTTTCGGAGAGGGTTTACAGAGGTCACCGGTAAGTCGTTCGATTACAGTAGGGAGATTACTACTAAAATTGAGCGGTCGATGGAAAGAGAGGAAATAAATCGCCTCCATTACGACCTTGAGACGGAAAAGAAAACCGTTTCAGGTCTAAGGGCGGAAATTTCCCAACTCCAAGTGCAAATCTCTTCTAAGTCCGCCGAACTCGCCGAGGTAAGGCGAGAACAGCAGACCAAGGAGGAGATCGCTAGGGCGATGGCGGAGACCATAGTAGTTCAGTCCAAACTGGACCTCGCCATCCTAAAACTGGCTGTCCAGAAGGCCGTCGCCGACCTTGCGGCGACCAAAGGGATTTCTAAGTCCCGGCGGTTCGCCCAAATTCGCCAGAGTTTGGAGGCGGCAATTTGCCCAGTCCGCACATCGGACGATGATTTCGCGGACGGATCGGACGACCAATTTTAGCCCGAAATCCCGGGCAGAGCCGGCGCCTTGTCGGCCCAGATCGCGCTAGCGGTCTAAGGTAAATTCGAAAGAATAAAAAGGAGGTGTCAATTCTACGACACCTCCTTTTCACGTTTACGGGGCTCGGTTTTATGATAAGATAATAAAATGGATTTTAAGATTCTAAAAAAATCTAAAATATCTCGGGCGAGGTTAGGTATTTTGAAAACATCTCACGGCGTGGTGGAAACGCCGTGTTTGGTGCCGGTGGCTACTCAAGCGGTTATAAAAACCTTGACTTCAGAAGAGGTTGAACAAACTAAAAGCCAAATTTTAATTTGTAATACTTTTCATTTACATTTAAAGCCGGGAGAAAAAATTGTGAAATCAGCCGGCGGTCTTCATAAATTTATGAATTGGCAAAAGCCCTTGATGACCGATTCCGGAGGATATCAAGTTTTTTCTCTGGGCTTTGGCAAGGACTTTAAAATGGGAAAGATGTTGAATAAAGAAGAATCTTTATCTATTAAATCCGGCAGGCAGCCGAAATCCTTAAAAATTACCAGAGATGGCGTATTTTTCCAATCGCCGATCAACGGCAGTGAATTATTTTTAGGGCCGAAAGAGTCTATTAAAATACAAGAGCAGTTAGGGGCTGACATAATTTTTAATTTTGATGAATGTCCGCCGCCAATTGCCGATTACGAGTATACGAAAAGATCAATAGAGAGGACTCATTCTTGGGCGAAAATTTGTCTTGAATCCCATTCGACAAGCTCAGGGCAAGCAAAACAAGCATTATATGGCATTGTGCAAGGGGGCAAGTTTAAAGATTTAAGAATTAAAAGCGCTAAATTTATAAGCGGGCTTGATTTTGACGGTTTTGGCATAGGCGGCGAATTAGGATTTGATAAGAAAGAAATGTTCAAAATGTTAAATTGGGTTACCGAAGTTTTACCGGAAGAAAAGCCAAGGCATTTATTGGGTAATGGCCATATCGGCGACTTAATAAAAATTTTTAAAAGTGGCATTGATACGGTTGATTGCATTATCCCGACTCATTACGCCAGGCATGGCATTGCTTTCACTTCTGGTGGTAAAATGGATATGGCTAAGACAAAATTTCTGACGGATAAAAATCCTTTAGACAAAAAGTGCTTTTGCCTTGTCTGCCAAAATTATAAAAGAAATTATGTCTCTCATCTTATTCGGGCTAAAGAAATTACTGCCTTAAAATTACTGACTTTCCACAACCTGTATTTTTTCAACACTTACATTGAAGGCATCAGAAATAAAATCAAGCAAGGCAAATTTTAAATTAGAAGCTTAGCTTCTAAGTGAGAAGCTAAGCTTCTTTTGGGATATGAAATTTTTAAACTGTCAAATTGATTTAAGGGAAAAAGTTTTGATTCCTCGTATTGAAACTGAATTCTGGGTAGAAAAAGCTCTGAAGAGGCTTAGCTTCCAAAAGGAAGCTAAGCCTCTAAAAGCGTTAGATATATTTGCCGGTTCGGGATGCATTGGGGTTGCTGTTTTGAAAAATATTAAAAATAGTCGAGTAGACTTCGTTGATATATATGAAGGCGCGATTAAGCAGATTAAAATTAATTTAAAGCTTAATAGAATATCTCCAAAAAGATATAAAATTTATAAATCAGATTTGTTTGAAAAAATCAGAAGGAAAAAATACGATGTCATCTTTGCCAACCCGCCTTATATAGCAACGGAACGCATCAATGAAGTCCAACTTTCGGTTTTGGAAAAAGAACCGCACATCGCTCTTTTTTCCGGAGAAAAAGGATTAGATATTATTAAGATATTTTTGAGAGAAGCTAAAGACAAAAGTAATATGATCTTTATGGAATTCGATCCATTGCAAAAAGAAGATATCAAAAAAATGCTGGAAAAATTCGGTTATAAAAAATATCAATTTTTTAAAGACCAATTTAAAAAATATCGTTATCTCAAATGTTATTAAGTTGGACTCAACATTCAAAAATTAAAATGCGGCAGTATCGGCTTTCCGAACAAAGGGTTCTGCGAGTTTTGCGTCGGCCCGACAGAAAAGAAGAGGGGATAGCGCCTGACACTTTGGCCGCAATGCAAATTACCGGCACCAAGAAACATCCAACCGAGATATGGTTGATGTATGTGATAACTAAAATTAAAAATCAAATATCAAAAATAAAAATTATTAGTACTTGGCGGTATCCGGCCAGAAGTCCAATCGGCAAGTCCATACCAGTGCCCCAAGATATCCTTGACGAGTTAGACAGTATCTTAAGGGAGTAGTATAATTTGATAATGGCTCAAAATATTATCTTTCAGTATATTGTTTGGCAATTTTTGGAGTCACCCAAAAATGTTTTAGCCGGATGGAAGAATTTTTTAAAATTCGGACTTAATTATTTTTCTTTGCCTCTTTTATTAAAAACCCTATTTTCTCCTTGGCGGAGATACAGCTGGTCTTACGGCAGGGGTTTTGACATCAAAAGATATCTCGAGGTTTTTTTCTCTAATTTAATTTCTCGGATCTTAGGAGCGATCGTCAGAGTATTTTTAATAATTTCCGGCATTTTATTTGAAGTTTTTATATTATCCGCCGGTTTAATCATTTTTTTGGCTTGGTTAGCCCTGCCTTTTCTTTTAATCAGCGGTTTTTATTATGGATTCTCAATTCTATTTTAATTTAAAAAAAGCAAAAATATTTACGGCGGTAAAATGGGGAAAAACTCCGGTTTTCAGATTTGCCAAATTAATCAGAAGGTTATTTTTTGCTTTATTTTTCTTTTTCTTGGTGGCCCTTTTTTATCGTTCCTTCCCGGAAAGATTTTTGGCGCTTTCCTTAATCACTCTATCCTCGGCAATTACTTTTTGGCTTTTGGAAATTTTTTTCAAAACTAAACTCCGACGACCATCAGTATCGGAGCTCCGACCGCTAGGAAGCGCGTCGGAGTTAAAAAAACCTCGGTTGCCAGATTATAAAGAAGGAGTAAATTTAGCTGAATTTTTAAGTCTTGGGGCGGCTAATGCTTGTTGGGAAGCAATCAAATTTTCCCGCAAGAAAAAATTAGCCGAAATTTCTTCCGAGGCCCTGCTTTATTTTGCGCTTAAAGACGGCAAGGAGATTAATTTTATATTTACCCGGGCCCTTTTATATTTAAAGGGGATAAAAAAAGACTTGAAAATTTGTTTAGATAAGCTCCGGGGAGACCCTTCAGCTCGTTCAGGGGAAGAAATTTTTTCCCTTGATTTCCAGAAAGTTATTTTACTTGCTTTTCAGGCCGCTAAAGACCGAGGAGGAGAAAGAATCGGCGTAGGGGACTTAATATCGGCCTTCAGCGAAATTGATATTACTTTCAAAAAGTACTTGGTTGCCGTTAATTTAAAGAATCAGGATATTAAAAATTTAAATTGGTGGCTTCAGTCGCTGAAAGAAGATATTGAAGAGAGAAAAAAATTCTGGGAATGGAAAAATTTAATAAAACAGGGCTCTCTGGCAAAAAACTGGACAGCCGGATACACTTTAAATTTGGATAAATTTTCTCTTGATTTGTCAGATATGGTCAAAAGGCAGGGCTTTCCGGAAACTATCGGCCATCAAAAAGAAATTCAAGCGATAGAAAGAATTTTATCCCGCAGAGAAAAAAATAACGTTTTGATGGTGGGAGAGTCGGGGTCCGGCAGAAAAAGCATAATTCAGGCTATAGCCAAAAGAAGTGTTTTGGGCGAGAGCTTAAAAGAAGTTAATTATAAAAGAGTAGTGCAACTTGATTTGGCAAGTCTGACCAATCAGGGAGCTCCGGAGAGCCTTTTAAACGCTATTTTTAATGAAGTAGCGACTGCCGGAAATATTATTTTAGTCATTGACGAGTTTCATAATTTTTTAAATATTTCCGGGGTGATTTTGCCCTACTTGGCTTTGCCAAATTTCCCGGTAATAGCCATCACCACTTTTGAGGGCCTTCACAGAAATATTGAGCAGAATTCTTCTATTTTAGATCTTTTTGAAAAGGTTGAAGTGGCGGAAATTTCAGAGCGGGAGACATTATTGCTTTTAGAGAATTTATCTTTAATTTTGGAAAGAAGATACAGGATTTTTATTTCTTATTCCAGCTTGCGGGAAATCGTCCGGCTTTCCGATAAATATTTGCCCTCGCAGACTAATCCTGAAAAAGTAATAAAATTATTGGATGAAATAATAGTCTATGCCTCTCAGAAAAAAGCCAGAATACTTTTGCCGGAAGATGTCTTTAAAATTGTTTCAGAAAAAACCCAGATTCCGGTTGGCGAAATAGAAACAAAAGAAAAAGAAGTCCTTTTAAATTTGGAAAATTTAATTCATCAGAGGATTATTAATCAAGAAGAGGCTGTTAGGGAGGTTTCTTCGGCTCTAAGAAGGGCGAGAGCCGAAGTCAGTATCAGAAAAGGCACGATCGGTTCGTTCTTATTTTTAGGACCGACCGGCGTTGGCAAAACTGAAACAGCTAAGGCCTTGGCCACAATTTATTTTGGTTCGGAAAATAAAATGATTCGGCTGGATATGTCGGAATTCCAAGACATTGCCGATATTCCCCGTTTAATCGGTTCTCCCGGCCAAGAGGGGTTGTTAACCACTAAAATTAGAGAAGCGCCTTTCTCTTTAATACTTTTAGATGAAATTGAAAAAGCTCATCCCAATATCTTAAATTTATTTTTGCAAGTGTTGGATGAGGGCCAGTTGACTGATGGTTTGGGCAGGAAAACTGATTTTAAAAACTCAATTATTATTGCCACGTCAAACGCCGGATATCAGATAATTCTCGAAGCGTTAAAAGAAAATACTGTTTGGGACCAAGTCAAGGCAAAGCTTTTGGATTTTGTTTTTGAGAAAGCGATCTTTAGACCGGAATTTATTAACAGGTTTGATTCAGTGGTTGTCTTTGGTCCATTATCAAAAAATAATCTTTTAGGCGTAGCCGAACTTCTGTTAAAGAAGCTGAAAAAGAATTTAGCGGAAAAGGAAATTGAATTTGTTATAACTCCCGAGTTGAAAGCAAAGATTGTGGAATTAGGATATGATCCGACTTTTGGCGCCAGGCAGATGCAAAGAGTTATCCAAGACAAAATCGGCAATGTCCTAGCCACAGCCATTCTCTCTGATCAAATAAAGCGCGGCAGTAAAGTAGAAATCGACCCCGAAACCTTCCAGATTAAGCAGTAGTTGTGGTTGGCTTAGCCAACCACAGAAAACAGCGGAGGACAGACCTCTGCTGTTTGACTTTTATTGATTTATGGTTAATCTAAACATAAAGGAGGACAGAAGTCCTTTTGAAACTGAATAAAAATTGAGGAGGTGTTTAATGTTTAGAATAGGGGTATTTACTTCAGCTTGGGACCAGGTTGCTTGGGAGTTAGTTAATGAGATTTCCAAAAACTTCCAATTAAGTTTTGCCTTTGTCAGTCGCGACCAAAGCGAAACTCGTTTCGGCGATTTGATGATTCGTAATATCCAAACGGCCGGAATACCTTTGGTAACTTTTTCTTCGCTCCGATTTAAACCGGAAAAATGTTGGCCGAAAGGAGAACGCTTTTGGTAGACGGCTACGATCTGACTGCGGAAATCAACGCCGCAGTGGAAAAAATTTGAAAGGAGTTAAGAGAAATGAGGTGGGTAAAAATAAATGGAATTTGGGTTATCCTGGATTTGGAAGGGCCGCAAGTCATTAATGACAATGCTCAACAGATTATGGTGGCATTGGCTGAAAAGTCCGGCTTAGGTAAAGAAATCGGGGAGCGCGCCTACGCGAGGTTTAGTGGGATTGATGACGTATGGGGCGACTGTCATTTAATTCCCCAAGACCCAAACTATTCTTCCGGTCATACCTTGAAAGTTGTTCTGCCGTTCTTCAAGGCGATGGGAGCTGACTCTCGATGGTTACAAGATTTTTCCAGTAAGAGTCTCCGAGTGGTGCCTTTTGTCAAAGAGGCCTTGACCGATCTTCGTCGCGGCTGCAATGTCTGGATGATTTCCACCAGCTACGAGTGGTTTGTCAGGGCGTATTGTCACAAGGTGGGATTCAATTTCAGTCAGACCAACTGTACTAGAGTTACGGGGTTTGATGAGATTCCTATCAGTGCGACAGAAACAGCGCAACTCCTGGGCTTCATGGTATCAATCGCTAGAAAACCAGTTGTTGATTACTACAAAGAAACAGGGGATATCGTTCCTGAACATCAAGCCGACTACGACGAATTCACCAGATTTATTTGGGACAAGGTTTACAATATGCCTGTCGGCCGATTACTAAGGACGGTTCATCCTGTTGGCCAAACCCAGAAGCGGGAGGTAATGGAAACGGTTTGTCAAAGATTCGGCATTCCAAAAAGGAGGGTGATGTATGTCGGGGACAGCCAGACTGATGTTCAGGTCGTGGAGTGGCTCAAGGGCGAGGGTCTGACAATGATGTTTAATGGCAAGGGCCGAGTTTTCGCGCTTTCCGACATCGCTTATGTCGGTGAGGATGCAAGAATGATCGCTTGGGTTGCTAACCATTTTGCCAAAGATGGTCGGGAGATGACGCTCGCGGGAATAGCGAATCTCTACAAAATGTCGCAAGGCAAATCCGATTCGATCGGCGATATTATTGCTACCATTACACCGGCAAACCGCAAAATTCTTGAAGAGCAAAGTCTTCAAAAGCGTAAGCAGTTTCGTGGCGTAGCAATCGGAGAGCTGAGTTAATATCAATAATCGCAAAGCGGCGAGGTTTTAAATCTCGCCGCCTTTTTATTATTAAAATAGTGATAAACATAGTAATAGACGAATGATAGACGTTGAACGTCTATCATTTCGAATAAAAATTAACCCTGAAACCTTCCAGATTAAGCAGTAGTTGTGGTTGGCTAAGCCAACCACAGAAAACAGCGGAGGACACCCCTCTGATGTTTTATTTATGTGTGGTGGGGAAAAGGTGTGCATAAATCTTGATTTTAGCCTTATTTTTAGAAGTGGGGAATTTTGTTGACGATGTGGCTTGAGGTGGGGTATAAAGGATACATAAGGGTATGAAATGGCACGTTGTGGATAAGTGTGGGATAAGTGCCTTAATCTGTGGATAACTATTTATGCTTATAGGAGAATTTCGCCATACAATTGACGCCAAAAAAAGACTGGCCTTGCCAGCTAAGTTTCGCAAGGAACTCGGCGAAATGGTTATCATCACCAGAGGACTAGATAACTGCTTGGTTGTTTATACCCAAAAAGAATGGGAGATTATGTCAGACAAATTGGGTAAATTGCCATCTGGGCAAGCGGAAGCCAGGGGATTCGCCAGAATTATGCTGGCCGGCGCTATGGCAGTGGAATTGGATAAATTAGGCAGAATTCTTGTGCCGGATTATTTAAAAAATTACGCCAGTTTAGTAAAAAATGTTGTGGTTTGCGGTTTATACAACCGATTGGAAATTTGGAATGCCGATAGTTGGGAAATTTATAGGAAAAAAGTGGAGGGAGAAATAGGGGATATTGCTGGGAAAATAAAAGAATTAGGAATTTAAAGAATGGACCATATACCTGTTCTTCAAAAAGAGGTTATAGAATATCTTGACCCAAAGCCAAACGAGAATTTCATTGATTGCACAATAGGCGAAGGCGGGCATACATCAGCTATTCTCGAAAGAACAAAGCCTAATGGAAAAGTACTTGGGATAGATTTTAATTTAAGAATTAAGAATCATGAGCGATTAGTCCTTGCGGAAGATAATTTTACCAACCTGAAAGAAATAGTTGAAAAAACAAAATTTGGCAAAGCAGACGGAGTCTTAATTGATTTGGGAATGTCCAGTTGGCATTTGGAAGAATCGGGCAGGGGATTCAGTTTTCAAAAACAAGAACTCTTGGACATGAGATATAGCGTTGAAAATCAATTAACCGCAGAAAAAATAGTAAATTTCTGGTCAGCCCTGGAAATAGAAAAAATCTTGACTGATTTCGGCGAAGAAAAGTTTGCTAAGGAGATTGCCAGAGAAATTATAACCTCAAGGCAGATAAATCCCATCCAAAATACTTTCCAGCTTGTGGGAATCATAAAAAAAGCCACCCCTGTCTGGTACCAAAGTCAAAGAATAAACATTGCCACCAGAACTTTTCAGGCATTAAGAATAGCGGTTAATGATGAATTGAACAATTTAGAAAAGGTCTTGCCGCAATCTTTAGAAGTTCTGAAAAAAGATGGCAGAATAATTGTAATTTCATTCCATTCCCTAGAGGACAGAATTATTAAAAATTTTTTTAAACAAGATTCGTTAAAAATTTTAACAAAAAAGCCAGTCGTTGCATCTTTTCAAGAAATTAAAATTAATCATAGAGCGCGTTCAGCAAAATTAAGAGCCGCAGTAAAATTATGTCAACCACTTTAACTTTAAATTTTCCGGTTTCAGTGTTTATAAAGCCAAATTTGAATTTAAAATTCTTTCGGGCGATATCTTTGATTTTTATTATTTCCTTATTAATTTTTTATATTTTTCAAGTGACATCATTGGCTAAAGACAGATATGTTTTAAAGGACAGCCAAACAAAATTAACTGATTTAGTGAAACAAAGAGGGGCGTTGGAGATTAATTTTTCTAAAATTCAATCACTGACCAACTTAGACGCTTATTTTTTAAGCCAAAATTTTGAAAAGTCTAAGCAAACAAAATATATCCAGATTTACTCTCCTCTAGTAAAAGTCGATGAGAACTAACATCGTTTTTATTGCTCTTTGCTTATTTGGGCTGGCGATTATCGGCCAACTAGTTAGTATCCAAATAATTCAAGGAGAAAAAAACAAGGCCTTATCTGAAGGCTTTTTTTTGCAGTCAAAGATTAAGAACGGGGAGCGGGGCGAAATTTTTTTTAAAAATGGCGAATCATTAGCTATCAATAAAAGTTTTTTTTCGGTTTATACCGAGCCGCCTAAAATTAATGATCCGGAAAAAACAGCTCAAATTTTGAATCAGATTTTAAATTTACCCGTTGATTTTATTTTAGAAAAATTAAATAAAGAAGGCACTTTATATTCCTTGATAAAAAACCGAATCAGCGACGAAGCAGTTGACGGGTTAAAAAAAGCAAAATTATCCGGCATTTATATCAAAGAAGAGAGGGGCCGTTATTTTCCTCAAGAGACAATGGCCTCTCAATTAATCGGTTTTGTTGATGCCAATTCTCATGGCCAATATGGTTTAGAAGCATACTATAATAATATTTTAACCGGCAAAAACGGCGGGAAAGGCAAAGATTTAAATCTGACCATTGATTACAATGTCCAATTTTATGCCGAGAAATTATTGAGCGCAGCAGCTCAAAATCTTAAAATTGCCAAAGGGTCTATTTTAATTTTAGAGCCAAGTTCCGGCAGAATTTTGGCCCTAGCAAATTTTCCTAATTTTAATCCAAATTCTTATCAAGAATATGCTCAAGACAAAAAATTAGAAATATTCCAAAATGAAGCCACTCTTTCGCTTTTTGAACCCGGCTCGATATTCAAGCCGATTACAATGGCCGCTGCCTTAGAAGAGGATAAAATTACTCCTGATACGAAATATACAGACACGGGCATAGTCCAGATCGGAAGTTATTCAATTAAGAATTACGATGATAAGGTTTATGGATTGCAGACAATGACCAATGTTCTGGAAAAATCAATCAACACCGGCGCTGTTTTTGCCGAAAGGCAGCTGGGCAATAATCTTTTTCTGAAATATCTGGAAAAATTTGGGTTTTTTAAAAGAACCGGCGCTGACTTAAGCGAAGTTTATTCCCAAAATAAGGAATTTAAAAAGGGCTACGAAATTAATTTTGCCAATGCCGCTTTTGGTCAGGGGATACAGGTCACTTTAATGCAATTAGCTAAGGCTTACTCGGCTTTAGCTAATGGCGGAAAATTAGCGACGCCGCATTTGGCTGATAATTTCCCGTTGGAAAATTCCGAGCAAATTATTTCCACCAAAACTGCTTCCCAAATAACCTCTATGCTTGTCAGCGTGGTGGACAATGGTCTTGTTAAGGGAGCTAAGATTCCCGGTTATTATATCGCCGGAAAAACTGGCACGGCTCAAGTTGCCGAAAAGGGGGGATACTCGTCAGATAAGACAATTCAGAGTTTTGTCGGATTTTTCCCGGCTTTTCACCCTCAATTTTTAATCTTGGTAAAATTGGATGATCCCCAAACTAAAACCGCCGGATATTCCGCCCTGCCCATTTTCCGCGATTTAGCCGACTACATCATTCATCTTTATCAAATTCCTCCCGATTACCAGTAGACAGTTTCTTTATTTTTTGGTAATAGTTAATTAGAAATTAGTAATTAGTAATTAGAAATTTAGTATTTGGCCCCATCGTCTAGCCTGGTCTAGGACACGAGATTCTCATTCTTGGAACAGCGGTTCAAATCCGCTTGGGGCCGCTGGAAAAGTTTCTTTTCCAACTGAATATAAGAAAGGAGAAATCAAAAAATGGTTAGCGCGCCTGTTTTTATTTCTTATCTTAAGGTGTAGGCGTCCGAGGGGCTTTAAATGAGCCCCTTTTTTTATTACAATTAGATTATGTCTAAGATTAAAACTTTTATTTTGGCAACAGCGACTTTGTCGGGAACGATTATTGGAGTGGGGATTTTTTCTCTGCCTTATATCGCCTCCCAAGTGGGCATCGTCGTTATGGCTGGTTATTTTTTTATCTTGGGATTTTTTGTTTTATTAATCCATTATCTTTATGCCGATGTGGCCTTAGCTACGCCTGATTTTTTGCGTTTGCCCGGTTATGCTAAACTTTATTTAGGCAATTGGGCCAGAAGTTTGGCTTTATTAAGTTTAGCGATAGGCTCTTTCGGCTCCTTGTTAGCTTATCTGATTGTCGGCGGCGAATTTCTGCGAAATTTATTTAGCGATTTTTTAGGCGGCAGCGTTTTTTTCTATACGTTTTTATATTTTGCCTTAGGCGCTTTGTCAATCCTTATCGGGGTCAAAGCTATTGTCCGGATAGAGTTTTGGGGATTAATTTTGTTTTTAGCCGCCTTGGTTTTTCTTTTTTTTAAAGGTATGCCATTATTCAGACCGGAAAATCTTTTGGCTGGCAATTTCAACTTGCAAAATATTTTTCTGCCGATCGGACCGATTATTTTTTCTTTGTGGGGGGCGACAATGATTCCGGAGATAGAAGAAATACTCATTGGCGACAAAAAGAGTTTAAAAAAGGTTATTTTGATTTCAATTTTAATTGCCGCCGTCGTTTATGCTCTTTTTACTGTTTTCATCTTAGGAATCAGCGGCCGTCAGACAAGCGAATTCGGCTTAACGGGATTAGCCGGACTTTTAAGCCAAGGAGTTTTAAGGTTAGGTTTTCTTTTTGGCTTTTTAGCCACTTTTACCTCCTTCATTATTGTCGGTCTCTATTTAAAAAATATGCTTTATTATGATTTTAAGATCCCGAAAATTTCAGCTTGGTTTTTAGTTTCTTTTATTCCGATTATTTTGTTTTTGGCCGGGCTGAAAGATTTTATTAATATTATTGGTTTCGTCGGCTCAATTACGCTGGTCATAGAAGGAATATTGGTTTTATTAATGTATAAAAAAATAAAAAGAAAAATAAAATGATCTGGCTCTATATTCTAATTTTTGTTGCTTCCACTTTTTTTATAATCGTTTCCAGTAAAATGGTTGTTTCTTCGCTTTCTTATATCGCCAGATTTTTAGGCTGGAAAGAATTCATCGTCGCTTTTTTTATGATGGCTTTTGCCTCTTCCGCTCCCAATCTTTTTTTGGGTATTATTTCTGCTGTTCAGGGTATTCCCGAGCTTTCTTTTGGAGATGTTATGGGCGGAAATCTTATTGATTTGACTGTAGTCATGGCCATAGCTGTTTTTATGTCAAAAAAGGGGTTGGAGGCAGAAAGCCGAGTGGTTCAGTCAACCGCTATTTTTACCGTTATTTTTGCCCTTATGCCGTTCTTTCTGGCAATAGACGGAGTTCTGGGCAGACTTGACGGTTTTGTCTTAATTTTATCTTATTTTCTTTATGCGGCATGGCTTTTCAAAAAAAAGGAAAGATTTACAAAGGTTTATGAAGAAAATATCTCTACAAAATTTTCGTTCTTTTTGAAAAATATAGGATTAATTATTTTGGCAACCGCTATTTTATTTTTTAGCGCTCAAGGAATTATAAAATCAGCGATGTTCTTTGCTGATTCTTTTCATATGTCTCTGGGTTTAATCGGAATACTAATCGTCGGATTGGGAAATTCTATGCCGGAAACTTTTTTCTCCCTTATTTCGGTAAAGAGGGGAGAGACTTGGATGATTTTAGGAAATCTGATGGGCGGAGTAGTTAATACCGCCACTATGGTGCTTGGAATCGTGGCCTTAATCCAGCCGATTATCTTTACTAATTTTTCTCCATTTTTAATTTCCAGATTCTTTTTAATTATTGCAACTTTGGTTTTTTTACTAGCCATCAGAACCGGCCATAAAATCACCAAAAAAGAAGGCCTTTTCTTGTTGGCAATTTATATTATATTTTTAATCGTCGAAATCTTGACAAAATAGATAGAAAGGTTCTGTGTTATTATAAACTAGCGAGAACATTTCTCGGCACATTATATGTCCACAAAACGACCGCCATTAGTTACTGGAGAAATATACCATGTTGTAATCAGAGCGATAGAAGGCTTGAAGCTTTTTCGCGACGAAAAAGATTATTTTAGGATGATTCATGATCTGTTTGAATTTAACGATGAAGCGCCAGCGTTATGGAATTTTCGTCGAAGTTTCAATAGTTCGAGAACATTTCTCGGACTATTAGAAAGGGATAAAAGAAGGAAGAGAAAACTATTAGTGGAGATATTGGCGTTTTGTTTGATGCCGAATCATATCCATTTATTGCTTAGACAGCTTGGCGAAGGTGGGATTAGTAAATTTATGAGAAAGCTTGGCGCTGGGTACGGCGGATATTATAATAAAAAATATAAAAGAAGCGGACATTTGTTTGATGGAAGATATAAGCTAGTTCATATTAAAAATGACAATCAACTAATGACCGTTTTTGTTTATATTCATACTAACCCTGTGGCGATAATAGTTCCGGGTTGGAAAGAAAAGGGGATTAAGGGTGGGGACTTTCAGAAAGTATTAAAATTTTTAAAGAAATATCGCTGGTCAAGCTACATAGATTATTTAGACGAGAAAAATTTTCCATCTTTAACCAGCAGGGAATTTCTAACCGAACTAATGGGCGGCGTTCAAGGCTGCCAAAGATTTGTTAACGATTGGTTGCAATCTAAAAAAGAATTAGCCGATTTTGATCAAGTTGTAATTGAATAAATATTAGCGAGAACACTTCTCGCTAGTTTTGGTTAAATTTTTAAAAATGCTAAAATAATTTTATGACTAGTTTAATTTTAATCTTAGGAATAGCTTTAGCGGTAGCGGTTTTTGTTGCGGTATTTTTTTTCTTAAGCAAAAAAACAAGAACTGATGAAAAGCAATCCGAAGCGATTTTAAATCTAGAGAGGCGGTTGACGGATTTGATGATGGGGCAGTCAAAAACAATGAACGAGCAAATCTATTCTTTCACTAAAGAAACTACCCAGATAAAAGATAATTTAAAACAGATTGAAGAGTCGGTAAAAGATGTTTCCACTTTTCAGGATATCTTTAAATCGCCTAAACTACGGGGCCAATGGGGCGAGGCCAGCTTGGAGCATATTTTGTCCCAGCATTTTCCGCAGGAACTTTATAAAATCCAGTATCTTTTTTCTTCGGGCGAACAGGTTGACGCGGTTTTAAAACTGCCCAACGGCCGGGTTTTGCCGATTGATTCTAAATTTCCTTCAGAAAATTTTGATAAAATGATCAACGCTGCGACTGATATTGAAAAGAATTTTTTCAAAAAAAACTTTTTAGAAGACGTTAAAAATAGGATTCAGGAAATCAGTTCAAAATACCTTTTACCCTCGGAAGGCACGACCGACTTTGCTTTAATCTATATTCCGGCCGAAGCTATTTATTATGAAATAATCAACAGTCTAGGCAAAGAAATGGATGTGGCCGCTTTTGCCTGGTCTAAAAAAATTATCTTAACCTCGCCGAACACAATTTATTTAACTCTGCGAACAATTGAGCATTGGTTTAAAGACACTCAAATTTCCAAGCAAACGCAGGAGATTCTAAAGAAACTGGCCAAGGTCCATCAAGACGCCAGTAAGTTGATGGATGACTTTAGGAAGCTGGGAAGCCATATAAAGAATGCCGGTTCGGCTTACGAAGATTCAGAGAAAAGGCTTTCCCTACTTGACGAAAAGGTAGAAAAACTGGTAGAAATAGGTGAGACCAAACAGCTCGTTGACGAAAAATAATCAATTTGCTATATTTGAAAATATGTTGGCTGTGATTAAAACCGGGGGAAAGCAATATATTGTTAAACCCGGAGAAAAAGTTAAAATTGAAAAACTGGAAATTGAAGACGGCAAAGAGGTTATCTTTGACGAAGTTTTGCTTTTGGAGAAAGACGATAAATTGGAGATCGGATCTCCAACTGTTAAAGGAGCTAAGGTGACGGGAAAAGTACTAAGTCAGGGAAAGGCCAAAAAAGTAATTATTTTTAAATATAAAGCCAAAAAACGCTATCACCTCAAAAAGGGCCATCGTCAGCAATTTACTGAAGTAGAGATTAAAACCATTGACCTCAAGTCTTAGAAGCTTAGCTTCTAAGTGAGAAGCTAAGCTTCTTTTAACTACTTCCTGCCTTCCAAAGCCGAAGAGAGAGTTTCTTCGTCGGCATATTCCAATTCACCGCCGACTGGCAGACCTCGCCCAAGGCGAGTTGTTTTTTTCTTAAAAGGTTCCAATAATCTTTGTAAATATAAAGTCGCGACTTCGCCTTCAGTGGTAGAATTCATAGCCAAGATAATTTCTTCAATTTCAGGATGTTCTTTTAATTTTTTTTCCAATTCCTTAATCCTTAATTTTTCAAAAATAAAATAAAAACCTTTATATTTTTTTGTTTTTTCAATCGCCTCTAAGTCGGTTTCATTAGCCACAACACAAAGAAGAGATTTATTCCGTCTTGGATCAGAACAAATCAAACAAACGTCGGATTTACCCTGAGTCGCGTCGAAGGGCTCAAATGGATTAAAACAAGAAGGGCAGATTTTAACTTTATTTCGGATATCTGCGATGCTATTCAGCAATTCTCTGACCTCTTCTTTTTTTAATCCTAATAAATAAAAAACAAAACGGCTGGCTGTTCTGGAACCAACCGTTGGAAATTTGGAAAACAAATCAATTAATTTTTGAATAGTAGGGGAGTGCATTATTCTTCAGAGTATCTTTTTTCTAAATTTCTAAAAGTGACTGTTCTTTCATCGAAATAAACTTCTGCTTGGCCAACCGGACCGTTGCGGTGTTTAGCTATGATAATATCAGCAATTCCTTTTTTCTCGGTTTCCGGCCGGTATCTGTCTTCGCGATAAATGAACATAACCACATCCGCGTCTTGTTCAATACTGCCTGATTGCCTTAAGTCGGCTAAACGGGGAATTTGGGGAGATCTGCTCTCAACGGCTCTTGATAACTGGGAAAGAACCAAAACCGGAATATTTAATTCTCTGGCTAAAGCTTTTAATGCCCTGGAAGCCTCTGTCACTTGTTGAACAGGCGGAGCATCCGGATTAAACGGTTCAACTAATTGCAAGTAATCAACAACAACTAATCCCAGTCCTTTTGAAGCCTGCAATCGTCGGCACATGGCTTTCATTTGCAAGATAGTCGGTGAGGCAGCATCATCAATATAGAGCGGCGCTTCCGATAAAACCGACATCGCTTCCCTAATTTTAGTAAAATCATTATCTTCGCCTTCATGGGATAATTTTCCGGTTCTTATTTTCCATAAGTCTACCATTGAGATTGAGGAAATCAGCCTGTCAACAATTTGATCTTTGGACATTTCCAAAGAGAAAACTCCAACGGGTATTTTTTCGTTGATAGCGACATTAAGGGCAAAATTCAAAGCCAAAGCCGATTTTCCAAGAGAAGGCCTGGCGGCTAAAATTATCAAGTCGGATTTTTGCAGACCGGCCAAAATATTATCTAAAGCCGAAAAGCCGGTGGCTAATCCGCGAAGCCCTGCGCCTTCGCGCGATAACTGATCTATTCTGGTGAAAGCGTCTTCCAAGGTAGTTTTGACCAGCACAAAATCTTGGCTCAAACCGCTTTGGGCGATGCCAAAAATTCTTTTTTCAGCCTTGTCCAAAAGAACATTAATATCTTCGCTTTCGTCATAGCCTAATCTTGAGATATCGTGAGAAGCGCTGATTAAGTCGCGCAGGATGCTTTTTCGATGAACAATTTTCCCGTAATTTGCGGCATGGGCCGGAGTAGCCACCATATTTATCAGTTCAGAAAGATAACTGCTGCCGCCGACTTGCTCTAAAATCCCTTTGTCTTTTAACCGATTGGAAACTGATAAAAGATCAATCGGCTCTCCTTTTTCAAAAAGTTCCCGGCAAACTCTGTAAATATCCTGATGAGATTTTTGATAAAAAGAGTCAGGCGCCAAAAGGTCAGCCACTCTTATTATGGCGTCTTTGTCCAACAATAAAGAGCCTAAAAGCGATTGCTCGGCTTCAATTGATCGAGGAGGAAGTTTGTCTATTAATTGCTCTGGCATGTTGAGATATTAACCATATCTCAAATTACCACAGAAAAAAAATCCTGACAAGCATTTTTAGGTACTTAGAAGCTTAGCTTCTAAGTGAGAAGCTAAGCTTCTTTTAATTACTGGTCCTTTACTTGTGTCTTCTATTGAATATCCTAGTTTTTTAATTTCCTCTCTCATCTCGTCAGCTTTTTGCCAATTGTCCTGTTCCCGATATTTTTGCCGTTGCTTAACTAGGCTAAGCAACCTCTGAGGTTGCTTATTTTCGGATTTCTGCCAAAAGATAAAACCAAAGAATTTATCAATTATTTTTAAAAAGCCTAAAATATTTTTAGCATCGCTAGAAGATAATTTATTTTGGGCAATTATAGCGTTTCCTTTATTAATCAAATTAAAAATTACAGCTATTGCCTTTGACGTATTAAAATCATCATTCATAGCGTTATCAAAAGCGTTCTTGAATTTTAAGAGGCCGAACCTCCCCGATTTTAAACTATGGAGGTTCGGCCTCAATAGTTTATCAATAAATTCATCTATCCGTTCCAATTCTTTTTTAGTTTGAGAAATAACTTTCTCACTATAATCAATCGGAGATCGATAGTGGCTTTTTATGACTAAAAATCGGAGTAAGCGGGGCGAGTGATTTTTGAGAAAATCTTGGATAGTAATGAAATTCCCCAGTGATTTTGACATTTTCTGGCCATCGACGGTTAAAAATCCGGTATGAAGCCAATATTTTACCAAAGGTTTTTTACCGGAAATCGCTTCCATTTGGGATATTTCCGCTTCATGATGGGGAAATATCAGATCTCTGGCGCCGCCGTGAATATCGTATTGCGATCCAAAGAACTTTTCCGTAATGGCCGTATCTTCAATATGCCACCCGGGCCGGCCTTGACCCCACGGACTAGTCCATGTTGGTTCTTCTGGTTTTGAAAATTTCCACAAGCAGAAGTCGCCTTTATTTATTTTTTTAACACTTTCATCAATCCGAGAAACTCCGTCTTCGGCCCGGAGAACCGTTCTCCGTGAAAGTTTGCCGTAATCTTTAAATTTTAAAATATCAAAATAAATTCCGTCTTCTATTTGATAGGCAAAACCCTTTTTCAAAAGTCGTTCTGTCTGACTGATAATTTCCTTAATATAATCCGTGGCTCTGGCGTATTTTGAAACGCTGGTTATTTTAAGGGCCTTAATATCTTTTAAATATTCTTTCTCAAAATCTCTGGCTAACTTTTGGGGCGTAATATTTTTTTCCTCCGCACGTTTTATGATTTTGTCATCAAGATCAGTTATGTTTTGCAGATAAAAAACATCATATCCTTTTTGCCTTAGATATTTCACGATCATATCAAAAGCAATATAGGTTCTGGCGTGGCCTAAGTGAGAAAAATCATAAACCGTCGGCCCGCAGATGAAAAACTTTAGTTTTTCGCCCTGAGCCTTAGCGAAGGGTCTCAATATTTCCTTTTTTCGCGATAAAGTATTATAAAGTTTAAGCATTTTTTTATTTTAGCACTTTTTGGGAATTTGTGGTAAAATTTTTAAATGGTTTACGATTTACTGGCTTTTTTAAGTAATTGGATTGTCAGTTTTATTTCCGGCGCGGGGTATTGGGGAATATTTATTCTAATGGCTTTGGAAAGCGCTTTGATTCCGATTCCTTCGGAAATTATTATGCCGTTTTCCGGTTTTTTGGTCTGGGATGAAAAATTTTCTTGGTGGCCGGTAATTCTTTGGGGCACTATCGGAAATTTGGCAGGCTCCTTAATCGCTTATTTTATCGGAAGATATGGCGGCAGGGCATTGGTTCTAAAATACGGAAAATATATTTTAGTGTCGCCGGATGATGTGGAAAGAGCTGAAAAATGGTTTAATAAATATGGATCAGCCAGCATATTTTTCTCCAGATTATTACCAGTCGTCAGAACCTTTATTTCTCTGCCGGCCGGAATTGCCCGAATGCCCCTTTTTAAATTTTGCCTTTACACGTTTTTAGGCTCTTTGCCCTGGTCTATCCTTTTAACTTATTCGGGGCTTATCGCCGGAGAAAATTGGAAAAATTTGGAAGTTTATTTCCGAAAACTTGATTGGGTTATATTAGTATTAATAATTTTAATAGTCGGTTATTATCTATATGCAAAACTTACCCATCGTCATTCGGCAAGCCGTTAAATTTGTTTTAGTCGGCGGTTTGAACACTCTTATTGATTTAGGGGTTTTGAATTTGCTTATTTTTATAACAGGGATTGTGTCTGGTTCGGGGTATTCTATTTTTAAGGGGATATCTTTTACGGTTGCGGTGATTAATTCTTATTTTCTGAATAAACTCTGGACTTTCAAAGGTACCGGCAGAAAATTTTTACAATTTTTTATAGTCAGTTTAATTGGTTTTGGAATTAATGTCGGAGTAGCTTCTTTAGTCGTAAATTTTATAGGTAATCCGTTTGCTTCCCTCGGCATTTCAGCCAAGATTTGGGCCAACGCCGGCGCCTTGGCCGCCACGTTTGCGGCTATGGCTTGGAACTTTATCGGCTACAAGTTTATAGTCTTTAAGAAATAGATGGCAAATTTAGTTTTATATAGAAAATATAGGCCTCAGACTTTTGCCGAAGTAATCGGCCAGGAGCACGTGGTTAAAACTTTAACCAACGCTCTTTCGGCTAATCTGATTTCCCACGCTTATTTATTTGACGGTCCCCGCGGTTCGGGCAAAACTACTATTGCCCGGCTTTTGGCTAAAGCCTTAAATTGTCAAAATAGAAAAGAAGGCGAAGCAGAACCATGCAATAAATGTCCTTCTTGTCTAGAGATTAATCAGGGGAATGCGATGGATATAATTGAAATTGACGCCGCCTCCAATCGGGGTATAGACGAAATAAAAGAATTGAAAGAAGGAATAAAATTTGTCCCGACAAAATCAAAATATAAAGTTTTTATTTTTGATGAGTCGCATCAGCTGACGAAAGAGGCCTCCAACGCTCTTTTAAAAACCCTAGAGGAGCCGCCTTCTCACGCTATTTTTATTTTAGCCACCACCGAAATCCATAAAATGATTCCGACAATTATTTCCCGTTGCCAGCGGTTTGATTTTAGAAAATTGACGGTGCCGGAAATTATAGAATCGCTGGAAATAGTTTCCGGAAAAGAGAAAATAAAAATAGAGAAAGCGGCTTTAGAATTAATTGCCTTGAATTCGGCCGGAGCTATCCGCGACGCCTTAAGCCTGCTAGACCAAACAATAACTTTTGCCGGGGATTTGGGCAGGGAGCTCAAGGCGCAGGATATTAAAGAAATTTTGGGGTTAGTGGAAACAGAACTGATCGCCCAGTTTTGCGATTTTTTGGCTCAGAAAAAACCGAAAGAAGCCATTGATTTTTTAAACGAAGCGGGGGACAAGGGATTAGATTTTCAGGAATTTGCCAAAGCTTTGATTAATTATTTAAGGCAGGTTATGCTGTCAAAAATAAGCAGTTCGCTTGTTGTCGGTTTGACCAAAGAAGAATTTGAAAGAATTAAATCTCAAGCGGCAATCTTCAGCGAAACGCAAATTCAAAATATATTAAACCTTTTTCTTGAAGCCCAAAATAAAATGAAATATTCGCCGATTCCCCAGTTGCCCTTAGAGTTGGCGATTATTGAAGTCTGTGGTATAAATTAGCCATTGCGGGATCGTCCCTACGGGCCGTAGGCTAATGGTAGGACCCTACGGATCGTAGACCTAAACCTATGGCTTATTACGTATATATTTTGAAAAGTTTAAAAGATGGGAATTTTTATACTGGATACACCTCTAATCTTAAAAATAGAATAAATGCCCATAATTCTGGAAAGGTTAAATCTACAAAACATCGCAAACCGTTTATACTTATCAAGTCAGAGGAATTTGGAAGTCGTAAGGAAGCAATGTGGCGGGAATGGCAGTTAAAATCAAAAGAAATTGGTTCGAGAGAAAAAACAGAATTAAGAAAAAATAATTAATTTTGCCGGGTCGTCTAATGGTAGGACAACGGCCTTTGAAGCCGTATATTCTAGGTTCGACTCCTAGCCCGGCAGCACTTCTTCGCCTCCTTTGTGACGGAGGCTCATCAGTGCCTCCGGCCCATATATAAAAAAGAAGAAGTCCCTGAGGAGTCCCGAGTAATATAAGGGACGACGAAAGGCATTGATTATGTTTTACACTTATCTTTTAGAATGTGCCGATGGATCTTTTTATATCGGTTGCACAAATAATCTTGAAAAAAGAAATTAGCTTTAATTAATAATTTATGTTAATTTGGATAGCAACAATTATTTTAATTCTAATTGCCGCTGGCGGGTGGTTGTTTTTGAAAAGAGATCCCGACCGCTATATCCACGAAAAAACATCGCCAATAAATTTTTTCTTCAAGTGGGGTCGTCTGTATCATCATTTTTTTAAAGTTGGAATAATTATTTTGTTCGCAATAATTATATTTTCTTTTTACAAATATTTCCTAAATGCTTCTAATGATTTTTCATTGACATCAGCTTTGATTGCCGGCGCTATTTTGGCTGGAGGGAAAGAATTTTTAGATAAAGGTATTTCGTTAGACGATATCTTTACATCTATTTTGGGCGTAATACTTAGCTTCTTTGCGATTCGCTTATTCTTTTAAATGCGTTAAAGGTAATTAATCATGAATTACGGAGAAAAAATATTAAGATTCAGTGAAGTGTCTTTCGCCTACGGGCGCAATAAACCCATATTAGATGAGGTTGATTTTTCCGTCAGGCAAGGATCAAAAATAACTTTGATGGGCCAGAACGGCGCCGGAAAAAGCACGATTTTTAATCTTATTACGGGAGCCATTAAACCCGACTCCGGAGCGATCAATATCGGTGTCGGAATTACGGTCGCCGAAGCAAAGCAGGTAATTCCCCGGGATTCGCTTCATTTAACTCTCCGAGAATTTTTTCAGAATTGTTTTAAGGAAAAAGTATACGATATTGATCCGAAAATTGACGAAGTCCTTAAAATAGTTAATCTTACTGCCGATAAGGACAAAATTATCAAATCATTTTCCGGCGGTCAGCAAGCCCGGCTTTTATTGGCTTCGGCTATTATTCAAGATCCCGATATACTGCTTTTAGACGAGCCGACTAATAACCTTGATAAAGAAGGAATTGCGTCGCTGACGCAATTCCTCATTGGTTATAAAAAAACCTGCATTGTCATTTCTCATGACACTAATTTTTTAAATGCGTTTACCCACGGCGTTTTGTATTTGGATGTATTTACCCGCAAGGTTGAGCAGTACATCGGAAATTATTTTGATTTATTGGTTGAAATTGAGGCCAGAATAGAAAGAGAAAACAGAAAAAACGCCCAGTTGGCAAAACAAATCCAAGAGAAAAAAGATAAGGCAAATTATTTTGCCCATAAAGGGGGGCAATTGAGATTTTTGGCGAAAAAAATGCGGCAGAAAGCCGAGACAATGGAAGAAGAAAAAGTTGAAGTCAGAAAAGAAGATAAAACAATCAGGCCATTTATTATTCCTTCTCAGCAGGATATTGTCGGAGAAATTTTAAGCATTACCTCTTTCTCTGTTATGAAAAATTATAAATCAGTGCGCCGAGAGGTCAGTATTTCTTTAAAAAAGAAAGAGCGTTTGCTTCTTGTTGGGCCCAATGGCATCGGCAAGACCACGCTGCTTGAATCCTTGGCCTCGGGCAAAGCCAAGGGCGCTAAAATCTCTCCGGATGTTAGGGTCGGATATTACCGCCAAGATTTTTCCACTCTTAATTTTGATGACACAGTTTACCACTCTCTCAGTTCGGTGGCTGAAAATTTTTCCGAAGAGAGTCTCCGTTCTTTGGCCGCAAGTTTTTTGATAACTGGCGATTTAATTTATTCCAAAATCGGCAGTTTATCCGAGGGGCAAAAAGGATTGGTGTCTTTTGCCAGAATAGTGATGCAAAAACCGGGGCTTCTTATTCTGGATGAGCCGACTAATCACATTAATTTTCGCCATTTGCCGATTATCGCCGCCGCTTTAAATAAATATGAGGGAGCGATGATTTTAGTCAGCCACATTCCGGAGTTTGTAAAACAGATAAGGATAGACGAAATTATTGATTTAGATAAATAAAAACATTCCCCCCGACACAATTAGGATGTTAGACATTCAATGTCTAACAACCACTTTTGTGGATTTTGGCATAGTTTTCATATGCCACCAGATTACCTACAAAAGTGCAATATGTCTGTATACATTACCTAAAATCATTGACAATATTACAAAAATATGATATTGTTTTTTATTAGATCGTAACTTAAAAAAGAGATGGGTTTGAATAAAACCATTTAATATAGGATTTAATATAAATAAAAAAAGGAGGGAAACAAAATGGCAGAGGAGAAAAAATGGAAGGACATACCGCATCGCTACATGATGGCAACAAAAGCTATACACCTGCTCGGAGACATTAGTAGCAAGACTCCCAACCTGTGTAGTATCCATGGGGAAGACGATGAAAATTACATCGGGAACTGGGTTGAAGGATTCGGCTTCATCAATGTTAAATTCCCCAAGGCTACGACCCGGGAACTTACCCAGGAAGAGAAAGACAAATGGGACGGTGTCGTGATTGGCATTAATGATAGTCCACGTTTTCGTATTCACGTAAAAGATGCCAATCCAAAACCTGGCGAAGAGTCAAAAAACTGGGTTCTTCCCGAAATCATTAAAGATTTTCTGAAACCCGAAAGAATAGTAGAAGGTTTACGGGGTGATCTCCAGAATATCATCGAAAGGCTCGAAAAAGAGAAGGAATCACCGGTTCTTGTTTTGCCTGAAGATAAGAAACGTCAAAACCAACTCAAGATAAAGCTGGCAGAGTATAAGAAACGATTGGATCCCTATTGCCCTCCCTGGGTCGAGATGCAGATGGATACTATTTGCAAAAAAACGGTGCTGGAGCAGCTCCTCAAGAATGGCCAAATAAAAACTTGGGATATTTCTCTTGAGATGGCTAAAACCTATGGATCGGGCTTTAATGTGGATCTTTTCAATAATGCCTGCGGAGTTATCGAGGGCTACTGCAAGACTGGGGGTGCGAATCTTAGGGGAGGAACTGGTCTCGCCAAAGTTCATTAATGATTATTGACGACTGACGTCTTACCCTTTTAACGCAAAAAAAAGAGCGGTTCTGCACACCATGTGTAGATCCGCTCTTTCTTATTCTTAACTTAAGACAAGTGTTTTGAAACAAGCTTGGTCATTTCAAACATCGAAACCTCGCCCTTACCGCTGAATACCGCCTTCAATTTTGCATCAGCCAGTATATTTCTTTTGTTCTTGGGATTTTGAAGCGCATTCTTTTTGATATATACCCAAAGTTTTTTAACAACTTCGGATCTGGGCATGGGCCCTTTGCCGACGACTTCAGCCAACTCGGAGCTGATTTTCATCGGCTTCATGAACGCAGAGTTAGATTTTGCCATAGTATTTTTTTAAAAATTTATTGCCCGACCTTTACCTTACTATCTTAATATACCACTTGGATTAAAATACATCAACAAGAAGCAATTTAATTGACAAAGCTTTGGAGGATGTTAATATAACGCCAGCAACCCAGCTCAATCTGTAAAAAAATAAGGAGGAAAGGTGAAAAAAATATACTTGGTAGCATTGGCACTGATTTTGGTTTTAGTTGTGGCATGCCAAGGGGCACCCGGGATAACTGGTTCTCAAGGTCCAATCGGACCAATGGGCCCAGTAGGGCCGGCAGGTAAAAACGGAGTCAACGGTCCGCCCGGAGAAAGAGGTCCAGCTGGCTCAGCCGGTGATCGTGGTCCGGCAGGTCCAGCAGGTCTGAAAGGTGATGCTGGTTTTCAACTTTTTATATATTCGCCAGCTTTCATATCCGGTGGCGTGATTCCACAAAAATATGCAGGCGAAAAAGCGGTTTCTCCACCTCTTAAATGGGGAGGTATTCCAGTCGGGACAAAGGCTCTTTTATTGGTAATGACCGATCCTGACTTTCCTTGTAATCAAGAGGTGCCTGTGTATGGGAAAATGCCCCCTTGTAGTACTTTCCCAGGAGACGTTTTCTTACATTGGGCAGCATTACTCCCGCCAGAAATTAACGGACTGCCTGAAGGCGCGAGTCCTGGGAAGATGCCGGCAGGATCGTTAGAAATAACGACTAATTTTAAAGAATTTGGTATGCCGGCGAATCAATATGGTCCTCCCGGACCACCACCTGGTATGAAGGGTCACGGTTATGATATCCGATTAATTCCTTTAACAGATAAGCCCGACTTTAATAAAGAAGGAAGACTTGTCGGCCTAAATTCTTTAGCCCAGTACCAGGTTGGACCAATCGCTGTGTTGACCGGTTACTTCGGCCAGAAATAACTGGCCAAAACAATTAGGCGAAGAGATAAATCTCTTCTTCGCCTTCGCTTCTGCATAACAGAAGCTCGGCAACAGATTGAGCTAAAACGGGTAAACGCATTCGCGTTTACCCGTTCTTATTTATTCAAATATAAAATTTAGGAATAGTAATATCATTGCTATAGCATAGTTATTACTACTGGTGGGGTTTGATAATAAATTAAAAATTTAGTGTATAATAAAATATAGAAAGGTCGATTAGGCGATGAAGCTGTTGCTTCATCTTTATCTGCGTCCGCCAGAGGCGGACTTGATCTATGATGGATTATAATTATATGATGGGCGGAGCAGGCGGCGGGATGATGTTTTTTTCTTGGATTACCTATACTTTAGCGACTACCCTGTTGGTTTTAGGCATAATCGCTTTATTAAAATACATAAATAAAAAATAGCCTACGCTATTTGGACATCCGATGTCCAAATAGTTGTCTCTTGGCGGAGATGAAATGAAAAGGTAAGCTAAATTTATGGAACCGCTGGCGTCGAAAATCAGACCGAAAAATTTGGAGGAATTTGTCGGGCAAGAACATTTGGTCGGGGAGAATAGGCCCTTGAATGTTGCTATAAAGCAAAAGCATTTGTTTTCTTTTGTTTTGTGGGGGCCTCCGGGAACAGGAAAAACGACTTTGGCTAAAATATATGCCAATAGTTTAGACGCTAAGCTTTATGAATTATCAGCTGTTTCAGCTGGCAAGGCAGATATAAAAAAATTACTGGAAGAAGATTCGCAGGGAGTGCCCAAGGTTTTATTTTTAGATGAAATCCATCGCTTTAACAAATCACAACAGGATTTTTTACTGCCTTATGTTGAAAGAGGGGAGATTACCTTGATTGGCGCGACAACTGAAAATCCAAGCTTTGAAGTTATCCCGGCTCTGCTTTCTCGCTGTCGAGTTTTTGTTTTGAACGAACTTTCAGAAGATAATATGAAAGCCATTATCAAGAGAATCGGTTTAAAAATGGATAAAGAAGCCGAGGACTGGCTGATTAACATGGCCAATGGCGATGCCAGGCAGGCGATAACTATGCTGGAAAATACTAGAGAACTTTATAAGGAAATTACTAAAGAGAATTTAAAAAATGCTCTCCAGTCAAAATTTTTAAGATACGACAAAGCAGGGGATGAGCATTACAACACTATTTCCGCTTTTATTAAAAGCATGAGGGCTTCGCAGCCAGATGCGGCTTTGTATTATTTGGCGCGGATGATTGATTCGGGGGAAGATCCCAAATTTATCGCCAGAAGAATGGTTATTTTTGCTTCAGAAGATATCGGCCTAGCTTTGCCTACGGCCTTGGTGGTGGCTAACGATGTTTTTAGGGCAGTAGAAATAATCGGTTTGCCTGAATGCGGCATTAATCTGGCAACCGGAGTGGTTTATTTATGCCAAGCTAAAAAAGATCGGAGCGCTTACGAAGCTTATATAGCGGCAACGGCCGATGTCAAACAATATGGCAATTTGCCCATTCCCATGGAACTGCGTAACAATCCCGGCAACGGTTACGATAAATACTCCAAAGAGTCATTTTTACCCGATAAATTAAAGGGTAAGCAATATTTATTGACAAAGCAATAGTGATAGTGTATAATTTTATTATATGTATAGTAGAAACTTTCATTACACGGGATCAAGAAAATTCTTGACTAAAGCGCCCCCTTCTAGAGGAAGGGGGTTTTCACGCGGAGAAAGAATAGATCCGGCAAGATTTATTAATAAAGCAGTCGTAGTTGAAAAGATAGAAGGAATGGAGAATTTTATATCTGAACACAAATTTCAGGATTTTAAAATTGACCAGCGAATAATTCGGGCTATTTTGGCCAAAGGTTACGATGCGCCTACGCCCATCCAAGATCGGATTATTTCTCATATTATTGACGGTTCGGATGTTGTCGGTATTGCCAATACCGGCACGGGCAAAACAGCCGCTTTTCTCATACCCCTTATTAATAAAATTTTATTAAATCCGAAAGAACAAGTTTTGATTGTCACTCCGACCCGCGAGTTGGCCATTCAAATAGACCAGGAGCTTAAATCTTTTACTAAAGGAATGCGGATTTTTTCCGTTTGCTGCGTCGGCGGAATGAGCATCGGCAAACAAATTTCCGAGCTTCGCTATAATTATAATTTAATTATCGGCACGCCCGGCCGGCTCAAGGACCTGATAGAAAGAAGGATGATTAATTTATCCAGATTTAATACCGTTGTTTTGGATGAAGCTGATCGGATGCTTGATATGGGTTTTATCCAGGACACCCGTTTTATAATGAACGGTTTGCCAAAAGAAAAACAGGTGCTGTTTTTTTCGGCAACCATTCCTTACTCGGTGGAAAAAATTATCAAAGAATTTCTTAAAAATCCGATAAGAGTTTCGGTAAAAACCAGAGACACTTCAAGTAATGTTGATCAGGATATTGTCAGAATAGATCGGGGTAAAAATAAAATAGATGTTCTTGATAATCTTTTGATTAAAGAGGAATTTACCAAGGTGCTTATTTTCGGCAGAACCAAGCACGGAGTGGAACGGCTCTCAAAAATACTTATTCAAAAAGGTTTTAGGGCGGAATCCATCCACGGAAATAAAAATCACTCCCAGCGCCAAAAAGCCCTAACTATGTTTAAAGAAAGCCGTATTCAAATTTTAGTGGCAACTGATGTGGCGGCTAGGGGTCTTGATATTGCCGATGTCAGCCATGTTATTAATTTTGATGTGCCGGCGACTTTTGACGAATATATCCACAGAATCGGCCGAACCGGCCGCTGGAACAAAAAAGGCAAAGCCTTGACATTTATAGAGTAAAGTGTTATCATATGGTATGGAAAGAGAGTAGAATTCTTTCCAAAGCACCTTAAAGGTTTCTCTCTCGTTTCCAAATTTTTACAGAAAGGAGGTGAGAACAATGGACGAGAGGAGAAAAGGCGAGATAGCTTTAGCCCTTGTAAAAGCTCAGTTTCGGAAAGAAATGGCTCTTCGGGATATTGCCAATATTAAACGGAATATTGGTAATTCCGTGAAGGAACCAGAGATGGTTGCCATCCACGTAACGGCTGAAGAACTTCTTGAGCTTTCAAAGAGCTTGTTAGAAGAAGTTTTTCAAAAACAGATGAAAGCAATCTCGTAACCCAATAAGAGAGAAGGCAAGGTGGAGAAATCCTAAAAAGGGTAATTGGACTTCCTTTGTGAGTAATTACAAAGTTAAGGATAGAACAAGAACCTTTCCTCCCTTCTCTCTTTCCCCTAAGTAAGTGTTCAAAAGAAGATTTATTTAGGACAAAAAATCACCCTGAGTTTATTAAAGGGTGGTTTTTTATTTTAAGTCTCTGTTAAAGTCTCTCTATTGAAGCCTGACTTCAATAGGGTGCCAGTAGAATAGAATGTTAGGTACTCAGTGTTTAACATCTCAACAAGAATCGCCAAGCAGGCGATTTTTTGATAGGATAAATATATTATGGAGAATATTTCTATAAAAGAGAAAATTTTAAGATCGATTGATCCTGTTATAAAAAACAGTTCTTTTGTCCAGATAGACAACTCAAAAATACCCTTATTAGCAAAGAAACTTGTAGTTTATCAAACATTCAATGTTTAATAACGTAGGATAAGAAATCATCCCGATGAATTTGAAGGGTGGTTTTTTATTTTATCGCCAAAGTCTTAGGTAGAGATCGGGTCTCTACTATACTACTGGTCGGATGTTAGGTACTTAGTGTCTAACATTCTATTTGTGGAGTTAAGCGACTTCGGGAGTCACTTAATTCGGCCGAACCGGCCGCTGGAACAAAAAAGGCAAGGCCCTGACATTTATAGAGTAAAAAAATCGTCCCTCTTTCATCGGGGCGATTTTTTGATATGATAGATTTATTATGGAGAATATTTCTATCAAAGAAAAAATTTTAAGATCAATTGATCCTGTTGTAAAAAACAGTTCTTCGGTTAGGATAGATAATTCGAAAATTACTCTTTTAGCAAAAAAACTTGAAAAATATCCTATTCCTGGCTGGGATAATGTCTTGCAATTTTTAGGGAGTCCCGAAGAAACTGTTCAATACTATTTTTTTCTAGATAGTATTAATTTTTGTTTTTGGAATACTCAAGAGAAAAAACGGTGGGAGTTTGAAAAAGACGACCAGTGGCTGCATGGCTATTACGCTTTTTCTTACGCGATTAAAAAAGCGTTTTTAGCTGATAAAAAATTACTTGATGCATCATATTTGTCGGAAATAACTTTTGACGAATTTGCTAAGATTTTTGAGAGTAGGGGAGAGTTATTACTGTTGAAAGAACGACACGAAATTATCCGAGAAAACTTTAAAATACTTCAAGAAAAATATAATGGCAAGGCTATAAATTTAGTTACGGCGGCAAAAAATAACGTTAATAAACTTGTGGAGTTAATTATTAATGATTTCCCAAGTTTTAATGATTATTTCGAATCCAATGGACAAAAGATATATTTTTTAAAAAGAGCCCAATTATTTGTCAGTGATATAAATTACGCTTTTCAAAATAAGAATACGGGATATTTTAAAAACATGGAAGATCTAACTATATTTGCCGATTATAAGTTGCCACAACTTTTAGAGTCAGAGGGGATACTAGTTTATAGTGAAAAATTAAAGAATAAGCTCGCGAATTATGAGTTAATTGAAAAGAATTCTCGGGAAGAAATAGAAATAAGGACAAATACCATTTATGCTTGTGAATTGCTCCTTGGGGAATTAAACGGCTTAGGCAGGGGTTTAACATCAAGTAATCTCGATTGGATTTTATGGGTTTTATCTAAAGAAAATGAACCGTTATTGCCTTATCACCGAACGATTACGACAAATTATTAAAAATTAAACTATTTATGCTCAATTATGATGTTGTGGTTATTGGCGGGGGACCGGCGGGGATGATGGCGGCAGGAAGGGCCGGAGAGCTGGGAGGAAAAGTTGCGTTGCTGGAAAAAAACGCTTCTTTGGGCAGGAAATTATTAATTACCGGAAAAGGGAGAAGCAATATCACCAGAGCTGATTTCAATCCCCAAGAACTTGTTAAAAAATATGGCAGAGAAGGGGATTTTCTTTTAAGTCCTTTGGCGGCCCTTAGCGTGGAAAAAACCATTGAATTTTTTGAAAAGAGGGGATTGAAAACAAAAATTGAACGGGGAAAAAGAATATTTCCCGAAAGCGATAAAGCCAGCGATGTGCTGGATATATTAATTGATTATCTGAAAAAAAGCGAGGTTGAAATTATTACAAATTCCGGAGTAAAAGAGATTATTAGAGATAATAATAAGATAGCAAAAATTATTTTAAATAATAATAAAACAATCGCGGCTAAAAATTACATTATTGCTACCGGCGGGAAATCGTATCCCGAGACCGGGTCTCGGGGCGACGGCTATCAATGGGCAGAAAAATTAGGTCATAAGATTGAAAAACTAAGACCGGCCTTGGTTCCTTTGAGAATAAAAGAGGCCTGGCCAAAAATGGCCCAAGGGCTATCTTTAAAAAATGTTGAGTTGACGGTTTTTCTGAATGGCAAGAAAAAAGACAGCCGTTTTGGCGAATTTCTTTTTACTCATTTTGGCATATCCGGTCCCATTGTTTTGGATTTAAGCGGAAAAGTAGGGGAACTTTTAGATAAAGGTAAGGTAGAATTAAATTTGGATTTGAAACCCGCCCTTAACTTACAAGTACTAGATAAAAGAATTCAAAGCGATTTTCTAAAATATAGGACGAAATTTTTTAAGAATTCTTTAAGGGATTTATTGCCTCAAAAATTAATTCCCATTATTATTGAGTTATCAGGGATTAATCCCTTGAAAAAAGTGAACGAAATAACAAAGGAAGAAAGGCAGGGATTGGTTAAATTATTAAAAGGGTTAAAAATGACAGTTTTATCGTTATTAGGATTTGAAACGGCGATAATCACATCAGGAGGCGTTTCTTTAAAAGAGATTGATGCAAAAACTATGAAATCAAAATTGATTGAAAATTTGTTTTTTGCCGGAGAAATTATTAATTTACACGGCCCGACGGGCGGCTATAATCTCCAGCTTTGCTGGAGCACCGGTTTTCTCGCCGGCCAATCTGCGGTATAAAATATGGATTTAAAAGTTTTATACGAGGATAATCATTTGATTGCGGTGTTTAAGCCGGCAGGGGTTTTGACGCAGGGAGACATTACGGGCGATAGGTGCTTGATGGATGAGGTGAAGTCTTATCTCAAAGAGAAGTATAAGAAGCCCGGAAACGTCTTTTTGGGTTTGCTGCACCGCTTGGACAGACCGGCTTCAGGCATTGTTTTATTTGCTAAAACCAGCAAAGGGGCTTCCCGGCTTTCAGAACAATTTAGAAATAGAACGATTGAGAAAATATATCACGCCTTGATTTTAGGAAGGCCGAAACAAAACAAAGGAAACTTAGTAAATTTTCTTAAAAAAGGCGATGCGGGTAAACCAAAAAGAGCCGAACTTGACTATGAAGTTATTACTTCTAATAATAAATACTCTCTTCTTAAGATTAATCTTAAGACCGGACGATTCCACCAAATTCGCAATCAGTTAGAATTATTGGGTCATTCTATTGTTCGCCAAGATAGAAACATCTGCCTTTGCGCTACCTCAATTTCTTTTAAATTAGCAACAAAGGACGAGATAAAGACAATCGCTATTCCAATTCCCAAATGGCTATGGTAAGATAAAAACATGAAGGGATTTATTACAAATATAGAACAAGACGTCCGAAATAATAATTTTTTTAGAAAAGTTATTTTTACGGCAAAAAATTGCCAGTTGGTTTTGATGTCTTTGAAACCATTGGAGGAAATAGGGGAGGAAGTGCATGAAAATTTGGATCAGTTTTTCAGATTTGAAAAGGGGACAGGTAAAGTAATTTTAGAGGGCGAGGAATCAATAATTAAAGACGGCTTTGTTTTAGTCGTCCCAGCCGGAACAAAACATAATATTATCAATACTTCTTCAAACGAACCGCTTAAACTCTATACTATTTATGCTCCGCCAAATCATGCCGACGGAACAATCCATAAGACTAAACAAGAAGCCGAGGAATAAAATATATGCCTTTATCTATCGGGATAGTCGGCTTGCCTAATGTGGGCAAGTCAACTCTTTTTGAAACAATAACTAAAAAGCAGGTGGATAGAGCGAATTATCCTTTCTGCACTATTGACCCAAATGTGGGCGTGGTTGCGGTTGCAGATGATAGGGTGGATAAACTGGCCGAATTAACTAAATCCCTAAAAAAAATATATACCACGATTGAATTTTTTGACATTGCCGGTTTGGTCAAAGGAGCCAATAAGGGCGAAGGTTTGGGCAATAAATTTTTGGCTAATATCAGGGAAACAAACGCCATTGTTTACATTCTAAGAGCTTTCTTAAAATCAGACATAATAAACACTCAATCGGTAGTGAACCCATTATTTGATAAGGAGATATTGGATACGGAATTAATACTGAAAGATATGGAAACGGTTGAGAAAAAAATAGAAGTTCCGGGAAGGGTTAAGGATTTTCTGGCAAATGGGAAAATTTTAAGCGAGCAGAATTTCAGCGCCGAAGAATTAAAAATTATTCAGCCGTATCAACTGCTGACGATGAAGCCGAGATTATATTTACTGAATGGCCGGGATGAAGAAGTCCCGCAAAATATAATAGAAGAATTTAAAAAAAATAATTGGCCGTTTTTAATAATAGACATTTTAACTGAGTTTGAAGCCACCGGTTTAAGCAAAGAAGAAAGATTGGAGCTCGGCCTGCCCTTAGATTCAGAAATGGATATTTTAGTTAGAAAAGCTTATGAAATACTTGGTTTAATAACTTTTTTTACAACTGGACCGGATGAAACCCGGGCTTGGACAATAAAAAAAGGCCAGACAGCGCCTCAAGCCGCAGGCCAAATCCACAGCGATTTTGAAACCCATTTTATCAAGGCGGAAGTAATAAATTGGCAGGATCTTCTAAATGAAAACGGTTTTGCCCTGAGCCGCGCGAAGGGCTTAATCCGCACCGAAGGCAAGGAATATATCGTTCAAGACGGCGATGTTATTGAAATAAAACACAACGCTTAGTCCTATTCCGCCTCAACTCGTTTTGTATACTCGCCGGTTTCAGTGTTGATTTCAATAACGTCGTCCTGCTCAATAAAAAGAGGGACATTAATTTGAGCTCCGCTTTCCAAGGTAACGGATTTGGTCCCGCCTTGAGCGCGATCTCCCATAACTCCCGGTGGCGCTTCGATAACTTTTAGTTGAATTTTAATCGGCAAAGAAATTTTGATTATTTTATCTTGAAAAGTTACTACCTCCATAATTTGGTTGGGTTTTAAAAATTTGGCGCCCTGGCCTATTTGTTCTAAGCTCAAATCAAATCTTTTTGAAGGATTATCTGCATCGCAAAAAAAATAGCGATCCTTGTGAAAATATAAAAACTTTTTTTCAAGTTTTATAAGTTCCGCTTCTTCAAAAGTATCGCCCTGCTGAAAATTTCTTTCAGTTGTTCTGCCGGTAATTAAATTTTTTATTTTTGACTGAATAATCGGCCTTCTTTGGGCCATTTTTACCGACTGGGATTCAATAATTTCGTATGGCTCGCCATCTATGACAGCGATTATTCCTTTTTTTAAATCGTTATGCGTTAACATGGTATTTTAAAATCATTATGTCCGCGGAGAAAATCTTCAAAATTCATCGGTTTTTTTCCTTCCGGCTGGACCTCTTTTATTATTAGCTTATTGTTTGTTATTTCTACCTTTAGTATTTTTAATATTTTCCCGTTATATAGGGTATAGGTGCTAGGCCACGGATTTAAGGCTCGCACTTGCTTTTCAATATAATCTATTGAGCTCTTCCAGTCAATAAGTCCATCTTCTTTCTTAATCATTTTCGTATAAGTCGCTTTTGTTTCATCTTGCGGCAAAGCTTTTATTTTCCCTTCCACCCAATCTGGGATTACTTCACTTAGGGACTTAGTCCCTAAGTCCGCTAATTTGTCAGAGAGAGTTTTATAAGTCTCGTCTCTGGATACTAAACACTTAATACTAGATACTATTCCGCCCGCATCAACCCTTTCTACCATTTTAATAATACTGACTCCGGTTTCCTTATCGCCGTTTAGAATAGCAGATTGTACAGGGGTTGCACCCCTGTACTTTGGTAGCAAAGAAGGATGAACATTTAAACAGCCATATTTAGGAATTTCCAAAATCTCTTTAGGTAAAATCTGACCATAAGCAGCCACCACAATTAAATCTGGTTTCAAGTCTTTTATGTTAGACATTGAATGTCCAACAGGAATATTATATTTTTCAGCAATAATCTTAACAGGTGATTCGGGTTTAGTTATAACCAAAACCGGCTTATATCCGGCGTCAATAAGCCCGTTTAATATTGTCGCCCCGAACTCCGGCGTCCCGATAAAAATGATTTTTAGGGATTGCAAATCTTTTTCCATTATTTTATAGTATCAATAAGCACAAATAAAAGGAAGAAAGGGGTGAACCATGTTCTTTAAAATTTTTAGAATTATCATTACCGTTGTATTATTGCCTTTAATCTTTTTGTCCACTAGCTGGAATTGGTTTCTAAATGATTTTCCTGTTGAAAAAGGAGATTGTCGCCATGGATAATACTAAGTCAAATAGATTGTCGGCATCTCTTTTTTTCCTTCTTGCGGCCTTCTTTGTTTGGTTAGCGTTAATCTCAAATAAAGATTGGGTTATAAGGAGCGTTTGGCTGGCTCCAATTTTATCTCTCACTTTTACCGGGTTAGTATTTCTAAAAAACAAGATAGCCATGAAAATAATTCACTATTATGAAAGGAGGTCGGAATGAAATGCTGGGATTGTAACTACGAATTGACGAAAGTGGGGGATACCGGTAGGGAAAAAAAATTAAAATGTCCAATGTGTGGCTCCGTATTTTATGCCGTATATCAGCCATTTATTGTCAGGTTTCTGATAGCTCCAATTGCGATAATGGCGGGACTGCTGGTTCAGGGTAAATACGCTGTTGAATTGTTAGCGTTGGAAATCTCTGTAATAAACATAATTTCGGTTGCTATCGGTTCGATAATATTAATCTGTGGGGCATTCTTTGTTTGGGGGTTTGGATGTGTTCCATGGGTGTATGGGGGCAAACGCTAAAAAGAGAATCTTTTATTTCCATTTTGGTGGTTTCCCTGGGGAGCCTAAAAAATAAAGCAGAGATTAAAACAAAATGGCGGCGAGAGTTATCTTCGGTGCCATCTTTTTTTATCTCTTGAATTATTTATGTTTGTTGTATATGCTAAAGATAGGAGTTAAAATAAAATAAAACGATAAGGAGTGGTCATGAGGCAGTTCTTTTTAAATTTACGGGAAATTTTTTGGACTGATAAGAATTTTTTTGTAATGACTGTTTCGTTTTTCATTTTTCTTTTTCTGTCCTTAAAGATATTTTCCTTTATCCTCAGTTGGTTTGGAGCTGCGTTAACGCTCGTTTTCATTTTCTCTTGCAGCATAATCCAGTTGAGATATGAGGGAACGATAATAAGACTTATCTCTCGCGCCGACAATTGGCTTTTACAGAGAATGCATAAAATAACAAAAAGGAGGTGAGAAAAAAATGTCAGGAGGTATGTTCATTGTGTTAGGGGAACTAATCGCAGTTGTATTGTTGTTCCTGTTGTTAATATATACTAAAAATGAATCACCTTTATAGTATTGGATGGATAGATTAAAACAAAATGGCACCGAAAATTATCTCGGTGCCATCTTTTATTTTTACAATTCATTAATTAATTTTTGCTGAAAATTTTGATTGTTTTGGCTAAAATTAATCCGAAAAGAAGCCAAACAATAAAGCCGAATAAAGTTGCTTTTGGATCAACCAAGCCGAGAGCAGAAGAGGGGATTCCGCCAATTATGCCTAAACAAAGCAAGCCGAATATAAGCCCCATTAAGTAAATATTGAAAGAAGCGAATCGTTTAACGAGTAGTCCAAAAAACATTCCTAAAATTCCGCCCAAAATTACATGGCTCAAAAATACGGAAAATCTTTCGGTTATTCCCATCAAGGTGAATAACCCGGACGGTCCGACAAAAGTAATATAAATTAAATCTACGACCGCTCCGCCGATTGCCCCGCCTAAAAATCCAGCTGCTATTAATTTATTTGTTGTTTTGTTCATTGTTTTACAAATCGCCTATTTAATTGTTCTCCATTCTATTTCGCTTTCTTTTCCGGCGAATTCCAACCAGTCGCCAGTAGGGGAGATGACATACCATTTCTTTTTAGTTTCCGACCAAATCATTGGATTACCCCAGAAATAGGGCTTTTTTACTATTTCTTTCGGTTTTAATCTATCCATTTCCAGCCATTTTTTAAAGACTGTTTCAATGGAATAATCTAAGCCGCGCGAATTGGCCCATTCCGCCACCTTGGCCATTGTTTCTTTGGCTTTTTCCAGCGAACCGGCCAAGTCTAAAAGCTGTTTTGCCGGCTTGGTAAATCTTGAATAAACTATTTTCTTTTTTTTAGCGTTTTGTTTAAGTTCGCTTAGAGATAAGCCCTTTGTTTGAAAATAATAAGCGATAATCTGTTGGATAGCTGTTTCTTTTTGTAAATTTTCATAATCTTTAATTTTATTTTTTTTGAGATATTCTTCAATTTTTTTAGCCATTTTGTCGCCGACACCTAAAAATTTTTTTATGCCGGCAATGCCCGATTCTTTATAAATTAAAGCAATGTCTTCGCTTAAAGCATTTAATGATTTAGCAGCTTTTTGATAATTCAATTTTCGAAAAACAGTCGACTTTGCAGCCGCTCCTTTTATTTCCAGTAATTCAGCCATCTCATTAAAAATTTTCGCAATCTCTTGGTTTAGCATAGATTATTTGATAATACTTCCGGGGGGAGTTTCTTTTTCAGGGATTAGAAGAATCGGTTGGCCGGCAACATCCGCCGCCAAAATCATTCCCTGGCTCTCTATTCCCATAAATTTTCTTGGTTCTAGATTAGCTAAAATCACCAGATTTTTATTTAAAAAATAATCTGGTTCATAAAATTCCGCCATTCCTGTGATAACCTGTCTTTTTTCTTCTCCTAAGTCAATCTCTAATTTTATCAATTTGTTGCTTCCTTCAATTTTTTCTGCCGATAAAACCTTGCCAATTCTTATATCCAATTTTTGAAACTCTTCAAATGTAACCATAAAATTATTTTAAATTGTAATTATTATGCCATGGCATAAAGATTACAATTTATTATTTTTTATAATTTAGCTTAAATCTTTGCCTTCCCATTCTTTTTTAAATTGATCTAAAAATTTAACTACGAAATCATACCTAGTTCTGGCAATCTTTTGGGCAGTTTTTGTGTGAAAGGAAGAAGGAATAATTTTTAATATTTTTTCGTAAAAATGATTGATAGCCGTTGCTTTTTTGCCCTTATACTCCTTTAACGGTTTTATCTTCGGGTCGTATACCGGAAGCCCATGCAAAGCGCCGTGCGACAAAATGCGAGTTATAATAATCGCCTCAAGTGCGTCTAAACGGTCAGCGTCTTGGATAATTTTAGCTTCTTTAGTTTCGGGTTTTTTGCCCCGGCTAAACCTATGGACCGCAATGCAATGAACGATATTTTTTATTTTTGCTTCGGGGAAATTAATTTTTTTAAGATATTTTTCTGCCATAGTTGCTCCCTCTATGGCGTGATCTAACTTTTCGTTCTTATCTTCTTTTGTTCTAGCTATATCATGCAAAAGCGCGGCCGCTTCAACGATCTCCATATTTCCGCCTTCTTTTTTGCATATCAATTCAGCCATTTTCAAAACTCTTTCCACGTGATCAAAACCATGCCCGCTTAATCCGCCATACCCTTTATAAAATTTTTTAATTTCATTAATATCTAATTTCACAGTTTTAATTCTACGAGAACACTTCTCGTAGTGTTTAGGTAATTTGTTTTATCCTTTCGGCTTCTTGGGTAACTAATTCACTATCGTATTCGCCGGAGTGGGCGGAAGAGCCCTCGTAAATCGGCTTCTTTTGGTCTAGGTGCAGGTTAAAAACCCAAACTCCCGCCTCATTTTTCAAGTAAAGATGGAATCTGGGATAACGATCGCCGGCTACTGGGCGAATATAATTCAATTCGGTTTCCCGGCTTCCGCCTAAAGAAAAATACCCCGCCTTTCTCATAAAGTTGAATATATTATCCCTTAAGGGATTATTTAAAGTAAACCGCATATTTTTATAATAGCTTAATCGGGCAATTATTTCAAAAAAAAGACCCGTATTAACATCCAGTTAATACGGGTAAGGGTAAAAAGAACGAACCTTCTTAGACTAAATCATAGTCACAGCAATCCGCCATGGGTTTTCTATCTTATCGAGAAGCCCTTTTTTTGTTTCATCGTTTTCGTCGAATTGTCTTCTATTTCCTTTCATCAACCAGTTAAAATAAAAAGAAAAAACTTTCTTTCCCATCGGGATAATACACTGAAAATCCTTGTCGAAACGTTGACATTTTATTTCCAGCGTCTCTCCTGCCTTATTTTCCAGGGACAGGGGCATTAGTTTACAATTGGATTCCAGTTCAACCGTACCGCCAAAGGGGAAATCGGGATTTTTACGCCAAATACTGATGTCTACCCTCATGGTCTCCCTCCTTATGGTAAATTTTATATTAAGTATACGATTTTATATGTTTTTGTCAACTGGCTAGCTGACCGCAGGCGGCTTGGATTTCTTGGCCGAAACGATGGCGCTGAGTAAAGGCAACTTTATTTTTCTCTAAAATTTCTCTGAATTTTTTTATACTTAAATCCGATGACGGTTTAAAAGTAGAATGGCTTACGGGGTTAAAAGAAATTAAATTAACTAGGTATAATGGTTTTTTCATTATATTAGATAGCTCCTCAGCTTGAGCTTCAGAGTCATTAACTCCGTCTATCATCAGATATTCAAACATCACCTTTCTATTAGTTTTAGCAATATAGTTATCAACCGCGGCTAAAATTTTTTCAATCGGATAGATTTTATTTATCGGCATTAGTTTGGTTCTTAATTTATTATTAGGGGCGTGAAGAGAAATCGCCAAATTAACCTGGATTTTTTCATCGCTGAATTTTTTAATGCCCTCAATAATGCCGGCAGTAGAAACAGAGATATGTCTAGCGCCCAAATTAAACCCGTCTTTATCGTTTAAAATTCTTATTGCCTCCAAAACATTATCATAATTCAAAAACGGTTCGCCCATACCCATAAAGACAACATTTGTTATGCGAGCGTTAGCGAAAAATAATACTTGATCAACCATCTCGCCTGAAGACAAATTCCTTTTAAAGCCCTGTTGGCCAGTGGCGCAAAACTGACAATTCATTGCGCAACCGACCTGCGAAGATACGCAAACCGTTATCCTCTCGCCAATATGGTGCATTAAGACAGACTCTATTTTCCAGCCGTCTTTTAATTTGAAAAGCGCCTTAATTGTTTGCTTATCTTTTGAAATTAGGACCTTTTCCTCTTCTAATTCGCTGATCAAGCATTCTTTAGATAATCTTTCTCGTAAATCTTTGGGCAAAGTTGAAATTTCATCCCAATTTTCAATCAATTCCCTAAAAACCGCTTTTTTAATTTGTTTCAACCGAAACCCCGGCTCTCCTTTCAAAATTTTCTCAAGTTTATTCTGATCCATAGTAATTGGATATTAACATAAATTATGCTAAATTTTAAATATGAGGCATAGAATTTTTATTGCTATCAACCTACCGGAAAACATTAAGAAAAGACTGGCGATCTACCAATCAAAATGGCCTGATTTGCCGGCCAGATGGACAAAAAAAGAAAACTTGCATATTACTTTGGAATTTTTGGGCGACACAACAGATGAAGAGCTTTTAGATGTTTTAAAAAATACAAAAGAATTAGCGGAGAAACACGAGCCGTTTTTTATTAATTTAAATAAGATAATTTACGGGCCGCCAAAAGGCGCGCCTCGAATGGTTTGGGCTATGGGAGAAAAAATTAAAGAATTTGACCTTTCACCCCATATTACTTTAGCGCGGCTGAAACAGTGGGAATTCAAAAAGATGGAGCAAGAAGAAAGACCGGATATCAATGAAGATATTAATTTAAATTTTGAAGTAAGTTCCATTGAAGTAATGGAGAGCGAATTAAAAAGAGGAGGACCAATTTATACAATCTTAGAATCATGTCAATTAGAAAGTTGAAAGAAAAACTTGCGGTTTTGTAAATTTTTTGCTAAAGTAATATCGAAAGGAGGCGCGACATGCGTAGTATTTTAATAATATTATTTGTTACTCTGTCCCTTATCGGGGTAGCGGGGTTCGGGTTCGGGGCTCCGTTCGATCCCCCACCCCCACCACCACCACCACCACCACCCCCACCACCACCCATTGCTTCAACGCAGGTGGGGCATGGATTACCCACTAGTTGGAATAACCCCGACCAGATAGAGCTCGCCACTTCCTGGATTGAATGGCGAGGACGTGTGCCATATATCAACTCGTCCAACCCCAACGCCGTAAAAACAAAATTCAGCGGCGCGGCATTAGGGCGGTGGAAAATTTCTTCCAGCCAAAAATTGCTGGAAGGAAGGGCAATAATATTTTTAGTAAAAGAAACAATCCGTGAGCGTATGCTGGCGGATTGGCAATTAGCGTTATTCCCCTCTGCCGTTGAGAAGGTGATCGTGCTACCCGGGACCCGCATATGGGGCGGGACATTAGAGAACATAAACGAATTCTCTCTTGTCCTCGCCATTCCAACGTCTCAAGGACTAATAGCCCTTGAGATTAGTATCCCATAGCCCCTGCATATAATGCGCAGGGGCTTTTTTATCTAAAAATCTTTCCCCCAATTTACTTTAAGATTTTTTAAGCTACCCACATTAAAACAGTTATATCCCTGATTCACCAATGTCGCAGAGTTATTTTTGTTTTCCAAAGCGGTGTGAATAGAATATCCTATAGTCGCAGGATCGCCGCCGCATATGTCCATAGTAAGATTAATTGAAGTAACAACAACCAACAGAAAGCCGTCTGTCAAAGGAGAATTCTCGTTGCAGCCGCTTGGGCAGACAGCAGGAGATGCGGGATAATGTTGCCAATCTCTATAGGCGTTTTTTGGATCGTTGGGAAGAATTGGCAGAAATTGTGAAAGATGCCCTTGTAGTGTTCCCCAGGAATTATGCCCCAGACCCGTAGGACGATTATTATCATTAGAATAGAAAACCGCTTGGCAAAAAGACGGATACCCGGGAAAATTGGAAACTAACCAGCCATTCCCGCCCGCGCAGTTGTTCGCGGGCAATCCGGTAATGTTGCTAAAGCCACCCTGTTTGTCTGCGTACATCTGCAAGGCCTGTTTCAGCATTTTCACCTCCTGATTGCGCTTGGCGTCTCTTGCGCTCGCCATTATTCCGGGAAACTGAATTAAAACAACGCCGCTTAAAATACCAATAATCGCGATGACGATGAGAATTTCAATAAGAGTGAATCCAGTGAGATGTTTCATTTATTTTATTATTACAAATCTTATTATTATAGGCAAGGTATAAAAAAGAAAAGCCCTCGATCGCCGTGTTTATTTTCGAGGGCTTTTGGCTACTATTTCAATCTTTCCCCTTCTTCCCCGCCAATCAATAACATTAGTATCAAGATAATCTTCGCCGTTTAATTGGAAATAGTAACCGATAGCTCCGACGAGAGCGCCTAAAGGAATTTCTTCCCAGCTATCTGTTAAAATTATAAGGGGAGGGGATAGGGGCTGGGTAGTCGCGCCCAAATATTCAATCCTGACTTGTTTTTCCGCTTTTCCGACAACTACTCCGGAAAAGTGGATAAAGCCCGCGGGGGCTTCAAATTTTTGCCATGACGGCGCCAAAGTTTTGGGTTCAAGGGCGGGCGTCGATGTTCCCACGAAATCCCAAGAACTGGCAACTGGTTTAGCTGTTGAACCTTGCCTCCACTTCCATAGAATTTCTTCGGATTTTTCAGTTACCCTGAAATAAGGAGAGGTAAGAAAGGCCAGAGATGTAGCAATAATAATTATTAATATTGCTATTGCGCTCGCCAAAATGGGATTGTTCAATTTTTTCATGTCGTCTCCTTGTTTGTTTTTTGAAGTAAAGGTTCTAGTTATATTCTGTCAAAAATTATCAATTTTGTCCAATTTTATGCTATTATAACAAAACATGAAAATACATTTTCTCGGCATCGGAGGAATAGGGGTTTCAGCGCTTGCTCAATATTATTTAGCCAAAGGCCATGAAGTTTCCGGCTCCGATTTAGCGTCTTCAGAAATCACTCAAGCCCTAGAAAAACTAGGAGCCAAGATTTTCATTGGTCAAGAAGATATTAAAAATATATCTAAAAACTTTGACTTAGTTATTTATAGTCCCGCTGTAACTGTTAGACGCCAGACGTCTAACATATTGAGTTATCCGGAGGCGTTGGGAGAGTTGACTAAAAATCATTTTACCATCGCTGTTTCCGGCACGCACGGAAAAAGCACGACTACTGCCATGGTTTCTTTAATTTTAATAAAAGCCGGTTTTGATCCAACGGTTATTATCGGAACAAAATTAAAAGAGTTCGGCGACAGCAATTTTAGGGCAGGAAAGTCAAAATATCTCATCATAGAGGCAGACGAACATATGGCGTCTTTTTTAAATTATTGGCCGAAAATTATCGCTATCACTAATATTGAGGCAGACCATCTTGATTACTATAAAAATCTTAGAAATATTAAAACCGCTTTTAATAAATTTATCGGCCACTTACCTAAAGACGGAATTTTAATCAACGAAAAATCAATTAACAAAAAAGAGATTCCCAAAATTAAAAAAATCCTAAAAGTGCCGG